>Ga0307510_10003234_pt1 | contig 18935 bp, 12 predicted proteins | sample 12_EM_MG_FD_207224 | JGI IMG/M metagenome (GOLD analysis project Ga0307510, IMG submission 207224) | Populus trichocarpa ectomycorrhiza microbial communities from riparian zone in the Pacific Northwest, United States - 12_EM | ecosystem: Host-associated > Plants > Roots > Unclassified | place...
AGCTCCTTCAGGACGCGGATAAGTCTTTCTGTATCGCGCGAATGGAGCCCGATGGAGGGTTCATCCAGGATATATAAGGAGTTGGTAAGGTTAGAGCCAAGACTGCGGGTGAGCTGGATACGCTGACTTTCGCCGCCACTGAGGCTATTGGCGAGGCGGGCCAGAGTCAGATACCCGAGGCCAACGTCCATCAGAGTGCCAAGCCGGTGACGTATCTCGATGAGAATACGCTTGGCGATGACCTGTTCATGGGGTTGCAGCTCCAGGTCGTTGAACCAGGTCGACAAGTCTCTTACCGGTATCTCGCAAAGCTCACCGATATGGCGGTCGCCCACTTTGATATACAGCGCTTCTTTCCGTAACCGGTAACCCTTGCATTCCGGGCATTCGGTACGGCCACGATACCTGGATAAGAGGACCCGGTATTGTACTTTATAAAGGTTCCGTTCGACCTCCGCAAAGAAGTCGTTGATCCCCTGTACGTGCTCGTTCCCTTCCCAGAGTATCTTATATTGTTGCTTGGTCAGATCGATGATGGGCTTATGGATGGGGAAATCGAATTTCTTGGCGGCCTTGACAAACTGATCTTTCCACCATACAAGCTTCTCCCCCTTCCAGGGCGCCACGGCACCTTCATAGACACTGAGCCTTTTGTCAGGTATGACAAGGTCGGCGTCTATACCAAGGACCTGGGAGAAACCTTCACAGGTGGGACAGGCGCCAAAAGGGTTATTAAAGGAAAAGAGGTTGGGGACGGGTTCCTCGAAGGTGATGCCATCCAGCTCGAATCGGTTGGAGAAGTTCAGCCGACTGGTCCCATTGATCTCCAACTGCATTTCGCCTTCTCCTTCGTAAAAGGCTGTGCCGACGGAGTCGGCAATACGGTGGAGATCATCTTCGTCAAAGGCTTTGACCACGAGTCGGTCGACAAGGATACTTGTACCACCGGAGCTGGCTGAACCTGCGGCGCCAGCAGAACCGGAAGCCAGCGCGGGAAGCTTCTTTTTTAGCGCCTTTTCCTCCATTTCCAGAAGCTCCTCAATACGCAGCGTTTCACCGGCTCCGGCAGAGGCGGTAGTTGCCGCAGCCGGAACATAGAGCCGGGCAAATCCTTTTTGCAGGAGGATGTTTAATTCTTCTTTGATCTCACGGTTCTTATGTTGCTTGAACGGAGTGAGCAGCAGGACCCGGTCATTAAGTGCCAGGTTGCTGATAGCCGTTACCACGTCGGAAACATCGTCCTTTTTTACGATACGTCCCGAAATGGGAGAGATGGTCTTCCCCACCCGGGCAAAAAGGAGGCGGAGATAGTCATAGATCTCCGTCATGCTGCCCACAGTAGAGCGGGGAGTACGGGTGATGACCTTTTGCTCGATGGCGATAGCAGGACAGAGTCCTTTAATATAGTCTACATCGGGTTTGTCCATGCGGGCCATGAACTGGCGGGCATAAGCGCTGAGACTTTCCGCATAACGACGCTGACCTTCTGCAAAAAGAGTGTCGATGGTCAGGGAGGACTTACCCGAGCCCGATACCCCGGTGACCACTATCAGCTTATTGCGGGGAATGGAAACATCAATATTTTTTAAGTTATGAACCCTGGCTCCTTTTATAAAGATGGCATCGGCTTTTAAGGCCGAAACCGGTTTGGAAGCTGGTGAAGAGGAAATTATTTTTTCTGTTTTTTGCTTTTTTACTTTACCCGTTGTTGCCATATATATAATTGTGCCCACGTCGATCGTTGGCTAACAAATTTAGTTAAAAATGATGAATTAATCCGGTGCCCGTATTGTGTGCCGGCTGAATAATTTTAACAGCGAACGACAATATTTAACAGTAACCGACGAACAATTGCCCGATAAATAATTAAGAAATGAATGACTTAAAATACCCGTTTCCTGAAACGGGAACATGTGATAAGACAAAATAAGTACTTACCTTATTGTTTCTCTGGGACTTTGGAGAATTAAAAAACAAAAAATTTCCCAAAATGTTGTTTATTCCAAAAAATGTATATCTTTAAACTCTATTAGTACAAGTTATATTTGTACACAATTGTGAGGATAATGTGAATATCGTAATTTAACAAAACAAACTTCGCCTATCGACTGATGACTTCTACATAGAAAAACCGAACCATCTTTAAAATCCAAAATATATCCTATCACCTTTAAAACCCGTAGAAGTTTATGACATTGCTACGCAAAAAAACTGACCATGAACTTATTCACCAATTTAGGGACGGAGATCTGTATGCTCTGGAAGCATTGATCATTCGTCACAAGGATAAGTTGTACACTTCCATTCTTTTCCTGGTTAAGGACAAATATCTTGCCGAGGATATTTTCCAGGACGTTCTAATCAAAATTATTGACACCATTCGCGGTGGCCGTTACACAGAAGAAGGCAAATTCCTTCCCTGGGCTATGCGGATTGCGCACAATCTCTGTGTGGACCATTTCCGGAAGGTTAAAAGGACTCCTGCCATCAAAACCAGCGATGACCGGGACATTTTCGAAGTGATCCATTTTACGGAAGAAGGTGCCGACACCAAAATGATGAAGCGTCAGAGTCATGACCGCGTAAGACAAATGCTGGACCTGCTCCCGGAAGATCAGCGTGAAGTGATCATTCTGCGTCACTATGCAGATCTTTCTTTCAAGGAGATCGCAGCTTTGACGAATTGCAGCATCAACACTGCCTTAGGTCGTATGCGTTATGGTCTGATCAATCTGCGCAAGATGATGACTGAAAAAAAGATCGCCCTGTAATGAATTTTACTTATTAGGATTAGAGATGGTAGTTCATCGCAGGTACGAAAAATTCGATGGACGTTTTTTTAAAATCTTTAACGACATTTGGGTACGGGGAACGGAAAGAACCGCTAACTTCATTGTGTGAAAAGATCCATTAAAAAAAATATTGAGAGTTCCTGCTCGTTAAGAGCAGGGACTTTTTTCTTTGGTATACAGACCCGGTAATGGAAGACTGGATCCTTTACCCGTAAAAAGATATTGTCATTCTGGCCCTCCATCTGGTAACAAGACTTGCCCTTAGTTTGGCTGGAAGGCTGGGACAGAATGACGCCTAATTAAACAAAAAACCCCTCTTTCGAGGGGTTTTCCATTTATCAAGTCAAAGCTTACTGTTTTTTATAGGCGTCCAGACCACACTGGAGCCAGGCGGCATATTCCTTTGCGTTAGGGGTGTAGCCAACGGGTTTATTCAGGAGTTTTTCATCAGGGCTGATGATGACATAGAAAGGCTGGGACGCGTTGATGAAGTTCTCGGACTGAAGGGTGGCAAACTTGTCTCCCACAGTGCGAATTTCCTTTTTACTGCCATCACCGGTAGTAAAGAGGAATTGCTGATCGTCCGCTAACTTCTTACGATCATCGACATATAAAGACACGAGTATATAATCTCCCTTGATCTTTTCTTTTACAACATCCTCAGTCCACACATTTTCTTCCATTTTCCTGCAATTGACACAAGCCCAGCCGGTGAAGTCTATGAGCAGGGGTTTGTGCTCCTGCCTGGCGAGAGCAAGCGCTTTATCGTAGTCGTTGATAACATCAGCCTCTACGCCCTTACCGTGACCGGACCCGTATAAGCTATAAGATATTGGTGGTGGAAAACCGCTGACAAGAGAAATATTAGCATATTTTGTATTGGTCAGTCCTGGAGCCAGAAAGAAGGCCAACGCCAAAAAGACTACTCCCAGTGAAATTCTTCCTTTACTCAACTTCTCCGGTGGTGGATCATGCTTGAATTTAACGACACCCAACAGGTAGAGTCCGAGGATCAAACTATCGAGTATCCAAAGTCCAAAGAAGGTTTCTCTTTTTAGCAGCCCCCAATGTTCCACAAGATCGGCATTCGAAAAATATTTAAGGGCCAGGGCCAGTTCTACGAAGCCAAAGACGATCTTGACCGTCTGCATCCAGCTGCCGGAACGGGGTAGAGATTGCAACCAGCTCGGGAAGAGAGCAAATAGGGCAAAGGGTAGTCCTAAGGCAAGACCAAAGCCGGCCAGTACGACAGTGAGCGTGACAGGATCGCCATTTTGTCCCAGGGAGCCAGCTACAAAGGTGCCCAGAATAGGTCCGGTACAGGAGAATGAGACGATTGCCAGGGTCAATGCCATAAAGAAAATGCCGCCTATACTACCGATATTCGATTTGGAGTCTACCGAATTAGAAATACTGCTGGGAAGCGTTATTTCAAAAAGTCCAAAAAAGGAAAGGGCAAAAACAAGGAATACAACCGCAAAGCCGACATTGAGCCAGACATTGGTTGAGATTGTATTGAGGATGTTAGAGTTGTTTTTGTGCAGGAAATAAAAAGGAACGCTGATCAGCACATATATAAGAAATATAAAGAACCCATAGAGGAATGCATTGGCAATCCCTTTGGACCGGGAAGCAGATCGCTTGGTGAAGAAGGAAACAGTCAGTGGGATCATGGGAAAGGTACAAGGCATGATCAGACCTACGAGACCACCCAGGATACCCAGGAAAAAGGCGCCCAATAGTCCGCTTTTATTCTCAGCCCCCGTGCCTCCACATTTATTGACAGGATTCTCAAGATCGATAGATCCCTTTTTCAATTCGTTAGCCCCGCTGGCCGAGCCCTGCAGACCAGCCGCCTTTGCTACCAGCCCGCCATCCGCAGTATGCGCATAACGGAAAGGCACTTCAACAGGCCCTACCACAGAGTCTTTATAAATAGCCATGAAAGTCACTGTTCCTTTGAGGTCGCCGGTGGAAGCAGCTGCTCCTGATGCGGATGTCCCAGAAACGGGTGTTCCTGTACCGGTCGCGGATGCCGCAGGCTGAAGGCGAACCAGCCATTGGACGTCTCCGGTGAACGACCGCGTCTCAGCATTGCTGAAGAGCGCTTCTTTTTGCGTCCGGAGCGAGCCTTTCTCATCTACGTTCTGAATAGTCGCGCCGGCAGAACTGTCCAGCGTGACACGTGAGTTGGGCAGACTATCCGCCATGGTCGTGGAATACAATCTCCAGCCGTCAAGGATATGGCCGTGAAGCACCAGTACGGGTTTACCGTCAGCACCGGGCTGGGTACTGAACTCCCAGGCAACGACGCTGTGCGTGGTATCGGTTTGGGCAAAACCCCGGTGGGCTCCTAAAAAGAACCCGGCGACAAAAAAGACTGTTGCCAGAAAGCGGGACCGGCAACTTGTGCCAGAGATGCTGCCGCGACGAGTCCGGCGACTGATATTAGGTAGACTTGTGCTCATGGTGATGATAAAAAACCGGGAAAAAACAAAACGAGTTCTCTTTGCAAAGAACCCGTTTTTAATTTATTGATTACGTCGGATAGGCGACGGATGGCGCCCCCTCCCGACAGATCGAGACAATCCGGAACTAACAGATTCATCCGCCGATGTTGACCTTAATGTCAACGTCAGCAGGCGGAAGGCATTGCGTATCGTTACAGACCATGAATTCGACCTTTCCGGCCAGATTGGTCTTTACCTTGCTTTTGAGCTGTACAGTCTGGACGAAGTCCACCGTCTTTTCAAAATACCTCACTTCATGACCCCAGGCAGCTTCCATTTTCGCTACAATATGACCCACTTCTTTTATCTGACCTACCGGCGTGACCAGCGGGTTTTTTGTCCAGGAAAAGGAGGTTGAGATAGGCCCATCTCCCGCAACCTGTGCATACATATGATAATTTCCACCAATGGTGGCTGTCATATGTACCTCGTAAACTTTATCCGAGATCTTCTTAACCGTATAATTCCAGGCAACTTCCTTACTGGACTGCGCCATCACCAGGCTGCCCGCAAGTACCGCTAAACCAAATAGTATTGTTTTTTTCATAATTGTGTAAAGGGTAAAGTTCTGTTTCCAAATGTTAGCAAAAAACTAAAAATTAACCAATCCGGCTTCCCGTGCTACCAATTTTACTTTTGGATCGATGAACAGACTTTGAAGAATAGCTTTTCCATCGATATTGCCAAGAGCTTCAGAGCAGGCGCGCTCAGGATGGGGCATCATTCCGAAAACATTGCGGGTGGCATTGCAAATGCCAGCTATGTTTCTCAGAGAACCATTAGGATTGGCGGCACCATTGACATTTCCATCCGCATCGGCGTAACGGTAGATGACTTGGCCATTGGCTTCGAGCTGGTCCAGAGTCTTCTCGTCGGCATAATAGCGGCCTTCACCATGAGCGATGGGTACCTTCAGCGCCTGACCATTGTCACCAACCCCTCTGAGATAGATATTTTTGGAGATGAACTGTTGATTAGCATTGCGCAAAAGGGCGCCCGGCAGCAGGTGCGATTCACACAAAACCTGGAAGCCGTTGCAAACTCCAAGGACCTTACCGCCTTCCCCGGCAAAACGGGTGACGCCTTGCATAATGGGGCTGAATCGGGCAATAGCACCGCAGCGAAGATAGTCACCATAAGAGAAGCCGCCGGGAAGCACGATACAATCTTCCGTATTGAAAGCGCTGAGGTCAGTATCCTTGTGCCAGAGCATGATCACTTCCTGACCAAGGTCCTCCTGCAGGGCGTCAAACATGTCACGATCGCAATTGGAACCGGGAAAAACGACTACTCCAAATTTCATATATGATGAGTTTGAGACGGCAAAAGTACGAATTTTTGAGGGGATTGGACTCAGGCCGGGGCAAACCCAAAATAATTCATTGCTAAAATGTAAGCAACTATGAGCCAGTGTAATATGTTGGGCGCAGTCGTTCGGGTCGGGTAATAATAGGCCGCAGCATGAAAGGCTGCAAATGGGACAGCCATGATGATCCAGTTCTCATAGGAATTGACCCTGTTGATGAGAATGATGACGACGGAAACAAGGAGAAACAGAAGCAGCAGGCTCCAGCTTTTGCGGATCTGGATGAGGAGTTTGCTGAGATTTTTCTGAACGAAGTATCCTCCGATGATAAAAGGAACGATAAGCCAGACCATACCCAGGGTGATCCAGATCGACGAAGGAAAGGCCGGAACGGTAAAAACGATCTTAGGAACAATATCGGACCAGCTCCAATGACCGGAGAGATATAAAAAAAGGAAGAGAAAATAATACGGAAAGGTAAATCCAAGAAGACCGACAAACCATTCCCGGACACGAAAAGGACGCATGGTCAAAAGGCCCGACAATACAAGAAGAAGAAAGGCTACCGCAGGTATGTATAGAAGGGATACTATACCCGTCCACACGCCAATATTAAAGATAGCCGTACCCGGACGCTGGCTATTGTACAGTTCCATCATCCTGTACCAGACCCAGATCATTATAGTATTGATCAGCAGAGGAGCAGAAAAATGACTCCAGTCAGGCAAAAGGGAAGTAATGAGCATATAGGACATGCCGGGCAGGAAATTGGGCTTCGGCAATACTTTGTGATGATTGGATATGCGATTGAAAAGGGTCGCCTGGAAAATGAGCAGCAGGAAGGTCAGCAGGGAATAGAGTATCGGTACATTATGAAATACCGAGTCGAGTCCACGTAAGATCACCCTGTACAGGTAATTGTCTTCCGGGTGCAGGGCAGGGGTAACGGGATGTAAAAAAAGGGGGAACTTTAATACAAGCGCATAAAAGAGAAGCAACAGGGCGTTAGCAGGAGTTTTCTGTCTAAAAATACCGATCACCGGGTCTTATTTCTGGGTTTCTGGTTAATCTAATCTAGTTAAAATCGACTTTCGCAAAGCAAAGATAGTTCTTGTAAAGACAAGGAATAATGGTTTCCCAGCTGCTCACCTGTTTGCCATAACGGGGCATGAAGTCATAACCCCTGTCCAGATTACGTAGCGTAGGATAACGGGTCACTTTACCTTCCGGTGAAATGCTCTGATCGTTGAGCAACATATTTCTCCTCTCATAGAGATTAAAAAGGAAATGCAGTTCGCCGCCCGTGTTGACAAGCTCGTGAGAGATAAGATTTTCCGTCTCGTCATCGAACTGGCTTTTGGGGATGATGGCGCTCCATTGCAGGTTGCTCTCCGCGTCAAATGACAACACCATCATATTCTCAGCATGAAAGCGGGTGGCATAGGGATTATAATTCCTGCCCCAGGGGCTACCATAGGGACTATAATAATAAGGAGAATAAAAGCCGCCGGGGCCAAAAGCCGGATTATACATATAGTCCCAGCGATTGAACATATTGCCCCGCGAGGTGGTGTAAAGGGATTCCGTAACAAGCAGGTATCCCCCGTCCCTTTTGGTAATGATATGTTTGATAAAGAAGTCGTTAAAGGCCATCCGCAGATTGGCATCGGAGCTTTTGGCCTGGGCCCGGAGGTCATCGGTGAAGATGGTAACTTTTTCTTCTACGCGGCTGTTGGTAGCCTTATCCCAGATAACCGAATAAAGCCCTTCGATATTACCCCGCCGCTGTTTGTAATAAAAGCCGGTGAGAATATACCGTCTGTTCGTGTTGTCGACCTTGAATTTTACCTCGTCGAGAATACGGTCGCCTGCGCCAATATCCTTTACGGAAAAGCTATCGGCAGTGGGCCCCTTTGTGACAAGGGCAACGCGGGAAACATAGTCATTGCTGCCACTGCGCAGGTATTTGCCAAATACCAGCTGGCCATCATTGTCGACCTGGAAGTCGGTGAAAAGCTCGTTACGCTCTTCCATCGGAATATAGATGCGGTGGCGGTCGATCAATTGCAGACTGGCATCATAAAGGAAGGTTGTAAACAGGAAATTGCGGGGATTCTTGCTGTTGATCTTAAAGATCATGAGCTTTTGCTTGTCCTCGCTGATGACGGTAGTGTAGATCTTGTTGGTAGAAGCAAAACCGATCTGGGTAGTGTCGAGCTCGATCGGCTCTCCTATTGTTCGGGCCTGATTGTCGAGCTTGACGGCCGTGCAATGGACGATACTTTTCTTTTGATACTCATATATGACATAACAGAAGTCAGGATAGGCTACGAAGTCTACATTTATATACTTGTCTGGCATAAAGGACAGAGGCACCCGCTGCTGCAGCTTCATGTCATTATCATAGATGCTGATGACGCTGGAGGAGTTATTATTCTTGAATACCAGGAAGTTACCATTAATTTTACCAATGATTTCAAAATTGGTACGTCGTCCATCCTCCCGCTCAGGCTCGGTGTAGGTGATCTGCTGGACCTGGGCTTCAACGGTGGCAGCTACCATCGTCAGGATTAGTGCGAGCAGCAGGGATGACAGGGCTCTGTTCATATTTACCACTACTTTTAAGGTCGTAAGATAGGTAAAAGTTTAATTTATATTTGTTACGAGCCTTTTAATGTTAAGGTTGCCGACCCAAAAAACGGGGTCGGGTCGGGAAGCATCGTTTTTACCCAAAATTAGCAAGCCCTGTTAGTGTTTTTACCTATAACTTTGCCCCTTATTTAACAGCAGACTCATTGTGAGCAAACAGATCAACAAAGTAAGCTTAGCAAATCTTGTTATTGCGTTAGGCATCATTTACGGCGACATCGGGACCTCTCCCCTCTACGTTCTGAACGCCATTATTCATGGAAGAGTGATTGAAGAAAAGCTCATTTTGGGCGCTCTTTCCTGTATTATCTGGACCCTGACGTTACAAACCACGGTAAAATACGTTTGGCTGACCCTAAAAGCCGACAATAATGGAGAAGGAGGGATCTTTTCCCTCTATGCCCTTGTCCGGCGTCAGAAACGATGGCTGGTGATACCAGCAATGATCGGGGGCGCCGCATTGCTGGCCGACGGGATGATCACTCCGCCGATCTCGGTAACTTCCGCGATCGAAGGTCTGCGGCAAATGCCGGCATTCCGGTATGTGGACCAGTCAACCATTGTCTATTTAGTGCTGGGCATCCTGGTGATACTTTTCTTCCTCCAGCAGTTCGGCACGGAGTCGATAGGAAAGCTCTTCGGCCCGATCATGTTTATCTGGTTCAGCATGCTGGCAGCCCTGGGAAGCGGTCACCTGCTGGACGACCTGGGTATTTTCAAGGCTCTAAGCCCGCATTATGCCATCCAGCTCCTGACCACCTATCCAAAGGGATTCTGGATCCTGGGGGCCGTATTCCTTTGTACAACAGGAGCAGAAGCGCTCTATTCCGACCTGGGACATTGCGGTAAAGGCAATATCCGTTTTTCATGGATCTATGTCAAGATTTGTCTTATCCTCAACTACTTAGGACAGGGCGCCTGGCTGCTAGCCCAGTACAAGGGCCGGATCTTCGACACCAACCTGGGCAACCCCTTCTATAATATCATGCCGACCTGGTTCCTGATACCGGGTATCATCATCGCCACAGCTGCGGCTATCATCGCCAGCCAGGCCCTGATCACCGGGTCTTTTACCCTGATCAGCGAGAGCATGCGACTTAACCTCTGGCCAAAGCTGCGGATCAGCTATCCCACGGAGGAACGCGGTCAGTCCTATATCCCGGCAATAAATTTCATGCTGTTTATCGGCTGCTGTGGAATTACCCTGTATTTCCGCAGCTCAGCCCATATGGAAGCGGCATATGGCCTGGCCATCACCCTTTGTATGCTGGCGACCTCCATTCTTTTCGCCAATTACCTTATCTCCCGCAGGACCAACTCGGCACTGATCTATATCTATCTGACCCTCTACCTCAGCCTTGAGCTGAGCTTTCTTTTCGCCAACCTCGACAAATTCCCGCACGGAGGGTTTGTCACCCTGATCGTTGGCGGAGGGTTGTTCGCCGTCATGTATGTCTGGTTCCGCGCCCGCAAGATCAAGAACCGCTATGTTGAGTTCGTGCGCATGGAACATTATATTCCACAGATCCAGGAGTTGAGCAATGACCGGACAGTGCCAAAGTCGGCCACGCACCTGGTCTATATGACAAGCGCCAATAACCCGAAAGAAATAGAGCATAAGATCATCTATTCCATCCTGAACAAAAAGCCGAAACGGGCGGATATCTACTGGTTCGTTCATGTGGACACCCTTGACGATCCCTATACCGCCGAATATTCGGTAGAGCATATCATCCCCAATGACATCATCCGGGTGGAATTCCGTTTGGGTTTTCGGGTCGAGCCAAAGATCAATCTCATGTTCCGGAAGGTCGTGGAAGACCTGGTCAACAACCGGGAAGTGAATATCACCAGCCGGTATGAATCCCTGGAACGAAACAATGTGGTAGGAGACTTCCAGTTTATCGTCATGGAAAAATACCTGAGCCAGGACAATGAACTGCCCTTCCTCGAACGGGTGGTGATGAAGCTTTACTTCTGGCTGAAAGAACTGAGTCTTTCAGAAGAAAGAGGCTTTGGACTGGACCCCTCCAATGTGACGATAGAAAAATTCCCGTTGATCGTGTCGCCGGTACCAAACTTCAACCTGAAAAGGCTGAATGTCGAAGAATAAATGTTCAAAAAAAAACTTATACGCTGGGCCAAGGTCCTGATCCTACTCTACTGTATCGTAGGAATAGCCTGGTATTATGGGCAGGAAAAGCTGTTGTTTCATCCCGTAGCCGTGGATAGAAAAATACCCTATGCCTTCGACCATCCCTTCACGGAGCTGAACATTCCTTATGATGCCGCCACGAACCTGAACGTGATCCAGTTTCACGCCACCGACAGACCAGCAGACAGCCTGGCCAAAGGAGTGGTCCTTTACTTTCATGGCAACACCACCGGCATCAGCCTGTTTGCACCTGTTTCGACCGATTTCACCGCTAAAGGTTATGAAGTATGGATGCTCGACTATCCGGGCTTTGGCAAGAGTACGGGCACCTTCAACGAGAAAAAGCTTTATGAATATGCGCTGGTGTTTTATAAGCTCGCCCGTAGCCGCTGGTCTCCCATGCAGATCCTCCTATATGGAAAGAGCATGGGAACAGGAATTGCCGCACAGCTGGCTTCAGTGCGGGACTGCCGGCGACTGATCCTGGAATCACCCGCTTATAGTCTGACTTCAGTGGCGCGGCGTTATCTGTTTCTTTATCCCGTCGGTTCCATGCTGCACTATCATTTCCCTACTAACGAATATTTACCTGCCGTTACCGCGCCGATCACGATCTTTCAGGGGGATGAGGACAGAACTGTACCCTATAGTAATGCGTCGCGGCTAAAAACTCTGCTCAAAAAGGAAGATGAGTTTGTAATAGTACAGGGTGCGGGACACAATGATCTGCGCAGTTTTCCTTTGTTCAAAGAAAAATTGGATTCGGTACTTAGCCTTTAATAAAAGGGCGTAGCCTTTCCTCATGCTGTTGTGGAATAAAATAGTCGTTCTGCGAGACGACAGTACCTTCTGCATACACGTCGAGTGGAACCAGCTTCTCCTGTTCGAGGACATAGGCTTTATAACCAAAGGGCTGCAGCAGTTCGAATAGCTTGATCCGCTGCTCGCGTTCGAACAGTTCGCAAAGCAGAATGGGATGATGTTTTTGCAGGGTCTGCGTAAAGGAAGCAAAGACCTGGAATTCCAACCCCTCCACATCACATTTGATATAATCCAGACGGGGCAGACTGCTGAAGAGATTGTCGCCGGATTCGTTCTTTACTTTTTCTGATTCGACAAAGTCCAGGGTCGGACTGGCTTCCATGACGCGGGCATAGGCAAAGCGCTTCATGGCACCTACCTGGGGTATACCCATTTCTACATATTCGCCATTACCGCCAAGGGCTACCTTGTAAAGGGTGACATTTGCCGACTTTTTCTGCTGGAGGAGACGTTGCAGCGTATCATGAAAAGAGCTCATAGGCTCGATAGCAAAGACCTTTCCGGAACTACCGGCCAGCCGACTTAATTCAAGGGTAAAGTATCCCAGGTGCGCACCGATATCGACACAATAGTCGCCGGTACGAATGATCTTTTTGAGAAAGTAGACATCCTGGTATTCTTTTCCCAGCCAACCGGTACGATAGAGGCGCTGAAAAGAGCCGGCCAGGAAGGACAGGTATTTTTTCTCACCTAAGACGTTGAGTAGTATCTTTTTGATCGCCATATCGGGATGCAAGTTAACTGGACCGGGTAAACTGGCAAAAATATTTGTCAGCCAGGGCGCTGGTTCTGATCAGACGGGCATCACGTTTTGCTCAGATAGGCACTACGTTTTGATTCTTGTTCTGCCGGAGTTTTTCGGGTACAGACAAGAGTATTTCCTGGCGGAGAGCCTCGACCAGGCGCTGCTTAACGAAGTCGCGGTGTACTACCAGGCTGACCTCCCGCATAGGAGTCGGCTTTTTAAAGTGACGGATCAGCTGTTGCTGTTTACCGGTGAGGTCCATGGCGGCCAGCTCAGGCAGGATCGTGATGCCGTCATTGAGCTCGACCATGCGCCGCAAGGTCTCCAGACTTCCTGCCTCATAGTCGAAATGACTGCCCTCCCGGCTGGCTTTTCTCAATTCACAGAGCCTGACGATCTGCGAACGAAAACAATGACCTTCTTCCAGCAGCCACAGCTTGTTAGGATCGATGTCCTGAGCCAACATATACGTCTTTTTATAGGCCGCATTTTTACGGGAGACATAGACCAGCAGCTCTTCATAAAAAAGCACCTGTTCCCGGATGCCGTTTTCCTGAAGGGGAGTGACGAGAATGCCCACATCAATCCGGCCTTCCCGAAGCCGGGTCACTAATGTTTCAGTGGTCATTTCATTGACAACCAGCTTTATCTGGGGATATTTCGTGGTGAAGGATTGGATAAAAAGAGGCAAGAGATAGGGCGCCAGCGTGGGAATAATGCCAATGCGAAGCTCTCCCGCAAGAACCCCTTTCTTTGCCTGAACGATCTCACCGATAACATGCTTTTCCCCTAATATCTTCCTTGCCTGCTCGATGACCTCGCGACCCGCCTCCGTAGGGATAACGGGTTGTTTACTGCGGTCGAAGATCTTCAGACCCAGTTCTTCCTCCAACTTCTGCACCTGCATGCTCAAAGTAGGTTGGGTGACAAAACAATGACCGGCAGCAATCGCAAAATGACGATAGGTGTCTACAGCTACGATATATTCCAGTTGAACAAAAGTCATGTCGCAAATATAGTAATAGATTTTGTCTATGTAAAGATAAATTTAATCAATGTTGTCAATCAGAAAAATTGTTGACCTTTATCCGGCAATTCAGATTGTTCACCATTCAAATACCACGCTATTATGGACGAAGAAAAACAACCGCTTACGACAGCTTCCGGCATTCCCTATTATCATCATGAGGATACCCAGAGCGCAGGCCCGCGCGGCCCACTACTATTACAGGATTTTATTCTTCACGAGAAGATGGCTCATTTCAACAGAGAACGTATTCCTGAGCGTGTCGTGCATGCCAAAGGCAGTGCAGCCTACGGTACGTTTACCGTAACACACGACATCACAAAATATACACGGGCCAGACTTTTTAGTCAGATCGGAAAGACAACACGTACGATCCTACGCTTTTCCACCGTCGGCGGGGAAAAGGGCTCTGCCGACACGGAGCGCGATCCGCGCGGCTTCGCGCTGAAGTTCTATACGGAAGAAGGCAACTGGGATCTGGTAGGTAACAATACACCTATCTTCTTTATCAAGGACCCAAAGAAGTTTTCCGATTTTATCCATACACAGAAAAGAGACCCGCGCACCAATACCAAGAGCCCGACCATGATGTGGGATTTCTGGAGTCTCAATCCCGAAAGTCTGCATCAGGTGATGTTCCTGATGAGCGACAGAGGTACTCCTTATGGCTATCGCCACATGCACGGCTTCGGCAGCCATACCTTCAGCCTTATCAATGACAGGAATGAGAAAGTATGGGTCAAGTTTCACTTCAAGACGGCACAGGGCATCAAAAATTTCACAAATGATGAGGCGGTGAAGATGAAAGGAGAAGACCCGGATTTCGCCCAGCGTGACCTGGTGGAAGCCATCGACCGCGGCGACTTCCCGAAATGGAATGTGAAGATCCAGGTGATGACGCTGGAGCAATCAAAAACCTATGCTTATAATCCCTTTGATCTGACCAGGACCTGGTCACAAAAGGAGTTCCCGCTGATAGACGTCGGCGTCCTCGAGCTGAATGAGGTGCCAAAGAATTATTTTGCCGAAGTAGAACAGTCCGCTTTTGCCCCGGCTCATGTCGTAGATGGCATCAGCTATTCCCCCGATAAAATGTTACAGGGACGCCTCCTCTCCTATCCGGATGCCCACCGGTACCGGCTGGGAGTCAATTACGAGCAGCTTCCTGTCAATCGCTGCCCCTATGCAGTGAATAATTATGAAAGAGATGGCGCCATGCGGGTGGATGGCAACGGGGAGAGCAATCCAAATTATTTCCCGAATAGCTTCGACAATATTGTTCCTGACGAAAAATACAAGGGCCTGCCGATGGAACTGGACGGCAATGTTGCAGACTGGTATGACAGAAATGGGCCGGGGGAGAATGATCACTACAGCCAGCCCGGTATTTTCTGGCGGGAGGTGCTCAGTCCCGAGGACAAGAAGCATCTGGTCAGCAATATAGTCGGCGCGATGAGCGGGATCTCGGGACCGAAACGTGCGGACATCATCAACCGTCAGCTTTGTCATTTCTTCCGTGCCGACATAGGCCTGGGAATGGCGATAGCACAGGGCCTGGGCGTGAATGTGGAAGATGCCATGCAGGGAGCCAGACACCAGCAGCCGGTAGCAGCCAATTGAGTTTCGAGTCGATGCCTACATACACATGAGCAAGGGCCGCCCAAAAGCGGCCCTTCTCTATTTTGTTGCGGGTCTTTATTCGGATCGAAGACTGGCTGCCGGGTTGGCAAGAGCAGCACTGGCAGCGCGGATGCTGACGGTGAAAAAGGAAATCGCCAGTGTCGATAACCCTACTATCAGAAAAAGGCTCCAGGATAGATGAATACGATAGGCAAAGTCCTGCAACCATTTGTTGTAAAAATACCAGGCGGCAGGCGAAGCTATAACAAAAGCAATGACGACCAGACGCACAAAATCTTTTGACAGAAGACTGGTAATATCTACAAGGCTTGCTCCTAACACTTTTCTGACGCCAATCTCCTTCACACGCTGTTCAATAGACAGAGTTGCCAGGCCAAAAAGCCCCAGACAGGAAATAAAAATGGCTAAGACAGCGGCGGTAGTGATGATGGTCATCCAGCGCTGTTCACTTTTATACTGACCAACCAGCATATCGTCAAGGAAAGCATAGTCGCAGGGGTTATTGGGATAAAGTTTTTTATAGGTGCTTTGTATGGACCGGATAGCATCTACCTTACGGTTCGGGTCAATACTGACGATCATGTTCCCGTAATAGTCGATATTCCCTTTTGTAATAAAGGCGGGGGAGATCTTTGCTCTCATGGAGGCCATATGAAAGTCTTTTACAATCCCGATGATAGTGTAGTCATGTTTGTCCCAGCTGATGCGCTGGCCGATGGGGTTCTTCCACCCGGATGCAAGGGCCATCGTTTCGTTGATGATACAGTCTCCTGAATCGGCTGCGCCACCGAGAAAATTCCGGCCTGCTACAAAAGGGATCTTCAGCATCGGCAGGGTAAATTCATCCATCCGATAGAAAGGGACATCGAATACGTCGTGATTGTTGACCTGCATTTGTGTCCAGTTCGAATTGGTAAAGCCGATGCTTTCAACAGCGGATTGCCGGATAAAGGGATATTTAGCGAGTTCAGACCGCAACAGATCAATCTTTTTATCGGGGACGTCGGGTAGTGATACATCGACGATACCGGCCGTCCTGTATCCAGGATCCTTCTTCGACATGAATCGAAACTGCTGCTGCATGACAATGGTGCCTATGATAAGAAAAACGGCAATGACGAACTGGATGATGACAAGACTTTTGCCAAGGTAGTTGCGGCCGGTAAGCCGAAATTTCCCATAAAGAGTCTGGACCGGCCGAAAACCGGATAGCACAAGAGCCGGATAGAAGCCGGACAGCAAGGTATTGCAGAGAATAAGCGCGCCAAACAAAAGGAGGGTAGAGGTATGAAAGAGATATGAAACAGATAGTTGTTTGTTGGCCAGTTCACTAAACCAGGGCAGACAGACCTGAACCAATAAAAGGGACGGGATAAAGGCAAGGAGGTTCAGGATCAGGGATTCGCTCATGAACTGGGTGATGAGCTGCCCCCTGCTGCCGCCCGCCACCTTGCGGATGCCTATCTCCTTGCCACGGCGAAGGGAGCGGGCCAGGGTAAGATTAATAAAATTGATACAGGCTATAAGCAGAATAAATAAAGCTATGCTGCCAAGGGTATAGGAATAGCTGACATCACTCCAATGGTTGATGCCGTTGTTGGCATTGTAGGCTTTGTCGAGGTGTATTTTCAGGAAGGGCTGCAGGCCGTAGTTGTAATAGATATTGGGATATTTCTTTCTGAGTTCTGCAAATTGCCGGGCCGTATTCTGGTCAAAGATGGAGGTCATTTTCTTTTCCACCGCCTTTATATCAGACCCGGGTTTGATGATAAAAAAGGTATTGAGATAGGCGTTGGTCCAGGCTTGTGTCCAGGCTCCGTGCAGGCTTCTCTCGATAGGCAGGAGCATATCAAACCGGATGCTGGAGTTCAGCGGAGTGTTGGCAGCTACCGCAGAAACGGTAAAGGTGTGAAATTCGCCGTTCTCATTTATCTCCATAGTCCTCCCGATGGCGTCGGTGGTATTGAAATACTTTTTGGCCAGGTCTTCGGACAGGACGATATTATCCTCACTGCTGAGAGCAAGGGCCGCGTTGCCATGGATAAGCGGGAAAGTGAAGACATGAAAGAAGCTGGTGTCCGCATAAACGGCATATTCCGGAATAATGTCATTTCCCTTTTTTACCAGTTGCTGACCACTTTCACGAATACGGCAAGCAGCCTGGACCTCGGGAATGGATCGAAGGAAGGCCCCGGCCTGAGGTGCACCCGTCGAGCCACCTTTTTGTTCGTGACCGGTGGGATCGAGTGCATTGTGCACCAGACGGTAGATATTTCTCCCATTGGTTTGAAAATGGTCAAAGCTGACCTCGTCTTTTACATAGAGTACGATCAGCATGACAGCAGCCAGGCCGATGCTGAGACCGAAGAGGTTGACGATGGAGTATACTTTATTTTTTACCAGGTGACGCCAGGCAGTAAGCAGGTAGTTCTTGAGCATATTTTCCCGTTTTGGTGGATTATGACGATCAGAATACATGCCACGTTACAAGTTGTTCTTTCTTAAGCAGTTGAGGCATGAATACGACCCCGGTTGTCCGATTTCGATACATCGGACGTACGGGGATGAGGCAATAACTGCCTATTAACGATTCGATAACCAATAAAAAGGACCGGATCTACCCCTTTTTTTCAAACCTTGCAGGCGTAAAATCAAAATGAAGAACCATGTACAAGAAATTTCTTTTTGTTCTTTTTACGGGCATCCTCACTGTCCATCTTCAGGCACAAACCCGCAGGATCGATACGGTTGCCGTCTCCATCCTGGATAAAATGAGCGCTGTGATCGGTGATCTTAGCTCCTGCAGCGTTACGATCAGATCCAGCTATGATGTATCCAGCAGGGAGCTGGGTCTTGTAAAACATTCCGACGAGCAGGAGTTGTTCCTTCGCGGATCCAGCAAGATGTTGTTGCGGTCCGAAGGGGATAAGGGCAGCCGTTATTTTTTGTTCAATGGAAAGAACCTGAGCTATTATTCGCTGGACAGGAATCAGTATAGCCAGATAGAGACGCCGGCTTCGCTGATAGAAATGATCGATACGGTCAACAAGCTCTACGGCATCGAGTTCCCTATCGCAGATTTCTTCTATCCCAGCTTTGTAGACGATATCCTGGCGGAGTCGAAGAACCTGATGTACCTTGGTCTCACCCAGATCGATGGGAAAGAATGCTTTCACATCGCCGGGACTGCCGCTGATAAGAGCTTCCAGTTCTGGGTTTCCAATGACGCCTTTTATCTGCCGATGAAGATAGTGATCGTATATACCAATAAGGAGATGAATCCGCAGT
>Ga0307510_10003235_pt1 | contig 18933 bp, 15 predicted proteins | sample 12_EM_MG_FD_207224 | JGI IMG/M metagenome (GOLD analysis project Ga0307510, IMG submission 207224) | Populus trichocarpa ectomycorrhiza microbial communities from riparian zone in the Pacific Northwest, United States - 12_EM | ecosystem: Host-associated > Plants > Roots > Unclassified | place...
TTGGGGCAGCGCCCCATTTCGCTGCTGTGGATGTCGGCCGACGAGGTGGGCGAGCGCGTGCTTGCGGGCATCCGCGCGAACGATCTCTACATCCTGACGCATCCCGAATTCGCAGCCGGCATGCGCACGCGCTTCGATGCGATCCTCGCCTCGATGCCGGACGAACCGATCAACCACGAACGCGCCGAGGCGATCGGTTTCCTGCTGCGCAACCAGGAGTTCGAGGACCAGCTCGCCCGTCGCACGGCGCGACCGGTTGCGCTCGAGGAAACGGCGGCATGACCAGGGTCACAGGGCGGACCGCGTTCATCACCGGCGGCGGTTCGGGGGTTGCGCTCGGCCAGGCCAAGGTTTTCGCCGAGGCCGGCTGCAAGGTCGCCATCGCGGACATCCGCCAGGATCACCTCGACGAGGCGATGGCTTATTTCGACGGTACCGATCACGAGGTGATGCCGGTCAAGCTCGATATCACCGATCGCGCTGCCTATACCGCCGCGGCCGACGCGGTCGAAGCGAAGCTCGGACCCGTCGAGCTGTTGTTCAATACCGCCGGCGTCTCGATCTTCGGGCCGCTGCAAAAGGCGACCTACGACGATTGGGACTGGCAGTTGAACGTCAATATCGGCGGCGTCATCAACGGGATCCAGACCTTCGTGCCGCGGATGATCGCACGCGGTAATGGCGGCCACATCGTCAACACCGCCTCGATGTCCGCCTTCGTCGCGCTCAAGGGGACGGGCATCTACTGCACCTCGAAGATGGCGATTCGGGGGCTTTCCGAATGCCTCGCGCTGGACCTTGCCGAGCACAATATCGGCGTGTCGATGCTGTGCCCCGGTGCGGTCAACACCAACATTCATGAAGCCGTGCTGACCCGGCCGGCGCATTTGCAGGATACGGGCTATTATGGCGCCGACCCGGAGGTGTTCGCCCGCCTGAAGAGCATCATCGCCGTCGGCATGGAGCCCGAGACGCTCGCCCGCTACGTCGTGAAGGGGGTCGAGGAGGACCAGCTCTACATCCTGCCCTATCCCGAATTCCGTGGCACGCTGGAGGAAATTCACGATCGCGTGATGAGCGCGCTGGCGAACCCCGAGGACGATCCCGAGTATGAAAAGCGCGCCGCGCACGGCGTGCCGGGTGGGCAGAAGAAGGAGCCTGTGGAGAGTTGAAAGGCTCTGCCGGCGTTATCCGGCTTGTGCCAGCATGATGGCCAGCAACTGTTCGGGCTGGTCGCCCATCACATTGTGGCTCGCATCGGCGCGGTGGACCTGCCAGGCGGGGTCCGCCGCGACGGTTGCGTGGAAGCCGGCGAACGGCGTCGGTTGCCAGCTTTCGGCGAAGACATAGACGCGGTGGCCCACCTTCGCCTCCTCGCCGGTGAAGCGCACCGGCTCGATCAATGTCAGCAAGGGATGGCGGCCGATACCAACGCCCGTGACGCCCGGTAGCGGCCCGACCAGGCCCGGCGTATCGCGTTGTGCATCGATATAGTGACGGTGCTCGAAATCGCCGGTGATATCCCAGAGCGACTGGCCATCCGCGGGCAGAAATGCGTCGATATAGACGAGCGCGTCGATCCGCCCGCCGAGCCGGGTCGCGACGCCGGTCACCACCATCCCGCCATAGCTGTGTCCGGCGAGCACGAAACGATCGAACCCGGCCGCCTCGACCTGCTCGACGACGCCGGCGATATGGCGGGAAAGGTCGATCGTCGGCGATAGCTCGGCTGCGCGGGTGCCAAGCCCGCTCAGCGCCGCGACGACGACACGATGCCCTGCGTCGCGCAGATCCTTCGCCAGCCTGTCATAGGCGCGCACGCTGCCCCAGGCGCCGTGAACGAGGACGTAATCGGTCATGCTCACCTCTATGGAATGCAGGGCCTGACGAGCCGGGCGCCGATCGGCACCCGGCTTTGTCGGGTCACGCCGGCTGCGTGGTGCGCCAGCCTTCCTGATAGGATTCGCGCGCGACGCGCGAATAGGGGATCGAGCTGACGACAGCGCGAACCTCGATCTGCTTGTGCAGCTCGACCGTGGTCTTGCGCGTGCCGCCGTTCGGCTCGCCCCACAGCACCTTGACCTCGCTGCCGACCTCGATCGACGGATCGATCGTCGCGAGGCTGAGCGCGCTCTTCTCGTTGAAGCTGTAGCCGGTGAACATCGAGACGCCGACGGTCTTGCCCGACGCGTCCTTCACCGCGTCGTAGTTCGACGAGGCATAGTTGGCGAGCGGCAGGTCGAAGAACTTGTACTGGTCGCCATCGGGGTCGAACAGCGACGCGAAGATCTTCGCCATGTCCTCCGGGTTCCAGGCGAGCGTGACCTTCTTGCGCTGCGTGGTCGGGTCGATCGCCTCCAGCGCCTCGCGGCCGTGGAAGTCGTGATCGAACTTCACGAACGGGCCGTATCCCAGCTCCCAGGGGTTGAGATAATAGTCCTCGATCTTCTCCGAGACGAAGCTGCCGCCGATCGAGCCGGTCGCCTCATAGCTGTCGGCGCCGAGCCATTCGCGATAGGTCTTCAGCTTCTCGCCGGTGTAGATGGCGGGAAGCGGGGAGGGGATCCAGCCCGATTCCAGCGTGTTCGACGGATAGGCGCGGCTGCCGCACGGCACGATGCCGAATTCCTTGCCGGCATCGAGGATCGCGGCGCGGATTTCTTCCTGCTCCTCGTACGGGCCCCAGATTTCGAGCCCCGGCGCGCCCGACATGCCGTGGCGCAGTGTGCGCACCTTGCGGCCGGCGATGTTCATCTCGCTCATGTTGAAGAATTTGAGCTGTTCGAGCGGCCCGCCATGGAGCTTCTCGATGATCGACCAGGCATTCGGGCCCTGGATCTGGAAACGCCAGTTGATGCGCTTCACCGGCTTGCCCATCGGGCGCGACGGGCTGCGATCGTCCTTGACGATTTCGACGTCATAGCCGCCGGTTTCGGCGTGGAACATCAGCCAGTTCGCGGCGGGTGCGCGACCGACATAGACGAACTCCTGCTCGGCCAGCCAGAAGATGATGCCGTCGCCGATGACATGGCCGTACGGCGTGGTCGGCACATATTGCTTGGCCTTGTTGACGCTCCATCCCTTGGGCGAGTTGATCATCGTGTCGGTCAGCAGCTTCAGCGCGTCCCTGCCGCGAATGAACAGGTCGACCATGTGGTGCGACTGGTCGAACAGCACCGCGCTGTGCTGCCATGCCCATTGCTCGTTCCGCCAGTTATGAAATTCGGGCGCTACGACCGGATAAACATAGGCGCCAAGCTGCGAGTTGCGCAGCATTTCGACCGGGTTGCCCGCCGCATTCAGTACCGATTCAAGGTTGTTTGCCATCATCCACTCCATCGAATGCCCCTCGTCCGTTTCCCGGCGTTGGGCTAAATACCATCGTGGCATCATAGAATAATTTGTATGCTACGCAAACGATTCTGACACAGCATCGCATAAGCCTGCGGTGTCAGATGCAAGGGATCAGGGGGAGAAGATCGCCATGACCGTGGAAGCGCTCGACCATATCAACATCGTGACGGCCGATCTCGACCGTGCCGAATGCTTCTATCGCGACCTGCTCGCGCTGGAATCGCGACCCGCGCCGCCGCCGCTGACACAGGCAACCGCGCGGTGGATGTACGATATCAGCGGGCGCGCCGTGCTGCACCTGAACGGGCTCGACGCGCCGCGGCTGATGGATCGCGATATGGCGGCCGGACCGACCGGGGCGCTGCACCATGTCGCGTTTCGCTGTGTCGGCCATGACGCATTGCTGGCGCGCGTCACCGCGATGGGACTCGCGCATCGCTGCAACGAGGTGCCGGCCATCGGGCTGCGTCAGATCTTCGTCGCGGATCCCGAGAATGTGCTGCTCGAGCTCAATTTCTTCGGAGCTTGAGACCTAACGTACGTGGCCGGACCAGGTGCGAAGGCCCGGTTCGGTATGGTCGGGCATGGCCAGCGCCTGCTGCATCGCCGGCCGCGCGGTAACGCGGTCGCGCCATTCGATCAGCCTGGGAAAGCGCGTCGCGACGGCCATTTCGGGGAACATCCGCTCGACCATCATGCCGCAATGCGCATAGAAGTTGATGTCGGCCAGCGTATAGCTTTCCCCGGCGAGCCAGGGCGTACGAGCGAGCTGGGTTTCGACCTTGTCCAGCGCATAGTCGATCTTCGCGGTCGCGTTGGCCAGCTGTTCGTCGGAGAAGCCCGACCGCGCCGCTTTCCATTTCGCGCGCTGATCGGGCAGCGGGATGCGGGCCATCATCTCCTCGAAATCACCGCTCTCGATCTTGCGCGCGATGACACCGACCATCCGGTGCCAACCGTGCATCGAGACATGGTTCATGACATGCTCGTCGACGAACTTGTTCCAATAGCGCATCCGCGCATTGCCCGCCGGTGTGTTGGGGCGAAGCGGCGGGGCGTCGGGAAAGGCGTCCTCGAGATATTCGTTGATGACCGTGGTGTGGGTAATGATCGTGCCGTCGTGATCGAGCACCGGCACCTGCCCTTCCGGATTGATCGCGACGAACCATGGTTCGTGCTGCTCGAAATTGTGCAAATTGACGTAGACGCTCTCGAACGGAAGCGCCTTTTCGAACAGGGGCGCCATCGACTTCAGCGAATTGGCGAGCGGCTCGGCGTGATAATAAGTGAGTGCCATCACCCAAGCCCCAGTACGCGAACCGCATTGTCCTTCATGATCAGCGGCAGGACGTCATCGCGGAAGCCGGCTTCCTTCGCCGCATCGATCCACTTTTCGGGGCGGATCAGCGGCCAGTCGGAGCCGAACATCATCTTATGCTTCAGCTGGGTATTGGCATATTGGATGATCTGCTTCGGGAAATATTTGGGCGACCAGCCCGACAGGTCGATGAAGACATTGTCCTTGTGCAGCGCCATCGACAGGCTTTCGTCGGTCCATGGCCAGCTCGGATGGGCGAGGATGAACTTCATGTCGGGAAAATCGACCGCGACATCGTCGATCAGCATTGGCTGGCCGTATTTGAGCCGCAGGCCGCCGCCGCCGGGCATGCCCGTGCCCATGCCCGAATGCCCGGTGTGGAAGATCGCCGGAAGCTTGTGTTCGGCGATCACCTCGTAGATCGGATAGGCCATCCGGTCCGCGGGGTGAGCGTCCTGCGCGATGCCATGGAACTTGAAGCCCTTGACCCCGTAATTCTCGATCAGGTCGCGCGCCTCGCGTGCGCCGAGCTTGCCTTTATGGGGATCGATCGAGGCGAAGGGGATGACGATGTCGTCATGCCTGGCGGCAATCTCGGCAACCTCGTAATTGCTGATCCGCTTCGTGCCCATCCCGCATTCGGCGTCGACCGTGAACAGGCAGAAGGCGATGTTGCGTTCGCGGTAATAGTCGATCGTCTCGGGTATCGTCGGGCGCTTGCGGTCGGCCTTGAAATAGGTCGACGCGGCGTCGAAGAATTTCGCCATGACCGGATCCTCCGGGTCATGGCACGACACCTCGGCATGGACGTGGACGTCGATCGCGACGACTTTGGTGGGATCGATGGGCATTTCGAAGCTTCCTGAATTCGCTTAATGGGAGGCGATGCTTGCGCGGCGCTCGAGCGCCCGGTCTTCGTTCGCCCTGCTGATGAGATATTGACGAATTGTCTCTGCGTCGTCGGCGGTGAGCGCGGATTTGAATGAGACCATGCCGTTCTCGTGCAGCGCGCCGTCGATCACGATCGAGCGAATCGCCGCCGCGCCATTGAGGGCACCCGAATGCCGCAGATCGGGGTTGAGCCCGCCGGCCACCGCGGCGTCACCGTGGCAAACGGAGCAATAGCGGCCGTACAACTGCCCGCCATGCGCTACCTGTTGCGGCGTCCCGGTCAGCGCGGGCGGATCGAGGACGAGTTTCGTCATTGGCGGGGCGGGGGGCAGGGCGCCCTTCGCGCCAAGCTTGAAGACGAGCAGTCGGCTGATGTTTCGGGTCGCGCCCGATTTGCGCGCCAGCACGCCGGTCGCGATGTCCCAGACGCCGCCCCAGCCGGCGAGGACGGCGACATATTGCTGTCCGCCTATCGCATAGGTCATCGGTGCTGCGATGATTCCTGTTTGCGCCGGGAAGGACCACAGCCTGGTGCCCTTGTCTGCGCTGTAGGCAACAAACTGGCCCTCGGCATTGCCCTGGAAGACGAGGTTCCCGGCGGTGGTCAGCGTGCCTCCGTTCCACGGGCCGACCTGCGGGACCGTCCAGCGCGCTTTCCCCGCGACCGGGTCCCAGGCGATCAACGCGCCCGTCGTCGCCTTCATCGCCCCGGCTCGCACTTCGGCGTTTGCCGGCATCGCGGTGGCGGCGCCGTCGAGCCCGGTCTGGAAGCCAATATCGGATGGTTTCCATCCCCTGGCAGCCGCATAGGGGAAGCCCGCGATGTTGGCGGGGAGGTATACCAGCCCGGTCTTGGGGTTGAAGCTCATGGGTTGCCAGCTGTGCGCACCGCCCGCGCCAGGCAGGCCGATGAAGGGCGTGGCGCTCTTCTCGTATCGCGCGGCCGGATTGATCGTGGGCCGGCCCGTTCGGGGGTCGAAAGCCGTCGCCCAGTTCACCGGGGCGAACGGCCTGGCCGAGATGAACTGCCCGTTCTTCGCATCGATCACATAGAACATGCCGTTCTTCGGGGCGTGGAGCAGCACGCGGCGCTGCTGGCCGTTCACGGCAAGGTCGGCGACGGTGATCTGGGCATTGCTGTCGAAGTCCCAGCGATCTTCCGGCGTCTCCTGGAAATGCCAGACATAGGCCCCGGTATCCGCATTCACCGCGACGATCGAGGAGGTGAAGAGATTGTCACCGGTCCGCCCCATCGGCGCCGGATTCCACGGCTCGGCATTGCCGGTCCCGAAGAAGACGAGGTTGAGCCGCGGATCGTAGGTGATCGAATCCCACACGGTCCCGCCGCCGCCCAGCTTCCACCATTCGCCGGTCCAGGTCGTGGCGGCTGTTTTCATCGCCTCGTTTTCGAAGCCGTCCGCCGGGTTGCCGGGCACGGTGTGGAAGCGCCAAACCTCGGCGCCGGTTTCGGCGTCGAATGCGGCGAGATAACCGCGCGCCTTATATTCCGCGCCGCCGCTGCCGATCAGCACGCGCCCCTTCACGATGCGGGGGGCGCCGGTGATCGAATAATCGGTCTGGTTCGGGACGACGATCTTTTCCCAGACGACGCGCCCCGTTGCCTGGTCGAGGGCAACGAGCCTTCCGTCGAGGGTGCCGACGTAAAGCTTGTCGCCGTAAAGCGCTACGCCGCGGTTGACGGCGTCGCAGCACGCATGCGCGAGCGTGGCGCGCGGCACCTTCGGATCGTATGACCATTTCGGCCGGCCAGTGGCGGCATCATAGGCCTTGACCATGCTCCATGCGGTCGAGACGTACAGCGTCCCGTCATGCATGAGCGGCGTCGCTTCCTGGCCGCGTGCCGTGTCGAGATCTGCCGACCACGCCAGGCCCAACTGGCCGACACTGTCGCTGCTGATCTGGATCAGCGGGGAAAAGCGTTGTTCGCTATAGTCGCGGCCGTAGCTCAGCCACTCGCCGCTCTCAGGAGCGGCGATCTTCGCGTCCGTCACACCGCTCGATGCCAGAGTCGGCGCAGGAGCCTTCGTGGTTTCGGTTCCATGGCAGGCGGCCAGCGTGCAAAGCAAGACCGCGCCTGCCAGCAGCGCCACACCCTGTCGCCCGGTCGATCGCCTCATCCGTGTCATCCTCTCGCTGCGCCTGCTCAGTTCACGAGCCGGTCGCCGCGCCAATGTTCCGCGCGCAGGGCTTTCTTGTCCACTTTGCCCGTCGGCGTGCGCGGAATGGCCTTGACGAAGGCGACACTCTTGGGCGCCTTCACGCCGCCGAGCCGCGCCTTTGCATGGGCGATGATCGCGTCACTATCGATCGCCTCGGCGACGACGATCACGTGCACCGCCTCACCCCATTTGTCGTGCGGTATGCCGATCACCGCGCATTCACGCACCTGCGGCAACTCCGTGATGGCCGCCTCGACTTCGGCGGTGAAGACGTTGAAGCCGCCCGTCACGACCATGTCCTTCTTGCGATCGACAATGTAGAAATAGCCGTGCGCATCGCGGTAAGCGACGTCACCGGTATGGTGCCAGCCGAACTGGCGGGCCTCGATGGTCGCCTCGGGCATCTCGAAATATTCCTTCGAGACGAGCACGCCGCGTACCACGATCTCGCCGCGCTCGCCGTCCAGCAGCAGATTGCCCGCATCGTCCATGATGCCGACCCGCACCGATCGCGTCGCGCGGCCACAACTCGCCAGCCGTTCGGGATGTTCGCCCCGCGCGGCCGCCGCGACCACGTCCGGAGGCAGCCATGTCGTGATCATTGGCGATTCGACCTGGCCATAGGCCTGGCACATACACGGGCCGAACGCTTCCACCGCCTGGCGCAGCTTCTCAGGCGACACCGGCGAACCGACGAGGATGAAATAGCGCAATGACGAAACGTCCTGCCACCCGAGTTCCGGTGAGCCGAGCAGCCCGTAAAGCGCGGTCGGCGGCAGATACATGTGCGTTACGCGGTGTTCGGCGATCGTGCGCAGCACCTTGCTGGCGTCGAAGTCGGGCAGGATCAACTGGGTCGCGCCGAGCGCCATGGTCCCGAGCGCGACAGGGCCGGCGGCGTGGGTAATCGGTGCGACGACGAGCGATACCGCGCCATCAAGGCCTCCGTCGACCGCCTGGCCGAGCGTCTCGAGCATTGTGCCCCAGCCAAGGTTGGTGACGACGACGCCCTTGGACGGACCCGTGGTTCCGCCGGTCGGGAACAGGCCGACGACGTCATCGGGCGCGCCGAACGGATCGGAGAAGTCGGGCAGGGGGGCGTCGCCCGCTGTTGCTATGAACGCGTCGAGCGACGGATCGTCGCCGATCGCGCGGTCGAGGCAGACCAAGTGGGTCAGCGTAGGGACCTGCGCGCGCAATGCCGTGACGTCTTCGGCCATGCTCGAATGATAGAACATCCAGCCGCAATGGACGTAGGAGAGGTACGCCGCGTTGGCCTCGATCGCGTTGCGCGTGTTGACCGGCACCCATTGGCCGTTGGCGCGCCAGATCGCCAGCAAAGCGACCATGATCGCCGCGCTGTTCGGGCCATAGAGCGCGACCGGTTGCTGGTTGCGAAAGCCCGCAGCATACATCGCCGCCGCAATCTGCTCGGTCCGCGCCTTGACCATGGCGAACGTCATCTGTTCCCCGCTGGCGACGTCAATCAGTGCAGTGCGGTCCGGACCGGAATCGTGACCGCGGTCGAAATAGTCAATCGAGCGCATTTCAGCCCCAGCGGTTGATTTCTGGACCGGGCGCCCAGGCCGCCTCGGGCACGGGCGTGGTGGCGAGTGCCAGTGCCCGCGCGACAGAAGGCCGCGCCTTCACCCGATCGAGCCATGCCGATGTGCGCGGATGCGCTGCGAAGGCGTCGGGCACCAGGCGCGGCATGCCGGCCAACCAGGCATAGCTTTCGAGGTCGGCGATGCCGAAATCACCCATCAGCCAGTCACGTCCGTCCGCCAGTTGCGCCTCGACCTTGTCGACGCCTTGGGCAATCTTGCTCCGGCTGTCGTCCAGCCTGGCCTGATCGACTTGTCCTTCGACCGCAGCGCGCCAGCGATCCGCCAAATCGACGCTCGCAATGCCTGGCGGGACCGCCCTGGGTGGGGCGTCACTCAGTCCGATATAGGCGGCGGCCGGTGCGATGCGTTCGATCACATAGCGACACCAGGCCATCGTCTGCCACCGCGCATAGGGATCGGCGGGGCGCAGCGGCGCGCCGGCACCGACATCGTCGAGATAGCAGGCGACGAACACGCTGTCGGCCATCGGCGTACCGTCGACGACCAGCACCGGCCCCTCGCCCTCGATCGACAGATCGATCTCCATCGTGCGCGGCACGGCGCCGGCATGGCGCTCGCCCGCTGCGAGGTCGATCCGTTCGAGCGTCACATCGACCTGCTTCTCGAAAGCGGCGGCCAGCACGGTCAGCGACGGGCCGTTCGGCTCGCCGTGATAGAGAATGGTGGTCATGCCGGCTCGCTTTCGAGGATGGTTACGCGCTTTGCCATATCGGTGCGACCCAGCGCCCAGCATGCCCGGGTGGCGGGGCGGGCGTAGATCGCGCGCAGCCAGCGCAGGATGTTTGGCGTCAGCGCGTCGTTCGACAAATGCGGCTGCGACAGCGGCAGCGCATAAGCGAGGTTGAAGCCATTGATGTCGGCAAGGCTGTAGCTGTCGGATGCCAGCCATTCGCGCTTGCCCAGAGCCTCTTCGAGAAAACCGATGCCGAGCGCGACGCGACGCTGCGATTCGGCCATTTCCTCGGCCGAGAAGGCGCCGCTGATCGCCTTGCGCCAGGCGATGCGGCGTTCGGGCATCGGGATACGTTCGATCGCGGCATCGAGCTCGGCCGGATCGCGTTGCCGCACCGACGGGCCGATGAACACGCTCCAGCCGATCATCGAGAAACTCGGTCCGAGCCACTGGTCCATAAACTTCATCCACCAGCGCACCCGCCAGCGATCGACCGGATCGTCCGGCATCAGCCGCGGGCCGGCGAACGCCTCGTCGACATATTCCATGATCGCGGTGGATTCGGTCAGCACCTTGTCGCCGTGCGTCATCGCCGGGATCGTGCCCAACGGGTTGATCGCGAGATAATCGGGCTTGTGCTGATCGAAATTGAGCAGGTCGAGATAGTGGCTGTCGAAGGCGACGCCCTTCTCGAACAGGGTGAGCATTGGTTTGCCCGAATTGGCGTTGGGCTCCCAATGATAAAGTGTCACGCGGTCGGTTGCGGCGGTCATGCGGGGGTGTCGCCTCTGGTCTGCCGGCTCTGCGGCGCGTTTACGATTATGGCGATCGGGAGCGCCGTCAGCGGGCCGATCGATGCCGGGAAAGATGGGGCGGCCCGCTAAGGCCGCCCCGACAATCGCTCACGACAGGTGAGCGATCAGAACTTCTTCTTGATCGAGATCGAGAACTCCTGCGGGTTGCCCGGCCGGCCCTTGCGGAAACCGGCACCGGTGCCGCGCAGATCGAAGATCGTCAGCAGATAGTATTTGTCGAACAGGTTGGTGGCCTGCAGCGAAATGTCGAGGTTGCGGTCGGCATTGGTCCAGGTCAGTCGCGCGTTCGCCAGCGTATAGGACGGGATGAAGTTGAGGATGCGCGTCGTGCCGATGACGGTCGGACCGGTATATTGCCTGTCCTGGTAGTTGACGTCGAAGCGCGGCGTGAGGCTGCCGGCAGTACCGAGATCGATCTTGTACTGGGCGCCGAGCGAGGCCTTCCACGGCGGCACGGTCGGGGGATCGTTGGGCAGGATGCCGCCCGCATTGGTCGGATAGGTCGCCGCCGGGTTCAGGCTGTTGGGGTCGTAGCTGAATGCCAGGTAGCTGAGCGATGCGTCGATCGAGAGACCCCGGACCGGGAAGGCCGTCAGTTCGGCCTCGAAGCCCTTGATCGTTCCCGCCCCGGCATTGAGGCGTGCCGCGCACGGTGCCGTCGGGCACGTGCTCACCGGGATCTGGATGTCCTTGTACTTGTTGAGGAACGCGGACACGTTGAAGCGCAGTTTCCGGCCGAAAAGGTCGCTCTTGAACCCGACTTCATAGGCGTTCAGCTGTTCCGGCGCGAACGCGATGACCTGGGCCGCGTTGAACGGCCGCGGGTTGCTGCCGCCACCCTTGAAGCCCGTCGAGAACGATCCGTAGACAAGAAATGCCGGCGAGAAGCGGTAGTCCACCGCAGCACGGTAATCCACGCGCTTGGCATGATATCGCGCAGTGAGGCCCGACAATGCGGTTACCGTCCCGCCGCCGAACAGACCCAGCGTGTCGGGACCCGAATAGCCGCTGCCATAGGCGACGCCGACAGGGTCGAGGAAGCGGTTGATCGTCCCGTCGAGATTCAAACGGTAATAGGTCTGCTGCTTCGATTCATCGGTATAGCGGAGGCCACCACTGAGCGTCATGCCGCTGACCGGCTGCCAGGAGAGGTGGGCGAACACCGCTTTGGCATCGGCCGAGGTCGGATCGGGCTGACGGAACTGGAGCGGATAGACCGGGACATAACGAATGTCCTGGATCGAATCATACACCGACTTCTGCTTGAAGTAATAACCGCCCAGCGTGAAGTTGAGCGTTGAGGCGAGCTGCACGTTGGCGCGCAGTTCCTGGCTGAAGCTCCAGTTGGTCAGATGGTTCTGACCGAAGCCGATGCTGGCGGGCGACAGATCGTCGTCGGAATCGAACCGCGTATCGAACGCCCGATAACCGGTGATCGACGTGAGCGCGATCGCCTCGTTGAGCTGATAGTTGATCTGCCCCGAGACGCCCCACCCATTGTACAGGCTGCGGTCCGTGCCCGAAGTCGCGGCGAGGTGTGTGCCCGCCGCGCCGTACGGATCGACCGGGATCGGGGGCACCCATGTGCCGGCCGGCTGGCCGGTGGTGATGTAATTGCAATAGGCGCCGCAGATGAAGCGGTTGTCATAGGGGACGCCGGGTGCGGCGTTCACATTGGGCGAATTGACGGTCGAGGTCGCGAGCAATACTTCGCCGGCGATGGTGTGCTCATCGTGCGTATAATCGCCGATCAGGTTGACTTCGAGCGCATCGGTCGGCTGCCAGCGCAGCATGCCGCGGACCGCCTGATAGCCGACACCGCCCAACCTACTGATGGTGCAATCGCCCGGCGAGCGGGTCGAGGGGACGCCGCTTGTCGGATTGGCGCAGCCATAGTCGACGCGATTGACGAAGCCATCTTGCTGCTTGAACACGCCGGAGAGGCGGCCGAACAAAGTGTCGGTGAGCTTGAAGTCGGCGGCGGCGCGCACGCTGATCATATGGCGTGAGCCGTAGCTGGCCTCGACGAAGCCGCCATTCTCGCCGGTCGGCTTCTTTGAATAGAGCTTGATCGCGCCGCCTTCGGAGTTGCGGCCGGCAAGCGTGCCCTGCGGGCCGCGCAATATTTCGACGCGGTCGAGATCGAGCAGGTCGAACACCGCGCCGGTCAGCTGCGGATAATAGACGTCGTCGATATAGATGCCGACGCCAGGCTCATAGGCCGGGTTGAAGTCGTTCTGTCCGACGCCGCGGATAGAGGCGACGATCGAGGGACCGAACGAGGCGCCTTGTGGTTTGAGCGAGACGTTCGGTGCCGTATCGGCGACCTGGGCGAGATTGGTCTGGTTCTTCGCCTCCAGCTCGACGGCATTGACCGCAGTGATCGAGATCGGCGTGTCCTGTAGCCGTTCCCTGCGGAACTGCGCGGTGACGACGATGTCCTGCGTGGTGGTGTTTGCGTTTGCATTCGCCTCGGCGGGTGTCGGTGTCGCGACCGGCGGCGTGGTCTGCGGTGTCGATTGATCCTGCGCCAGCGCCGGTGTCGCGAGCATCAGGCCCGAAACCGAGACAGACGCCAGCAAGCGCGTGAAACTACGCGAATGGGCAATGTGGTGCATTGAAGCTCCTCCCCTATAAACCGAATAGGCCCGTCCTTCGATGGATCGTGGCTTCTTTCCGAACCCGTCAGTGCGGGCTCAATGTCAGTAAGACATACCAATTGCCGACGTACAAGAAGTAGCCAAACTACCACCATCGGCACTGACAGGCTTGGCGGCTGGGGCTTGCGAGACGCGCAGATGCCGCGCACAATTGAATGCAACACAAACAAATATCGGTGGAGCGGCAGGATGCAGGCGGCGATCAACTATGTGGCGCGCGGGCAGGCACGCATGCGCTATTTCGCGAATGATTCGAGTCGCGACACTGTCGTCATCGCACCCATGCCGATGAGGATCAGCGAATCGCGGGCGCTGGCAACATCGCTCGACCGCGAAGGATTCGCATTGGTGCCGCATCGCAGCGCTGTAGCCGACTTTGCCGACGCGGCGGAGGTCGCGCAGGTTCACGCCGACGAAATTGCGGCGCTGGTGCGGGACGTCACCGGTGCAGATGCGGTCGTCGTCACGGGAACCGGCGTGTTGCGATTCGCCGAGCGATCCTCGCTGTCAGGCGCGCTCGACAACTCCCGGCCCGCGCGCTTCGCTCATGTCGACGTGTCCGACGCGACCGCGGCATCGTTTTCCGCGCGATCGCATCCGGAGGGCCAGCCGGCGCCGCGGCGCACGGCGCATTACAATGTCTGGCGCGCGCTTTCTCCTGCGCCACAGGATGTGCCGCTTGCCTTGTGCGATGCGCGCAGTGTCGCTGACGGTGACCTGCTGCCCGCGGATGCGATTTTCGATCGCGACGGGGTGGATGTCTGGTCGTTTGAGGGGCTGGTCGTCGCGCATTCCCCGGCCCATCGCTGGCACTGGTTTCGCGACCTCGGGCGCGACGAGGTCATCATGTTCAAGACCAACGACAGCGATCCGGCGCATGCCCATGCGGTACCGCATGTGGCGTTCGACGATCCGGATTGTCCGGCCGGTGCGCCGCCACGCGCGTCCATCGAGATGCGCGCGATCGCCTATTGGTTCTAGCTGCGGCCTCGTGCCACAATTGCTTGGGAGGACGTGTTCATGAGCCAGGATCCGCGCGCCATCGTCGACCAGTCGCCGATGAGCCGGCTGCAGATTGCGGCCATCGCCATCACCGTCGGGCTTAACGCGCTCGACGGCTTCGACGTGTTATCGATCAGCTTCGCGGCGCCCGGCATCGCCACCGAATGGGGCATCAACCGCGCGGCGCTCGGCATTGTCCTGTCGATGGAACTGATCGGCATGGCGGTCGGCTCGGTTCTGCTTGGCGGCGTTGCCGATCGCATTGGCCGACGGCGGACGATCCTCGGTTGCCTCGTGGTGATGGTGTTCGGCATGTTCATGGTGACCACCGCGCACGACATCCGCGCGCTGTCGATCTGGCGCGTGCTGACCGGACTCGGCATCGGCGGGATGCTCGCCGCGATCAACGCCGCCGCGGCGGAATTCGCCAATGTCCGTCGCCGCAACATCGCGCTGGCGCTGATGGTCATCGGTTATCCGATCGGTGCCGTCATCGGCGGGTCGGTGTCGTCATTGCTGCTGAAGGGCGGCGACTGGCGGCTTGTGTTCGAGTTCGGCGCGGTCGTCACCGCCTGCTTCATCCCGCTCGTCTGGTTCTTCATTCCCGAGCCCGTGCAGTTTCTGGTTGCCCGGCGACCGGCGGGCGCGCTGGACAGGGTCAATCGGACACTGGCGCGGATGGGGCACGGCCCGGTCGAAACGCTACCGGAGTCGACGCCCGAGGAAGATCGCGGGTCGATCGCCGACATCCTGCGGCCGGGTTTGCGTGGTACCACATTGCTCGTCACGCTGGCCTATTTCGCGCACATTGTGAGCTTCTATTTCATCCTCAAATGGGCTCCGAAGATCGTCGTCGATCTCGGCTATCCGCCGGCGCAGGGTGCCGGCGTGCTCGTCTGGGCGAATGTCGGCGGGGCGGTCGGCGGCGCGATCTTCGGCCTTCTCGCGCAACGCTTCGCGGTCAAGCCGATGACGATCGCGGTGCTCGCGATCTCGTCGATCATGGTCGCGCTGTTCGGCGCGGCCGGGGTGCGGTCGTTCGGCGGGCTTGCCGCGCTTGCCTGCGCGTCGGGCCTGTTCACCAACAGCGCCGTTGTCGGGCTCTACACGATCTTCGCGCGCGCCTTCCCGACGCATGTACGCGCGACGGGCACCGGCTTTGCGATCGGGATCGGCCGCGGCGGCGCGGCGCTGTCGCCGATCCTGGCGGGCTTCCTGTTCTCGGCCGGGCTGCCGCTCGCCGGCGTCGCGATTGCGCTGGCGCTGGGGTCGCTGGTGGCGGCGTTCGCGCTGGCCGGGGTCAAGCTTCGCTTCGAGGGTGCCAGATAGGAGAAAGTAACGGGCGAGTCATGCGGCGGGCGGGATGAAGAACAGGGGGCATTTTGCGAGCCGCTATGGCGCTGTTTTCGTGAAGCGATTCCCCGTCGCTGGCGAAGATATCGCGCAGAATCGCTGACCGAATCCAGCACCATGTTACTGGTGCGCTACGCGCGCGCCAGCGCCGGCAGGCTGACGGCGACTGGGTCTTTTCTTAAATAATTATGCGAATAGTTGCTATTTTTTCTTGCGTCGATTTCCCGCCCGCACTGGCCGGGATCGCCGCAATCCAACATGCCGCGATTGCATTCGTGCTGACGATGAGAATGAGCGCAACGCGCGCGCCATGCGGAACGCGGGTCGGCAGGGATCATGGACCGATCGCGCAAAAGTTGAAGCACCCCGCGCTACAGCGGCAGGCCGACATAATTCTCCGCAATCGCGGTCTGCATGGCGCGGGAGCTTGCGACATAGTCGAGTTCGGCGACCTGCATCCGGTGCTCGAACGCGCCGTCTTCGGGGAAGTGATGCATCAGCTTGGTCAGATACCAGCTGAACCGCTCCGCCTTCCAGATCCGGGTCAGCGCCCGCGCCTGATAGCCGTCGATCCCCGCGCTGTCGCCGCGCGCGAGCGCGGCGATCAGCGCCTCGGCAAGATAGGCGACGTCGGATGCCGCGAGATTGAGCCCCTTCGCGCCGGTCGGCGGCACGATATGGGCGGCGTCGCCGGCGAGGAACAACCGCCCGCGCCGCATCGTCTCGAACACATAGGAGCGTAGCGGCGCGATCGACATTTCGAGCGCCGGGCCGCGCACCACGGGTCGCGCGGCAAGCGGCGCGAAGCGGCGGTCGAGCTCGTCCCACAACCGCTCCTCCGGCCAGTCCGCCAGCTTCGCGTCGAGCGGAACCTGAATGTAATAGCGGCTGCGCGTGGCAGAGCGCATCGAGGCGAGCGCGAAGCCGTCGCGCGTATTGGCGTAGATCAGCTCGTCGTGACATGGCGGCACATCAGCGAGGATTCCGAGCCAGCCGAACGGATAGGCGCGCTCGAATTCCGGGCCGGTGCCGATGGCGCGCCGCGCCGGGCCGTGGAAGCCGTCACAGCCGGCGACGAACACACAATCGGCGCGCTGCGCGGCGCCATCCTTGGTCCAGGTCACGAACGGCGCATCGCCATCGATGTCGTGTATCGCGACATCCGCGGCCTGAAACACGATCTCCAGCCCGCGATCGGGCGCTGCCGCGATCAGATCCCGCGTCAGCTCGGTCTGGCCGTATACGGTGACATGGCGCCCGGTCAGTTGCTCGATATCGATGCGGATGACCTGGTCGTCGGTCGCGAGGTTGAAGCCCGCCTCGATCAGGCCTTCCGCGTCCAGTCGCGCGGCGATGCCGAGCTGCCGGAGCAGATCGGTCGTCACCGTTTCGAGGACGCCGGCGCGGATGCGACCTTCGACATGGTCGCGCGACTGGCGTTCGACGATCACGCAGTCGATGCCCGCTGCGCGCAGGAGATGCCCGAGCAACAGCCCGGCAGGACCGCCGCCGACGATCGCGACCTGGGTCTTCACGCGGACAGCTGTTTCTCGAGCGCATCGAGCACGCGGTAGCAGGGCAGCACCTGCGCCACCGAGCTGTTCGGCTCGCGGCCTTCGCGGATCGCGGCGACGAATTCGCGGTCCTGCAATTCGATGCCGTTCATCGAGACAGCAACCTGCGACACGTCGATCTGCTCTTCCTTGCCGGTGAACAGATCGTCGTAGCGCGCGAGATAGGTGGCGGTGTCGCCGATATAGCGGAAGAAGGTGCCCAGCGGCCCGTCATTGTTGAAGCTCAGCGACAGGGTGCAGATCGCGCCGCTTTCCGCCTTCAACTGGATCGACATGTCCATCGCGATGCCGAGTTCGGGGTGGATCGGTCCCTCGATCGCATTGGCCTTGACGATCGGTCCGGCCTGATAGGCGAACAGATCGACGGTGTGCGCGGCATGGTGCCACAACAGATGATCGGTCCAGCTGCGGGCCTCGCCCTTGGCGTTCATGTTCTTCCGGCGGAAGAAATAGGTCTGCACGTCCATCTGCTGGACGGCGAATTCGCCGCCCTTGATGCGGTTATGGATATATTGATGGCTCGGATTGAAGCGGCGCGTGTGCCCGACCATGCAGGTCAGGCCGGTCGCCTGCTGCTTGGCCAGCACGGCTTCGGCATCGGCGAGACTGTCGGCGAGCGGGATCTCGACCTGGACATGCTTGCCCGCGTCCATGCACTGGATCGCCTGGGCGGCATGCATCTGGGTCGGCGTGCACAGGATGACCGCATCGACCCCGGGCAGCGCGAGGCTGTCGGCGAGATCGGTGCAGGCATGGCCGATGCCGTATTTCGCGGCGATCGCCTGGGTCGGTTCGAGGCGGCGGCCGACGAGGCTGACGACTTCGACGCCGTCGATATTCTTGAGGCCGTCGAGATGCTTTTCACCAAAGGCACCCGCGCCGGCCAGCGCGATACGTAGGGTCATTGTGTTACGTCCTGTCTTTGACGGACCCGTGCCGCCCGTCGAGGCGGGCGGGCAGGGCGAGGATGACGGGTTTGGCGCCTATTCGGCGGCGATCGCGTGAACGGTGTCGCTGCCGGTCATGTCGAGACCCTCGCCATTGTCGGGCCGCAGGACGAGATGACCGATCGCCGTATTGCTGCACGGCACATGGTAATGGCGGTGAAGCGCGCGGGTCCGCTTGCCCATCGCGCCGCGCATGATCAGCCACATCACCATCTCGATGCCCTCTGAGCCGGTCTCGCGCAGATATTCGATGTGCGGGATGCGCCGCAGATGGTCGTCCTCGCCGATCAGCCCGTCGAGAAACATATTGTCCCATTGGCGATTTATCAGGCCGGCGCGCGGCCCCTGGAGCTGGTGGCTCATGCCACCGGTGCCCCACACCTGAACGTTCAGATCCTCTTCAAAGCTCGCCACCGCACGCGCGATCGCCTCGCCCAGCGCCCAGCAGCGATTGCCGGAGGGCGGCGGGTAGGTGACGACGTTGACCGCCAGCGGGATGACTTTTGTCGGCCATGCTTCGGGTTTGCCGAACATCATC
>Ga0307510_10003236_pt1 | contig 18933 bp, 22 predicted proteins | sample 12_EM_MG_FD_207224 | JGI IMG/M metagenome (GOLD analysis project Ga0307510, IMG submission 207224) | Populus trichocarpa ectomycorrhiza microbial communities from riparian zone in the Pacific Northwest, United States - 12_EM | ecosystem: Host-associated > Plants > Roots > Unclassified | place...
CGTGGGCCGCCGCCGGCCGCCGATTGGGCCGCCGCCGCTGTGTGGCGCAAAGACAGCGCCCGCGCCATCGACAGCGCCTTCAGCAAGCTGAAATCCCCCCCGTCGAGCGTGGCCGCCCGGTCGTTCGACGGCCATATCGCGGATATCCGCGCCAAGCAGGCCATTGCGACCCGGCTTCGCGACGAGGCCTACGTCGCCCTGCGGAATCCGCGGGCGCCCCGGCGCCAAGGCCTGCGCCATGACTGGATCGAAGCCCAGACCAACCTCATCGACGCTCTGCACAGCCTTACCCACCGCGTCACCCTCGAGACGGCGGGATCGGACCCCTACATCGTCAGCCTGTTTCTGGCTCGTCACGAGGTGTCGGCCGTCATTGAGGCGGCGGGCAACGACCTTCTGCTGGTGGGCGAGCGCGTGGTCGATGGGCGGCGGCTGACGCCGGACGAGCTCCTCGAGCTGGCGCGTCAACAAGGGCGTGTCGAGGCGGCCTGGGCGCCCTTGGCGGAGCAAACCACCCGGCCCGACATTCCGCTGCCTCTACGTCGTGCGGTGGCGGAGGCGCGGAGCCAGTACTTCAATACGGCCTGGCCCGTGCGTATGCGCATCGTCGAGGCCCTCGCCGAAGGCCGGCCGTCGCCGATAGGTCCTGACGAGCTCGGATCTTTGTCGAACGCCAACGTCGCGGTGTTCACGCACATCACGCGGACCTCCACCAGGCTTATGACGGCCCACGCGCAGGCCACCGCCGCCCATGCGCGCGCCGAGGCCGAAATCGCCATCGCCCTGGCGGCGCTCTCCGCCGTGCTGGGCGTGGTGGCGACGCTGTTCGTGACTCGCGGCGTCGTGGCTCCCATGCGTCGGATTTCCCAGGCCATGCAGTGCGTCGCCGATGGCGACCTTGACAGCGCAATCCCCTATCAGGCCCGGCCCGACGAGCTGGGCGACCTAGCCCGCAGCCTGGGCGTCTTCCGACAGGGCGCGCTGGAGAAGCGCTCGATGGAACAGGCGCTGATCGACAGCCGCGTGGCCCAAAAGACCGCCGAGGCGGCCAACGAGATGAAGTCGCAGTTCGTGGCCAACGTAAGCCACGAGATCCGCACGCCGATGAACGGGGTGCTGGGCCTGCTCTATGTGCTCAGCCGCAAGCCGCTGGAACCCGAAATCCAGGCCCTGGTCGCCGAGGCCATCCGTTCGGGCAAGCTGCTGCAACAGCTGCTGGACGACGTGATCGACCTCTCCAAGATCGAGGAGGGCCGGCTCGCGCTCAATCCTCAGCCGGTGGCGCCGGCGCAGCTGCTGGCCGGCGTCGTCAACTTGCTGCGGCCTCAAGCCGAAGCCAAGGGCGTGACGCTGGATCTCGTGGTCGAGGGCGACCCAGGCTGGGTGGAGATCGACGAACTGCGTCTGGGCCAGGTGCTGCTGAATCTGGTCGGCAATGCGGTGAAGTTCACGCTGCAGGGCCGCGTCACCGCCCGTCTGATCGCGAGCGGGCCGGATGCGGCGGGCCGCCAGCAGCTGAGGTTCGAGGTGGCCGACACCGGCGTGGGCATTCCCCAGGCCGCGCAGACCGCCCTGTTCTCGCGCTTTACCCAGGCCGATGGGGCAACTTCGCGCAAGTTCGGCGGCTCGGGCCTGGGCCTCTCGATCAGCCGTTCCCTGGTGGCGCTGATGGGCGGCGAGATCGGCTTCAACAGCCGCGAGGGCCAAGGCTCCACCTTCTGGGTCCAGATCGACGCACCGATCGCGGCGGCGCCCGACGGCGAGGCCGAGGTCGGCCTCGGCGACCTCTCCGGCGTCCGGATTTTGGTGGTCGAGGACAACGCGACAAACCAGCTGGTCGCCAAGCTGATTCTCGAGGAACTGGGCGCTGTGGTCGAGACTGCCGACGATGGAGCGCTGGGGCTGGCCGCCGTTAAGCGCCAGCCCTTCGACCTCGTGCTGATGGATGTACAGATGCCCAATATGGACGGGGTCGAGGCCACGCAGCGCATCCGCAGCCTCGGCGGCGCCGCCGCCCGCACACCGATCATCGGCCTTACCGCCAACGTAATGGAACGCGAGCGCCAGACCTATCTGATGGCCGGCATGCAGGCGGTGATCGGCAAGCCCCTGGACGTGGCCGACTTGCTCGGCGCAATCGGCCGCGTGCTGCAGCACGCGCCGCCGACCACCGTGGCCGCTTAGGGGACGCTCTAAATCAAGGAGATCGGGAGGCTCTGGGCTCCCATCCAAAGAAAAACCCCGCCGCGAGCGCGACGGGGTCTTTCAGGCATCAAGCCAGGCTTGACCCTAGTGCTTGGCGTCCTCGGCGGTGTTGGTGACCGCCTTGCCGGTGGACGAGACGTCCTTGCCGGCGCCCGCGACCGTATTGCAGGCGGCGACCGACAGGCTGGCGGCCAGGACCGCCAGGATCATGAATTTACGCATAGGGGATTCTCCTCGAGTTCAATCTCGCCACCGCCCAACGGATCACGCTGCAGCTTGGTTCCCGCCTTTCGCGCGATCGGGCGGGGTATCGGCCGCCGGCGTCGGAAAGATCAGCCGCGCCGTGATCCCGCCCTGGGCGTTGCGCACCAGTTCCGAGCGGCCGCGCAGTTGCCGGGCGAAGGCCGTCATCAGGGTCCGGCCGACGCCGGAGGAGACCAAGGCGTCTTCCGGAGCCTCGCCGTCGTCGGAAATCTCCAGCTCGGCCTCTTCGCCCCGAACCGTGAAGTTGAGGGTGAGCAGGCCCCCACGCGCCGCAAACGCGTGCTTCTGGGCGTTGGTGATCGCCTCGACGGCGAAGAGCGCCAGGGGCGCCAGGCGGTCGGGGTCGATGACCAGGGCGTCGACCGAAAGCTCGGTGCGCACGCCCGGTCCCCGCAGCATCTCGGCGGAGACCAGCTGGGCGGTGAGCTCCTCCAGGAAGGGCCGCAGGTCCACGCGCTTCAGGTCGGGACCCTGGTAGAGCGCGCGGTAGATGAGCGCGAGCGCGGTTATCCGCTGGCGGGTGTCTGACATCGCCGCGCGCGCGTTGGGGTCGGTCAGGGCGCGCTGCTGCATGTTGAGCAGGCTGGAGATGACCTGCAGGTTGTTCTTCACCCGGTGGTGGATCTCGCGCATCAGCTCGTCCTTCTGGGCGAGGCTGTCGCGCAGGGAGGCGTCGCGGCCGACGATGGCGTCGGCCATCTGTTCCAGGGTCTCGGCGAGGTCGCGGATCTCCGGCGGCATCCGATCCGACTGAACCGGCCGCACGCTGAAGCGGCCCCGCTCGTAGAGGGCGGCGATGCGCTGCAGGTAGGCGATCCAGCGGATCACCACCCGCTCGCTGACCGCCGTCACCGCCACCAGGGCCAGCACGAAGGTGAGCAGCGGGAAAATGATCCCGGAGAGCGGGTTCAGCCAGGCCCAGGAGAGCAGGCCCGGTGAGGGCGCCGACAGCACCACGAAGACCTCGTCGCCGGCCACCGGCGCCGAGGAATAGACCCGCCGCTGGCCCAGCGCGTCGCGGCCGTACCAGACGTGGGCGCCGCGGGTCCTGAGCTTGGCGCGCCAGTCGGAGGGAAGGGCCGTGAAGGCGCTCGCCCGGGTGAAGCTGATGAAGTGGCCGGCGCCGTCGGCCAGCGCCACCTCGGAGTGGGCCGGAAGCGTCGGATCGCTGATCGAGGGCCGGAGGCTGGCCAGCGTGATCACCGCGGCGAAGGCGCCGTCGAACTTGCCGTCGGGGCCCGCCGCACGCACGGCCGCCAGGATGGCGGGCTCGTTGGCGGAGGCGGATTTCGGATCGCGGGTGATCACCAGCTGGTCGCCGCGGGCGAGCCGCTGGAACCACGGTCGCTGGGTCCTTTGCAGGTCCTGCGGCACGTCGGCCGCCGCGCAGGCCACCCGGCCGCGGACATCGAAGCGGACCAGGTTGGCGTAGCCCGGGATGCGGCGGGCGACCTGGGCGAGGCGCGTGGCGCACTGGAAGCCGATGGCCCCGGGCGCCAGGGTCTGCAGGAGGATGTCGGCGCCTTCCATGCGCGTGCGCGCGGTGGCGGCGCTGCGCTCGGCGGCGAAGACCAGGTTCTGGCGAAGGGTCACGCCTTCGCGGTTGAAGGCGATGGCCGACTGCATGACGCCCAGGATCAGGACTGGCAGCAGGGCGGCGGCGAGCGCCGCGGTCAGGCGGACCCTGATCGTACTCAAGGAACCCCAAGCAGGACCGGTCATGGAAATCCGAGCTTCGTCCTCAACGGACGGTGCTTAAGCGCTCCGCGTCGGCCAGGATAGACCGCATGGCGTCTCCAGCCGAGGCGCCGTCACGGTCGTAGCTTCCCGACTCGAGGATGGCGTGCAGCGCCCGGCGCGCCCGGCTGACCCGGCTCTTCACCGTGCCGACGGCGCAATTGCAGATCTCGGCGGCTTCCTCGTAGGCGAAGCCGCCCGCGCCCACCAGGATCAGCGCTTCGCGCTGTTCGGCCGGCAGCATGGCCAGGCCTTGCCTGAGTTCGTCGAGGGCCACTGGCGCCTCCGGGTCGTCCACCGCCACCAGGGTCCGCTCGGCGGCTTCCTGGTCGAGCTGGCTCTGCCGCCAGGACCGGCGCTTCTCGGAATAGAACTGGTTGCGCAGGATCATGAAGGTCCAGGCCTTCATGTTGGTGCCCATCTGAAAGGAGGCGCGCGCGTCCCAGGCCTTCATCATGGCGTCCTGCGCCAGGTCGTCGGCGGCGGCCGGGTCGCCGCAGAGTGTGCGCGCGAAGGCCCGAAGATGTGGGATCAGCTGCACAAGCTCTCGCTTGAAGCCGACGTCGTCGGCCCCCGGCGTGCCCGCGCGGGGCCGCTGCTCAGTCTGAGCGGAGCTCATCCGCCGTTCTCCGTGGAACGGTTGTCGGCGCGCCGTAGGATTTCCAGGAACTCGTCGGGCACCTCCTCATTGACCACTTCGTCAAACATCTGACGCAGGCGCACGCCAATCGCCTGCTGTCGCAGGCGGGCTTCATCAAGTGCGGCGGAGGCCTTGCGGCGCTCCTCGGTAGGCCTTTGTTCGATCATACTCTCGGCGTGCCGCTTGCGCGGCGCCCGCCCCCTGTAAGCATCCTCGTCGTCGCTCAACGTCCGGCTCCGCTTCGGGTTCCCTGCCCAGGGCATACAAGATGCGGAAAACCCAGCGTTTTGGGAACCGGTTCCCTGCAGTAGCGTTTGTGATCCATGATGGGGCCTCGTCGGGTGGGAAGCCTGCCCGGTGTGGTTTGCTTCGATCCAACGTCCACGGGAGGGGTCACCCCTTGAGTCTGCTAGCACGTCTTGCGCCGCATCTACCCTATGTTAGGCGCTACGCCCGCGCTCTCACCGGCGATCAGACCACCGGTGATCATTACGTCCGGGTCGCCCTCGAAGCGCTGGCCGCCGGCGAGCGCACGCTGGAAGCCAACCTGACGCCGCGCGTCGCGCTTTATCACGTGTTCCACGCCATCTGGTGCTCCAGCGGCGCCCAGCTCGAAGGTCCCGCGGACGACGAGCTCTCCAGCGTCGACGACACGACGCGGCGACTGATGCGTATTGCACCGCGCTCGCGCCAGGCCTTCCTGCTCACTGCGCTGGAAGGCTTCACGCCCTCTGAAGCCGCGCAGATCCTCGACGCCGACTTCGCCGAGGTCGAGCGCCTGATCTCCGAGGCCCAGGCCGAGATCGACGCGGAACTGGCCACCGACGTCCTGATCATCGAGGACGAGCCGGTGATCGCCGCCGACATCGAGGCGCTGGTCAAGGAACTGGGCCATACCGTGGTCGACATCGCCGCCACCCGCACCGAGGCGGTAGACGCCGTGGCCCGCAAGACGCCGGGCCTGGTGCTGGCCGACATCCAGCTCGCCGACGGCTCGTCGGGCATCGACGCGGTGAAGGACATCCTGGCCCGCTACAATGTGCCGGTGATCTTCATCACCGCCTTCCCGGAGCGCCTGCTGACCGGCGAGCGCCCCGAGCCGACCTTCCTGATCACCAAGCCCTTCCAGCCGGAAACGGTGAAGGCGGCGATCGGCCAGGCGCTGTTCTTCCATCCGCGGAAGGCCTCGCGCCAGGCCGCCTAGGAACAGGCGCACAGCCACCACGTTACGAGAGGAGCGTCGCGGATCGCGGCGCTCCTTTTTCGTGGGAGTTTTCCGATGCTCGGTTGGGCCCTGATCTTTGCGCTGCTGGCGATCCTGGCCGGCTTCCTGGGCTTCTTCAGCCTGGCCGGCGTGGCGGCGACCATCGCCAAGGTCTGTTTCGTGGTTTTCCTGGTGCTGCTGGTGGCCCAGTTCGTGGTCCGCGCCGTCCGCGGGCAGTCGGTCCTCTAGATTGCGGTGCAGATGAAAACGGCCGCCCTTGCCCAGGGCGGCCGTTGTCGTGCCTGGAGGGTTCAGGCGCGTCTAGGGACTGGCGGGCTCGGCCGGCGCAGGGTTGGCGATCGGCGAGGGCTCCGGCGAGCTGAAGGCGTGGGCCGCGGGCCGGGCATCCTTGCGGGCGTCACTGGCCTGCAGGGCCGGGGCCTTCCAGGTCCAGGCGGCGAAGAGGCCCAGCGCGGCCAGGAGGGTGCCGAACAGCAGGACCCAGATCATGTGCCGGCCGAAGCGGCCCTGCCGGGCGCGCGTCGCGCTCAGGGTCGGTCGCGATTGGTAGGCCATGGATGGGACTCCTTACGGGGTGGGGAAATAGCTGAACGGCCCGGTGCTCGGCTTGGCGGGGATGTCGATGGGCTTGTGGCTTAACGTCCCGATCAGGCCGCTGACCAGGGCTAGGCCGACCATGGCGCAGGCCACCGCCAGGCGCCGGCGCCCGGCCTGCTGGCGGAAGTTCGGGGTCTTCATCAGGGTCAAGCCGCGATGGGTCGCGAAACTCGAACGCATGGCGAAAAATCTCTGCCGCGGGGCCGTTGCCCCGCCAATCCGGAAACGTGCAGGCTCCACCGCCGTTCCCCATAGCGCCGGCAAACCACAAGGCTTCCAAGGAAAAATTCGCCAAAACAACTGCTTGTGAAAGGTCCCCGCCGACCCGATCCGGACCCCCAAAAAAAGTCCTAAAAAATCACACCGGCCTCGGAACGCGATGGGCGCGCGCGTGTTCTTAAGTTTGCGGAGGCGGCGACGCCCCCCCCGACTTGAGACTGGCGAGCACGTCAGTCTGCCGTCTCCGCACCCCTTTCTCGATGATGCACACACTAGGGCGGACCTCCGGGCCCGCCCTTCTTCTTTGGGCGCGTGGGCCCTAGCGCGGCGCCAAGTGCAGGACGACGTCGGTGCGGCGGCGGAGGGGGCGCAGATCGCCCTTCCTGTTGGTCGCGCCGGCTTGGCCGCCGGCGGTCAGCTTGAAGTCGGCGGCGGGTAGGCCCGCGGCGGTGAGTGCGTCGGTCACCGCTTGGGCGCGGCGCTTGGAAAGCTCGAGGTTGGCGTCTGCGCCGCCCGCGCTATCGGCCAGGCCCAGCACGTCGACGCTCGTCACCTTGCAGTTGGCCTGACCGTCCTTGGCCGTCAGGTTGAGCACCGCACGGCCTTCCCGGGTGACCTCGGCGCTGTCGGGCTCGAAATAGATCTGCACGGTCTGATCGACGCAGCGATTGGGCGAGCGGACGACCCGGTCGCGGGCGGACTTCACGGTGGCGCAGGCGCTGAGGGTCAACACCAGCACGGCCACGGCGCCCACCTTCAGCGGCAAAACCTTGCGGCTCGTCATCGATTTACCCTCCCGGCGGATACGACAAGGGGCGGCCGGTCGTCCGGCCGCCCCTTGCCAAGGTTTGGGTTTCGGACCCGTCAGCGCGGCGTGCCGTCTTCCCAGTAGTACCGGCCGGAGCCCGAGTCATAGTAGTAATAGCGTCCGGCGCGTTCGTCGTAATATTGCCGGTGGCTCGGGGCCGCCGCGCCGCAGCCGCCGTCTTCGCGGCAACCCTTCACAGCGCCGACCGTACCGCCGACCGCAGCGCCGACCGCGGCGCCCGTGCCAACCCCGACGTCGCCGGAGACCGCACCGAGCGCAGCGCCAGCGAGCGCGCCGATCGCGGCGCCGCCGGCGGCGTTGCGTTCCGTATTGCCCGTCGAGGTGCACGCGGTCATCAGCACCGCGGCGCCTGTAAGGGCGATCAAAGGCCTGAACATCATCTGAGGGCTCTCCTTGTCTGTCCCCTGCGCTCCGTAACGCAACCGCAAGCGGGGCAGTTCCCCTGTCGCCGGGGCGGCGAGGAACCGGCGCCGTCGCCCCACGTTCAAGCTCCCGAACAATCAGGAGCACGCAAATGGTCGCCTCACGCCTCGAACGGGACCTCGATCATCCCGACGACGCCGCCCGCGCGGACCTGCGCGAAGCCTATGATCGCGGGCGCCAAGACGAGCGGGCCAGCCGCAAGCGCCACCCTCTCGGCATGACCCTGACCTTCATCGCGGCCCTGGTGGGCGTGGTGGTGCTGGCCCTGGCCGCGGTCAACGGATCGTTCAGCCGCGCGGGCGGCGTGGTCGACCAGAACCTCAACACGGCGGTGACCACCGCCGAGCCCCAGGTGCGCGACGCCGCGGCCCAGGCCGGTCAATCGCTGCGCGACGCCGGCCAATCGGTCAGGCAAAAGGCGGCCGAAAGCGCCGGCTAGGGCGTTCGGACGATACGACGGCCCGAGCGCCGGTCGGGCAGGGGATGGGGCGTTGCTGGACGGCATCAAGCGGATCGAAGTGGTCGCCAACTGCGCCTCGGGCAGCGTGGGTCGAACCGCGCCGGCGGAGGTCGAGCAGATACTCTCCGACCTGGGCCTGACCGCCAATATCCGGACGCCGGAGATCGGCGGGATCGCCGACAGCCTGCGCGACGCGGTCAAAACCAACCCGGATCTCCTGGTCGTGCTGGCCGGCGACGGCACGGCGCGGGCCGCGGCCGAACTCTGCGGACCCGGCGGCCCTCTGATCGCCCCCCTTGCGGGTGGGACGATGAACATGCTGCCGCACGCGGTCTATGGCCTGCGCAGCTGGCAGGAGGCGCTGGCGCTGGCGCTCACCACGGGCGAAGAGCGGATGATCGGCGGCGGCGAGGTCGATGGCCACCGCTTCATGGTCGCCGCGATCCTGGGCGCCCCGGCCTTGTGGGCGCCGGCCCGCGAGGCGGCGCGGTTCCTGAAGCCCCGGCGCGCCTTGCGCAGCGCCCGCCTGGCGCTCGGCCGGGCGTTCTCGGGCCGGCTGCGCTACATTCTCGACGGCGGCCCGCGGGAGAAGGCCGAGGCGCTGATCTTCCTCTGTCCGCTGACCTCGAAGGAGCTGCACGAGGACGAGGTCGCGCTGGAAGCCGCCGCCCTGGACGTGACCGACGCGGCCGCGGCCGTCCTGCTGGGTTTCCACGCCCTGCGCGGCGACTGGCGGAACTCGCCGAATGTCGAGGTGGAGCGCTGTCAGATCGCTCGCGTCTGGGCCGCGCGCGGCATTCCCGCCCTGCTCGACGGCGAGCCGGTGCGGCTGAAGTCGCTGACCGACATCCGCTACGTCCCGAACATCGCCCGCGTGCTCGCGCTTCCCAGGGAGGCCGAGTGACCATCCGCCTGGCGCACCTCTCCGACATCCACTTCGGCGGCGAGAACGCGCCCGCCGTGGCCGCGGCGACCGTCTACGTCAACGCCGGTGACTTCGACCTGGTGGTGGTGAGCGGCGACCTCACCCGCTTCGCCGAGGTCCTGGAGTTCGAGGCTGCGGCCAACTGGCTCTCGACCATCAAGGCGCCGACGCTGGTGACGCCCGGCAACCACGATGCGCCCTACCTGGCTTGGGCCGAGCGGGTGCTCGCGCCCTTCCGCCGCTACGAGAAGGCCATCGGTCCCGCGCCCGTGCAGACCTATGAGGGCGGCGGCTTCGCGGTCAGGGGCCTCAACACCGCCCGCGGCGCCCAGCCCCGGATCAACTGGTCCAAGGGCCAGATCGCGCGACCCCAGGTGAAGGCCGCGGTCGCTTGGTTCGAGGCCACCCACGAAGGCTGCGTGCGCATCGTCGTGTGCCACCATCCGCTGACCGAGATGATCGGCGGGCCGATGACCGCGCGGGTATGGGGCGGCGAGAGGGCGGCGCGGGACTTCACCGCCGCCGGGGTCGATCTGGTGCTGTCGGGCCATATCCACGCGCCCTTCGTCTGGCCGTATGCGTTCGGCGACGGCAAGACCTATGCGGTGGGGGCGGGCACGCTTTCGCTGCGCGAACGCGGCGTCCCGCCGAGCTTCAATGTGGTGGAAATAGAAGAGGCGGCGATCAGGGTCGCCGCCCTTCAATGGACGGGCTCGCACTACGAGCCGTCACGGACCTGGTCCTTGGACCGCAGGCCGACCTAACTAGATCGACCGACCTCGTACGAAGTTCATCACCAGCGAGACGAGGAACAAGACGAGGAACACGTAGAACAGGATCTTTGCCACGCCGATCGCCGTGCCGGCGATGGTGGTGAAGCCGAGGACGCCGGCGATTAGCGCGACGACCAGGAATGTAAGCGCCCAACCAAGCATTGCGTTTCTCCGTGCCAAGCGGGCCTGCGCCCGTAGGCCAGATCAACGCGGGTGAAGCGCCGCTGTTCCGGGGTATGGGTAGATCAGCGCTTGGCCTTGCCCTTGGGCGGCGGCGGGGTAGCGGCGCGGCTGGCGAAGAAGGCGCCGACCACGGCGCTGAGGATGCGCGGATTGCGGATCACCACGGTGGCGGCCGCGGCAACGGCGCCCAGGGCCACGAGCGGCCGCTCGCGGGCGAGATCGATGAGGCGGGCGGTGAGGTTCTGATCGTCGCCCGGCACAGGCTTGGGCGGCCTGGCCTTGCGGGTCAGCAGCAGCGCCAGGATCACCGCGATGAGGGCCGCCGCGCCGGCCACCGACGCCGCGCCCCAAGCTGGCCCGACCAGATCGCGCACGGCCGCGTAAAGCGCAAACGACAGCGCCACCACAACGACAGTGGCCGCCGCCGCGATCGCAGCGATGGCGGCCACCATTCTCAGGAGTCGGCTGAAGATCAACGACGGCTGGAGGAGAGCAGCAGGCCGATCAGGACGCCGATGCCGAGGGCCGCGCCCGTGGCCGCCAGGGGGCGTTCCTTGACGCGCTCGGTGACGTATTGCGAGGCCTGGTCGATCTGCTGGCCGGCGCTGTCGGCGTAGGTGCGGCTCTGGGCGCGCAGCTGCTCGATGCCTTCCTGAACGGCCGCTTCGATCCGTCGGGCGGCGTCTGCGAAGCTCCGTTGAGCTTCAGAGCTGAGCTTGGTGGCCTTGTCGGCTGCGGCGCTGACCGCGGACTTGGTCTCATCGGCGGCGAGGTCAACGGAGTTCGCGGGCATTGGAAGTCTCTCCGGAAAGGGGGCCCAGCGCAGAACTGGGGAGCCCTGGCTGAACGCCAGCCACGTTAGCCGGTTCCCGCCTCGGCGCAAAGGCGGGCCCGTCGAGCTTTAGCAGGCTGTGCGAAACGCCGGCGGCCCTGCACGGTTCCTGTCGCGCTCGCCGCCCGCCCGCCCTATGTTCACACCATGACACTCCGAGACTTCGCCCCGAACGCGGAGCGCCCGCGCCTCGAACTCGCCCTGGAAGCGGCGGGCCTCGGGGAATTCGAGTGGGATATGAACGCCGGTCTACTCGTTGTCAGCGAGCGGATGGCTGCGATCACCGGCATCCCCGCGGGGTCCATGCCCGCTGAGGGCTCCAGCGTGCTGGAGCCCTTCCTCGGCCCCGAGGGCCTTGAGGCCGTTCGGGCGGATTTCCAGCGGAGCCGCGAGACCGGGGGCGTCTTCGGCTTCGAGTTCCAACACACGCGGCCGGATGACGGCCGCAGCGTCTGGGTGCGGGTGGCGGGCGTCATCGTCCGTGGCGCCGACGGCCGGGCCACCGGCGTCACCGGCATCGTCGAGGACATCAGCCCGCGCAAGCTGGAGGAGGACCAGCGCCACACCCTGATGGCCGAACTGGACCACCGGGTGAAGAACGTGCTGGCCGCAGTCCAGGCCCTGGCCATCCAGACCGCCCGGCGCACCACCTCGCTGGAAGGCTTCCTGCAGAACTTCGGCGGCCGGCTGAAGGCCATGGGCTCGGCCAACGAACTGCTCACCGCGGCGCGTTGGCGCGGCGCCGCCATCGACCACCTGGCCGCCGCCGAGCTGGGCGCGCTCGCCCCCGGCCAGACCGGCTGGGAGGGACCGGAACTGTTCCTCACCCCGCGCGCCGCCAACGCGCTGTCGCTCGGCCTGCACGAACTGGCCACCAACGCCGTAAAATTCGGCGCCCTCTCCGTAGATACCGGAAGGGTGGACATCCGCTGGACGCGGCTGCGGGATGGGGGGTTCGAGCTGGTCTGGAACGAGACGGGGGGGCCCACGGTCAGTCCGCCGGCGCGGCGGGGCTTTGGGTCGACGCTGTTGGAGCAGGTCACCAGCCGCGAGCTCAACGGCCGCACCTCCATCGAATACCGGCCGGCCGGCGTCCACGCGGTGCTGCGCGCAGGCCCGGCCGCCGTGGCCCCGCGGCCCGAGACCGTGCCCGAGGCGCCGGTCGCGCGCGTGGTCGAGACCATCTCCACCCACAGCGGGCCGGTGAGCTTGAAGGGCTACAAGGTGCTGATCGTCGAGGACGCGGTGCTGCTGGCGCTGGAGCTGGAGACCGGCCTCTCCGACGCCGGCGCCGAGATCGTCGGCCCGGCCTATGAGCTGGAGGAGGCCATGGCGCTGCTGGACCGCCCGATCGACGCGGCCGTGCTCGACGCCAACCTGAACGGCCACTCGGTGATCCCCGTCGCCGAGGCGCTGGCCGCGCGGGGGGTGCCTTTCGTCTTCGCCACCGGCTACGGCGAGACCGCCGGCGCCCCCGGCGGCTTCGACGCCCCGGTGATCCGCAAGCCCTATGACGTGACCCAGGTGGCCGCCGCGGTTGCGGAGCTGCTGCGGGCAACCGGAAGGACCTGAGACAAGGCGCCGCCTCGCGCGTCTGCAAGCCAGGCTATAGAACGCTTGTCAGGAGGACCTGCGGTCTTCGCAGGGGCCGGACCGGCGGCCCAGGGACCTCGCCCGAGTCAAGCGAGCCCAGCCTCCCATCTCTTCTAGATCACGCCCTTGGCCCGCAGCTCCGCGAGCCGCTCCGCCGTGCAGCCGGCGCGGGCGGCCAGCACTTCGTCCGTGTGCTGTCCCAGCGCCGGCCCCGGCCAGCGCACCGCCCCAGGCGTGCGGGAGAGCCTGGGGAAGACGTTCTGCATCCGGATGGGGCCGAACACCGGATGCTCGGTGGTGACGATGGCCTCGCGGGCGACGTACTGCGGGTCGTCAAGCATGTCCGGCGCGCGGAAGACCCGGCTGGCCGGCACGCCCTTGGCCTCCAGCAGCGCCAAAAGGTCGGGGAGCGAAAACCTGCTCGTCCACTCGGCCACGACCCCGTCGAGCTCGTGCTGGTTCACGCCGCGCGAGGCATGGTCGACGAAGCGCGGATCGGTCTTCAGGTCCGGCCGCCCCATGGCCTCGGTCAGCCGCGCATAGACGGTGTCGCCATTGCCGCCGATCAGGATCATCTCGCCGCCCGCGCACGGATAGGCGTTGGAGGGCGCGATGCCCGGCAGCACCGAGCCCGACCGCTCGCGCACATAGCCGGTGATGTCGTATTCGGTGACCAGGTTCTCCATCACCGCCAGCACGCTCTCATAGAGCGCCGCGTCGATCACCTGGCCGCGGCCGGTGCGCGCGCGCTCGTGCAGCGCCATGGTGATCCCCATCACCGCGTGCATGGCCGCCAGGCTGTCGCCGATGGAGATGCCGGCCCTGGCCGGCGGCCGGTCGGGCTCGCCGGTGACGTGGCGCAGGCCCCCCATGGCCTCGCCGATCAGGCCGTAGCCGGCGCGCTGGGCATAGGGGCCGGTCTGGCCGAAGCCGGAGACCCGCGCCATCACCAGCTTCGGGTTGTCGGCCGAGAGCGCTTCGTAGGAGAGGCCCCATTTCTCCATGACCCCCGGCCGGAAATTCTCGACCACCACGTCGGCCTGGGCGATCAGGCTCTTCGCAAGCGCCTGGCCCTGCGGCGTGCGCAGGTCGAGGCCGACGGACTTCTTGTTGCGCCCGATCACCGGCCACCAGGGCGACAGGCCCTTGGGCAGGCTGCGGCCCCACTGGCGCATGGGGTCGCCGACCCTGGGGTCCTCGATCTTGATCACCTCGGCCCCGAAGTCGCCGAGGATCTGGCCGCAGAACGGCCCCGCGATCAGGGCGCCCATCTCGATGACCACCAGGTCGGCGAGGGGTCCGGCAGGGGCGGGGGCGTCGGTCATGAGCCTGGGCATAGCCGGCGGACGGCGCGGTTCCAAGTTCATATATGTTCGCTTTTTGTTCTCTTTTGGCGCGGGATAGGATATGCTCGGCGCATGGCGCGCAATTCCCATCATTACGACCGCCGCCGTCCGCGGCAGGACGAGCTGATCGCCCGGGTGGCGGCAGGTGAGACCGTCAGGGCGGTCTGCGCCGAACCGCACATGCCGCATGAGGGCAGCGTTTGCCGATGGGCCCTGAGCGAGCCATGGTTCGCCGAGGCGCTGGCCAATGCGCGCCGGCGCGCCACCGCGCGGCGCTCGTATGACTTCGACGACGCCAAGGCCCAGGCCTTCCTCGCCCGGCTGAGGGCGGGGGAAGCCATCCGCGCGCTGCAGCGCGATGCCTCCATGCCCGGCCGCCGCACCCTGAGATATTGGCGCGCCACCCAGGGCGAGTTTGCGAGCGAGGTCTTTCGCCTGGTCGGCTTCCACAGGGCCGAGCGCGGTCGCCGCCAGCTGCGCAGCGAACCGCGGGACTGGGACGAGGCCGTCGCCGACCGGGTGCTGCTGATGATCGGGCGCGGCCATTCCGGCAAGCGGCTGGGCGAGGTCGATCCAGCTCTCCCGGGCTACCGGGTCATCCGCCGCTGGCGGCGCGAGCGGCCGGAGTTCGACGCCGAGGTCCGGGTGACCCAGCGCATGGGGCGCCTGGCGCGGGGGTGGGCGCGCCGCAGGGCCGTGCTCGAGCCGCTGCTGAACGGCATCGTCCGCGGCGGCTCGCTCAACAGCCTGAGCGGCAAGAACGGGCTGCCGTGCCGCGCCACGCTCTACGCCTGGGTCCGGCGCGATCCGGCCTTCGCCCGCGAGGTCGCCCAGGCCTGCGACGACCGCGAGGACTGGTACACCGACCAGATGCAGATCATCGCCGATGAGGCCGGGCCGATCAGCGTGGCGGACGCGCGGCGGCGCGTGGCGCCGCTGTCCCGGCGGCTGGGGCAGTTGCGGGGGCGGCCGGGGAAGCGGTGGCTGGGGTGAGGGGGGCAGATCCTCCCCCAGGGCGAAGCCCGATTGAGGGGGAGGTGGATCGCGGCGCAGCCGCGAGACGGAGGGGGTTGCAGCCCACTCCGCGGGCGATCGGATAGAGGCCGCGACGGCCTCGATGTTTGGAGCTTCAGAGCATGGACGCGCCACGCGCCACCAAGGACTTCGCCAAAGGCTTGAGGCGAGAGATGAGCCTCCCCGAAGTGCTGCTTTGGCGCGCCATCAAGGGTCGAAAGTTAAATGGCCTTCATTTCCGCAAGCAGCACCCAGTTGGGCCCTACGTGCTCGATTTCTACTGCGACGCCGAGAAGCTTGCAGTCGAGGTCGATGGCGGGGGTCACGGCTTCGGAGATCGGCCCGAGCGTGACGCGCGGCGCGACGCCTGGCTGCTGGAGCGCGGCGTCAGCACGCTGCGGCTGCCCGCATCGCTGATCCTCGCGGATGTTGACGATGCGACGCGCACCATTTTCGGGCGCATCGAGGGCGGCTCGGCCTGGCCGCGGGGCGGGCCGTGGGCTGCAACCCCCTCCGTCGGCGGCGCCGACACCTCCCCCTCAATCCGCCTTCGGCCTGGGGGAGGATCTGGTGCGCCGTTGATGCGGCGGTTGGGGCGATTGAAGCGGGGGCCGGGGGCGGAGGTCAGGTTCGCCTGAGCTCGATGGTATAGTCGTACCACTCGACGATCTTGGCGTCCTTCACGAGGAATACGCCCACGCCATGCCACCACTGGATCCGGGCGCCGGTGAAATAGTCGTGCCGTTCGTTGATCACCATCGGGCCTCGCGCCCAACTCTCGTGGATTTCGAATTTGACGACGTTGTTCACGAAGCCGGCGATCTTGTCGCTGACGGCTTGGCGGCCGATCGCGGGCTCCACAAGTTCGGTCTGCCGGTAGGCGGGCTTTTCCGCGAAGAAGCCCATGATCTTGGCATGGTCCTGGGTCGACCAGGCGTCACAGAAGGCGTTGACCAGTTCAAGATTGGCCTTTTCGAGTTCGCTGCTGGCGGCGGCTTGCGCGCGAGCTGCGGCAGGGGTCGCGGCTGCGGCGAACGCCGCCGCGCCGACCAGGGCTCCTGCGACATCGAAAACGTCGCGTCGCGTCCGCGGATTTTGGCTCATGGATTCTCCTTCAGGTCGTCCGGGAGCTTTTGCCGCGCACGCTCCACAGGCGGGGTCGGCGTCGCGGCCCGTGCGGACATCAGGACGAGGTTCCGAGGACGGGTCAATGTCCCGCAACGGGTCGAATGCCGTCCCTCCTCGCGCCGGGAAGAATGTCCGGCCTCTGACGCGCCGCCTTGCAGGGGATTGAGCGACGCGGCGTCGGTCGGGCGCGGACGGGCGGCGGCGGGGTCTTGCCATTCGTGGCGCGGCTTGCGCATCTCCGGGGACGGCCGATGGAGCGACGCCTTTGCGAGTGCTGAAGACCCTGTTCGCTACGGCGCTGTCGCTGCTGTTCCTCGTGGCGCCGGGCGCCACGGCTTCGCCGGCATCCCGCGCGCTGAGCGCCGGGGCCGTGGCCTCGCCGGATCGGTTCGGGGCATTGGCCGCGCAGGAGGTGCTGAGGGCCGGGGGCAATGCGGTGGACGCAGGCGTCGCGGTCGCCTTCGTGCTTGCGGTGACCTATCCGGAAGCCGGAAACCTGGGCGGCGGGGGGTTCATGACCCTCTATGTGGACGGCAAGCCCTATTTCCTGGACTACCGCGAGACCGCGCCGGCCAAGGCTTCGGCGGGGATGTACCTGGACGCCAAGGGCGAGCCGATCACCGATCTGAGCCTGGTGGGGGCGCTGTCGGCCGGCGTGCCCGGCACGGTGCGCGGCATGGCCGAGGCGCACGCGCGGTTCGGCAAGCTCTCCTGGGCCCGGGACCTGGCGCCGGCGATCCGGCTGGCCAGGGACGGTTTCGTGGTTCCGGCCGGCGAGATCGCGGAGCGCGAGGCCAATCGCGCGCCCTTCGCCAGGACCACCAATTTCGACCGCTATTTCGGACCCATGGCCGCCGGCCGCGCCTTCCGCCAGCCGGAGCTGGCCGCCACCTTGCGGGCCATCGCCAAGGACGGCGCCAAGGGGTTCTATGAAGGCCGCACCGCCGACCTGATCGTCGCCCAGATGGGCCGCGGGCCGGTCAAGGGGCTGATCAGCCGCGCGGACCTGGCCGGCTACAAGGTCGCCTGGCGCGAGCCGATCGAGGGCCGGTGGCGCGGCTATCGGGTGATCACGGCCCCGCCGCCCAGCTCCGGCGGCATCGCGCTCCTGCAACTGCTGGCGATGAAGGCCGACGCGGCTGCGCTCTTCAAGGGCCAGGCGCTGAACAGCCCGCAGTACGTCCACCTGGTCGCCGAGATCGAGAAGCGGGTGTTCGCCGACCGCGCGGAATACCTGGGCGATCCGGACTTCGTGAAGGTGCCGGTGGGGGCGCTGGTCGACCCGGCCTACCTGGCCCGCCGGACGCGCGAGATCGACCCTCAGAAACCCTCGGCGCTGGCCGCCGTGCAGCCGGGGCTGGAGAAGCCGCAGACCACCCATTTCTCGGTGGTCGACCGCTGGGGCAATGCGGTCTCCAACACCTATACGCTGAACGGCTCCTATGGCGCGGGCGTGGTGGTGGAGGGGGCGGGCTTCCTGCTGAACGACGAGATGGACGACTTCTCGGTCAAGCCCGGGACGCCGAACCTGTACGGCGTGGTCGGCGGCGCGGCCAACGCCATCGCCCCCTTCAAGCGGCCGTTGTCGTCGATGACGCCGACGATCCTGACCAAGGACGGGCGCGTGGCCATGGTGATCGGCACGCCGGGCGGCTCGCGGATCTTCACCTCGGTGTTCCAGGTGCTGGCCGACGTCTACGACTTCGACCTGGGCCTGCCGGCGGCGTTGGCGAGGTTCCGCTTCCACCACCAGCTGTTGCCGCAGAACACCGTCTTCTCCGAGCCCTATGCGGCCTTCCCGCCGAAGCTGAAGGCGGCGCTGGCGGCGCGCGGCTACCGCTTCGAGGACCAGGGCTTCAACGGCGACATCGAGGCGATCCAGGTGGTCGGCGCCGCGCCGCGGCCGGCGTCGGATCCGCGCGGGCGCGGCGTGTCGCTGGTGGTGAAGTAGGAACGCCTCTCCCCCGACGCGTAGCGCGGGGGGAGAGGAGGGGATGACGGCTGGCGGGAAGGGGATTAAGCGAACCTCATGAGCCAGTACCTCTTCGATCCGCCGGCCGTGGTCACCGTGCCGGTGGAGGGCCGGGCGGGGTTTCCGGTGCGGCGCGTCCTGTGCGTGGGGCGCAACTACTGGGCCCACCGCAAGGAGATGGGGGGCGAGGACCGCGACCCGCCGTTCTTCTTCGCCAAGCCGGCCGACGCCATCGTGGCGCCGGGCAAGGACGTGGCCTATCCGCCGCGCACGTCGAACCTGCACCACGAGATCGAGCTGGTCGCAGCGCTGAAGGGCGGTGGCAGGGATGTGCCGCTGGAGACGGCCCTGGAGCTGGTGTTCGGCTATGCGGTGGGCGTCGACCTGACCCGGCGCGACCTGCAGAACGCGGCCAAGGACAAGGGCCAGCCCTGGGACGCCGCCAAGGGCTTCGACGCGTCGGCGCCGATCTCGGCCATCCGGCCCTGGACCGGCGCGCCGCCGCAGGGGCGCATCGCGCTCTCGGTGAACGGCCAGATCCGGCAGGACGCTACGGTCGCCGAGATGA
>Ga0307510_10003237_pt1 | contig 18930 bp, 13 predicted proteins | sample 12_EM_MG_FD_207224 | JGI IMG/M metagenome (GOLD analysis project Ga0307510, IMG submission 207224) | Populus trichocarpa ectomycorrhiza microbial communities from riparian zone in the Pacific Northwest, United States - 12_EM | ecosystem: Host-associated > Plants > Roots > Unclassified | place...
ATGATCCAGTCGGCGATCACCGAGGCGCCGCGCAGATAAGCCAGCATCCAGCCGAACGCATTGGCGGCGCCGATGGTGATCAGCGGCAGCGAGAAGATCAGCCCGGCGAGGCAGAAATCATAGGGGATGTTCTTGAAGTGCCCGCGGTTGAGGGCGGGGATCACGACCGCGATGATCCATATCACGGCGACGACGCCGGCTTCCGTCGGCGTAAAGGCGCCGGTCAGGATACCGCCGAGCAGGATCACAGGGATCATCAGCGGCAGGGCAGCGTCGCCTGCCGCGAACACGATCTGCTTCAACGGCGCGCGCGGCCTCTGCATCCCCGTCGGCCCGAAGAAATAGCAGTAGATCATCAGGCCGAAGCCGATCATCAGTCCGGGCACGACACCGGCCATGAACAGGCCCGCGATCGAGACGTTGCCCACCGCGCCGTAGACCACGGCAGTGATGCTGGGCGGCACCAGCGCAGCTATGGTGGAAGCGGCGGCGATGATCGCGGCGATGAAGGCGGGGCTATACCCCTCCTTCTTCATCGGTCCGCCCAGCGCGCGCGTCATCACGGCGACGTCCGCGGTGGTCGATCCCGACATTTCGGAGAAGAACATCGAGAACACGACCACGACCTGTGACAGCCCGCCCCGGATATGCCCGACCAGCGACAGCGACAGATTCGCTATTCGCACCACCACGTTGGCCGAACTCATGAGTTCTCCGACCAGGAGGAAGAACGGGATTGCCAGCAGCGCCTCGGAATCCACGCCATCGAAAATCTTCTGCATGATGGCGGCGAGCGAAACGTCGGCCAGCAGCGCCCCGACGAAAACGCCGGCCATCAGTGAGAACGGCACCGGCACGCCGAGATAGCCGAAGAACAGGAAGCAGAACGTCATCAGGCCGAGAATGACGGGCGGGCTCACGGCTGCACCCTGGTCTGGAAGCTGGTGTCGGCCGGTGGAATGTCGCCAGCGTCTTCAAGCGGCGGCTCTGGATGGTCAAAACCGTTGCGGATTCCGTTGACGAGCTGCTCGACGGTGAACAGCGCGATCAGGGCGCCGGACAGCGGGATCGCGGCATAGAGCGAGGCGATCGGCGTATTCGACGGCAGCCGGAAACTGCCGAAACCCCGGAGGTAGTTGATGTAGCCGTAATAGATCAGGACCCCCGCCACCGCGAGCACCACGACGCGGATCAGGATCTCGACGATCAGCCGCGGCGTGCCGTGCATGGCCTCGGAGACCGCCGTCAGATAGAGATGATCGTTGCGGCGCGTGGCGACCGCGGCGCCGATGAAGATGGCATAGATGAACAGCGTCGAGGTCGCTTCCTGCAGCCACAGCCACGGGCTGCCGATGGTCCGCGTGACGATATCCGCCGTGACCGAAAGCGAGAATCCAAAACACAGTATGCCGCACACGATCATCAAGAACAGTTCGAGCCTGTCGAACGACCGCCATTTCAGGTGATGCTGCCGCTGCAGCACCAGTTTGTCGGCAATGGACATCTTTATTCCAAGTGATGGCGGGAAAGGTGGACGAACCTCATCCTGAGGAGCGGCCTTTCGGCCGCGTCTCGAAGGATGAGGCCCGTATCTCGGCCTCATGGTTCGAGACGCGCGCCAGGTGCGCGCTCCTCACCATGAGGGGGTTAATTGATCGCCCGGATCAGCGTCTTGATCTTGTCGGCGTGCGGGCCGAGATCCTTGGCGAGCTTGTCGAGATAGGGGTCGGCGATCTTCTGGAAGCTCGCCTTGTCGACATCCTTGACGATCTTGACGCCCATTTTCTCGAGCTTCGTCGCCGCCGTGTTTTCCAGCTCAAAAGCCCGCTTCGGCTCCTGGATACTGACGTCGCGCGCGGCGGCCAGCACCCATTTCTTCTGCTCGTCGTTGAGGCTTTGCCAGAGCTTGTCGCTGATCCATACGATGCAGTTATTGGCCTCGTGCCCGGTCATCGACAGAACCGGCGCGACTTCATAGTGCTTGTTGATCAGATAGACGTTGACCGCGTTCTCGCCGAAATCCACCACGCCGGTTTGCAGGGACGTGTAGACGCTGCCGAACGGCATGTGCACGGTCTGGGCACTGTAGGCCGGGAACATCATGTCTTCGGTCGCGGTCGCCTGAACGCGGACCTTCAGGCCCTTCATGTCCTCAGGCTTGCGCACTTCCTTCTTGCCGTACATGTTCCGGAAGCCCTGGGTGCCGAGGCCGATGGCGTGAATGCCCTGTGTGGTGCTGTCGATCATGTCGCGAACGGCTTCGAACACCTTCTCGTCGCCAAGCGCCTTGATGTTGTGCTCTTCCGACCGGAACAGGAAGTGCAGCGACATCACACCGGCCTGCGGCGAGATCGTCGATGTGTTGGCGGATGAGACGACCGCGAAATCAAGATCGCCGGCCTTCACGAGCTGCAGGAGCTGGGGTTCCTGCCCGAGCTGCGCGCCGGGAAACTGGTCGACCAGCATCGTACCCTTGCTCAACTCCTTCAGCTTCGCTGAAAAAATGTCATAGGCGATGCTGTAGCCGGAGTTGAGCTGCTGATCGTGCGCGAAGCGATAATGCTTGGCTTCCTGTGCGGTTGCACCGGTAGCGAGCATGACGGCCGCAGCGGCAATCGCCGCGAATATCGATTTGCCTGGATTCCCCATGACGCATTTCCCCCGTTGGTTTGATTTTTCCTAATCAAACCATCAAGGCAACAAGATTGTCAATAAAGTATCGGAATTATCTACCCGACTTGGCCGATCTCAGGGTCTAAGGGCGACAATTGTCGATAATCTTGCCCCCCTGGGGCTAGTCCTTGCCCTGCCCGCGCATGAAATCGAAGTCGCAGCCCTCGTCGGCCTGCAGAATGGTCTCATTGAACAGATGCGCGTAGCCGCGCCTGGCCCATTCCGGGGTGACGGCCGGCGTAAGCGCTGCTTGACGCTTCTCCAGCTCGGGAGCATCGACCAGGAGATCGATGCTGCGCTTCGCGACATCGAGGCGGATCATGTCGCCGTTCCTGACCAGCGCCAGCGGACCGCCCACGGCGGATTCCGGCGTGATGTGCAACACGATGGTGCCGAACGCGGTGCCGCTCATGCGCGCATCCGATATCCGCACCATGTCCTTGACGCCGCCGCGCGCAAGCTTCTTCGGGATCGGCAGATAGCCCGCCTCCGGCATGCCGGGCGCGCCCTTGGGGCCGGCATTGCGCAACACCAGTACGTCGTCGGCGTTGACGTCGAGATCGGGATCGTCGACCCGCAGGGTCATGTCCTCGACGGATTCGAACACCACGGCGCGGCCGGTATGCTGCAGCAGCTTCGGGCTTGCCGCCGAGTGCTTGATGACGGCTCCGCGTGGCGCAAGGTTGCCGTGCAGCACCGCCATCGCGCCTTCTGCCTTGATCGGATTGTCGCGCGGACGGATGGCGTCCTGTCCCGGCACCTCTTCGGCGTCGGCAACGATATCGCGCAGCGTTTGGCCCGTGATGGTCTTGGCATCGAGGTCGATGAGATCGCCAAGCTGCGCCATCAGTTTGGGCACACCGCCGGCATGATGGAAATGCTCCATGTAATGCTCGCCGGACGGTTTCAGGTCGATCAGCACGGGCACTTCGCGGCCAAGCTCATCGAACGTTTCGAGATCGATGCGATGTTTGGTGCGGTTGGCGATTGCCGTCAGATGAATGAGCCCGTTGGTCGAGCCGCCGATCGCCTGCAGCACCACCTGCGCGTTGCGGAACGAGGCAGCCGTCAGCAATTCGCTCGGCTTTGGCCCCTTCGCCTTGGCCATCACGGCCGCCACCCTGCCGCTCGCCTCCGCCGAGCGAAAGCGCTCGGCATGCGGCGCCGGGATCGTCGCGCTCATCGGCAGCGAGAGCCCCAGCGTCTCGGTGATGCACGCCATGGTGCTGGCGGTGCCCATCACCATGCAGGTGCCGACCGAAGGCGCAAGCCGGCCGTTGACGGCTTCGATTTCAATATCGTCAATTTCGCCGGCGCGATATTTCCCCCACAGCCGCCGGCAATCCGTGCACGCCCCCAACACCTCGCCCTTGTGATGCCCGACCACCATCGGCCCGACAGGAATGACGACGGTCGGCAGATCGGCGCTGACCGCGGCCATGATCTGCGCCGGCAAGGTCTTGTCGCATCCGCCGATCACGACCACCGCGTCCATCGGCTGCGCGCGGATCATCTCCTCGGTATCCATCGCCATCAGATTGCGCAGATACATCGAGGTCGGATGCGAGAAACTTTCGGCGATCGAGATGGTCGGAAACACCATCGGCATCGCGCCGGTCAGCATGACGCCGCGCTTCACCGCCTCGATAATCTGCGGCACATTGCCATGACAGGGATTGTAGTCGCTGTAGGTATTGGTGATGCCGACGATCGGGCGATTGAGCGCGTCGTCGGAATAACCCATCGCCTTGATGAAGGCCTTGCGCAGGAACAGCGAGAAGCCAGCGTCGCCATAACTTGCCAGTCCCTTGCGAAGTCCGTCGGCCATTTTTTATTCCTGTCGTTGTGGGTAGGCACTTAAGGAGCCCACTAGATTATTGTCAATATTTGATTATCTAGCATCAAATAGCGAAATTCCGGCGGCGATAGCGCAGCATTATTGACAATAGAGCGGGTGCGTGCTGATTTCCGGCCATGACCGGAACCGCGCGCTCATGAACCAACCGTTGCGCATTGGGCTGATCGGCGCCGGCATGGTGAGCCGTCATCATCTCATCGCCTGGGCGAGCTTATCAGATCAAGCCCGCGTCGTGGCGGTCGCCGATCCCTCCGGCGAAAATGCCGCGCGGCGCGCGAGCGAGTTCGAAATTCCGCAGACCTGGGCCAGCGCTGAGGCAATGCTGGCGGGATGCGAACTCGACGCCATCGATATCGCAGCGCCCCGCGAGATGCACGCGCCGCTGGTGCGGCTCGCCGCCGCGAAGCGATTGCCGGTGCTTTGCCAGAAGCCGCTCGCGCCCAACCTGCAGGAGGCGACCGACCTTGCCGCCGAAGTCGAGGGTTCGACGCGCCTGATGGTGCACGAGAACTGGCGCTTTCGCGGCTATTACCGGGATGCCGCGGCGTGGCTGCGCGAGGGCCGCATCGGCAATATCAAGCAAGCGCAACTCACGCTGCTGACATCAGGCGTGCTGCCCGGACCGGACGGGCTCTGCCCGGCGCTGGAGCGGCAGCCCTTCATGCGCCGGGAGCGGCGCATGCTGGTCGCGGAAGTCCTGATCCATCATCTCGACACGCTGCGCATGCTGTTCGGGCCGCTGCAGGTGACCGCGGCGCAACTTTCCCGTTCCAGTGATCTCCTCGTCGGCGAAGACGGCGCGGTGATCCAGCTTGCGACCAGCAACGGCGCGGGCGTTACGGTCTTTGCAAGCTTCGCCGCGCATGACCATCCGGCCGTACAGGTCGACCGGCTGGAGATTCTCGGCGACAAGGGAGCCATCAAACTCGATGGGCCATCGCTGACCTGCTCGGGCGCCTCGCCCGGCGAGCGCATCTACGATCTCGCTACCGAATATCAGGGGTCCTATAACCGCACCATCGCGCATTTCGTGAACGCGCTCCGCGACAATACGCCCTTCGAGACGGCACCGCAGGACAATCTCGAGACCTTGCGCCTGGTCGAGGATTGCTATCGGCTGTCGGGCTGGGAGGCTTTGCGATGAGGCCACAGGAAGCTCTGACCGAACCATCCGCGCCGACGCGCGAGGAGGAGCAGGCGGAAGTCATCCGCCGCCTAGAGGAGGACATCATCTTCGGCCGCTTCGCACCGGGTTCGCGGCTGGTCGAAGACACGCTGATGACGCGCTACGGCGCCAGCCGGCATTTCGTGCGGCAGGCGCTGTTCCAGCTCGAACGCCAGGGCATCGTGCTGCGCGAGAAAAACATCGGCGCCACGGTGCGGTTCTATTCGGCCGAGGAGGTGCGCCAGATCTACGAGGTGCGGGAAATGCTGACGCGGCAGGCCGCGCTGATGATCGCCCTGCCCGCTCCGGCCAGCCTCATCGCGCAATTGAGCGAATTGCAGCGGCAATACTGCGCCAGGGCCGACGCGCAGGATCTGCGCGGCATCCACGAGGCCAACGACGCTTTTCACGTCGCGCTGTTTTCCGCCTGTGGCAACCCCTATCTGGTGCGCTCGCTGCAGGACTACATGAACCTGACGCTGCCGATGCGCGCCAAGAATCTCGCCGACAAGGAAGGACTGGCGCTATCCCGCCGCCAGCACGAACTGATGATCGAGCTGTTGAAGGGCCGCGACAGCTGGGCGCTGGCGCAGCTCTGCGTCGATCACATGCAGTTCAGCAAGTCAGATTATCTCGGCCGCATCGCCGGGGATGAGGGCAAGCGCTAGCGCTTGCTCCAGTCCACGATCCGGTCCTTATCGCCGTCGAACTCCATGCTGCAGAACGTGCCGCCCTGATAGAAGTCGCCGACCGGATCCGGCTTCAGCTTGGCCTGCTCGGCCATCGCGTGTTCGCGGAAATCCTCGCCGCGGCCGGTCGGGTGATAACCGAGCTCATAGGCGCGGTGATTATCCCACCAGGCACGCTCGTTATAGGAAGCGCCATAGAAGATCTCGAAGTGAATATCGGGATGATCGAGCCCGATGCGGCAGAGCTGCACCAGATCCTCCGGTTTCAGCCAGATCGAAAGCCTGCGGTGGTCGAGCGGCATCTCGCCGAAATTGCCGATCCGGATACAGGTCACGCCAAGCCCATGCTTGTCGGCATAGAGCGCGCCGACCGCCTCGCCAAACACCTTGCTGACGCCATAGCGGCTGTCGGGGCGCGCGGTGACATCGGTGCCGATCCGGTGATGGCGCGGATAGAAGCCGACCGCATGGTTGGACGAGGCGAACACCACGCGCTTGACGCCCTTCTTCCGGGCCGCTTCGAACAGGTTGTAGCCGCCGATGATGTTGGACTGCAGGATCGAATCCCAAGGCCCTTCGACCGAATAGCCGCCGAAATGCAGGATGCCGTCGACGCCTTCGCAGATCGCCTCGACCTGCGACATGTCGGCGAGATCGGCCGCCTTGAACTTCTCGTCCTTAGCCAGATCGGCCGGCGCCTTCAGGTCGCTCAGCAGCAGGTCCGGATAGATCGGCGGCAGCAGCTTGCGCAAGGATGTGCCGATCCCGCCGGCGGCGCCGGTCATCAATATGCGTGGCATTTCGTTCCTCTTATCTCTCGACCGATTTGCGGTCATTAGCCGGGAATGATAGCAAACTCAAACGCCCAGGGAACGCAACAACGAGAACAGCAAATGTCCGATGCAGCATCGCATTCAGCCGGCTGGCGCCCAGCCACCTACTATCCCGATCCGGCCATCCACGCCCTCGATCCCCGTTTCGAGAAATACTGGCTGAAGCTTTCGGCCGTGGAGCGGCTGACCACCGGCCTGCGCTGGGCCGAGGGCCCGGTGTGGTTCGGCGATGGACGCTATCTGCTCTGCAGCGACATCCCGAACCAGCGCATCCTCAAGTGGGAAGAGGAGACTGGCGCAGTCAGCATCTTCCGCAAGCCGTCGAATTTTGCCAACGGCAACACCCGCGACAGGCAGGGACGGCTGGTCACCTGCGAGCATGGCGGCCGCCGCGTCACCCGCACCGAATATGACGGATCGATCACGGTGCTGATGGATTCCTTCGACGGCAAGCGGCTGAACTCGCCGAACGACGTCGTCGTGAAGTCCGACGGCTCGATCTGGTTCACCGACCCGGTGTTCGGCCTGCTCGGCAATTACGAGGGCTACAAGGCCGAACCCGAACTCGACATGAACGTCTACCGGATCGACGGCGCGACCGGCAAAGCAACTATCGTCGCCAAGGGCGTGCTGGGACCGAACGGGCTCGCCTTCTCGCCCGACGAGAAAATCCTCTATGTCATCGAGTCCCGCGGCGTGCCGAACCGCAAGATCCTCGCCTATGACGTCTCACCTTCCGGCGACAAGCTTTCCGACAAGCGCGTGTTTGTCGATGCCGGACCGGGCACGCCGGACGGTTTTCGCGTCGACATCGACGGCAATCTCTGGTGCGGCTGGGGCATGGGCGATCCCGAACTCGACGGCGTCGTGGTGTTCGCCCCCGATGGAGTCATGATCGGCCGCATTGCGCTGCCCGAACGCTGCGCCAACCTCTGCTTCGGCGGCGTGAAGCGCAACCGCCTGTTCATGGCCGCGAGCCAGTCGATCTACGCGCTCTATGTGAACACACAAGGCGCGCCGGGCGGATAAGCCCGCACGCGCCCCTCAAGCGTCAATTCTTCTTTTCCTGTGCGTCGGCGGTCTGCTTGGCGAGCGCATCTTCAAACGCCTTTTCAAGCGTCGCGGCGTAGGCATTGAACTCGCCGGGATTGACGAACGGATTGGGCGCGCCATCCGAGATCATGGCACGCTTGTCCTGCATCCTGTACATTTCCGGATGCGGCGCCAGCAGCACATCCACCTTCATGTCCTTGGCGCGTGCGAACGTCTGCCTGTAATCGGTAACGATCCCGGGATAGGTCGGGTTGGTCACAAGGCGATTCAGCGCCACAGTGCCGCTGCAGAAGATGAGGACGGAGCGCGTGGCATCGCCGTCTTTCACCGAGAACGCCCAGCTCGTGCAGCCCGGCGAATGGCCGGGCGTTTCGTGCGCGGTCAGCGTCACATCACCCACGGTGACCTTATCGCCTTCGCGCACCGTGCGGTCGACCTTCACCGGCGGAAACGTCAGCGCGGTGTCTTCCTGTGCGCCCGGATAATAGCCGCCTTCGAGCAGCGGCTTGTCGGCTTCGCCCGCGACCATCTGGGCGCCGCTGGCCGCTTTCATTTCGGCAAGGCCGCCGGTGTGATCGATATGCGCGTGGGTGTTGACGAGGTATTTGATGTCGGTGACCTTGAAGCCGAGTTTCTCGATGTTGGCTTTGATCTGCGACGTTGCTTCTGGCATCACCGTATCGACCAGGATATGACCCTGCGCCGACGTGATCAGGTAGGACGCCAGGCCGTCGGTTCCGACATAATGGACGTTGCCGATCATCTTGAACGGCTCGGTCGGCGTGTTCCACTTTACCTTAAGGGTTTCGAGCAGATCCTTGACGGTTTGGGCCTGCACTGTTCCAGCAAGCGACAATAGCGCGACAAGCGCGACGACGATTTTCTTCACGGGCATCCTCCACTTTTTTCTTATTACGTCGTCGCCGTGTCGACCGCACGTTGACGCTGGCTTCAGCCTGACGATGATTCTGGTCAAAAAAATGCCGGCCGCCTTTCGGCAGCCGGCATCTTTCATGAACGGCGCGAGCGCCGCATCGATTTACGCGGCGTTGTAGCCCGCGACGGCCTTGACTTCGAGATATTCCTCGAGGCCGTACTTGCCCCACTCGCGGCCGTTGCCGGACTGCTTGTAGCCGCCGAACGGCGCGGTGCGGTCGTTCGGCACGCCCTGCAGGTTGACGTTGCCGGCGCGGATCTGGCGGGCCACGCGGCGCGCGCTTTCCACCGTATCGCCCGTGACGTAACCGGCGAGACCATAGGGCGTGTCGTTGGCGATCTTCACCGCTTCGGCTTCATCCTTGGCGCCGATGATGGTCAGCACGGGTCCGAAGATTTCCTCGCGGGCGATCGTCATCTCGTTGGTGACGTCGGCGAAGATGGTCGGGCGGACATAGAAGCCCTTGTTGACGCCCTCGGGGAGGCCGGGACCGCCGGCGACAAGCGTCGCACCTTCGTCGATGCCCTTCTTGATCAGCGCCTGGATCTTGTCCCACTGGATGCGCGACACGACCGGACCGATGGTGGTGCCTTCGGCGCGGGGATCGCCCGCCTTGGTCTTGTCGGCGACGCCCTTGGCGATCGCGGCCACTTCCTTCATCTTCGACAGCGGCACGATCATCCGCGACGGCGCGTTGCAGGACTGGCCGGAGTTGTTGAACATGTGCATCACGCCGCCGGTGACGGCCTTGGTCAGGTCGGCACCTTCGAGGATGACGTTCGGCGACTTGCCGCCGAGTTCCTGGCTGACGCGCTTCACGGTCGGCGCGGCGCGCTTGGCGACGTCGACGCCGGCGCGGGTCGAGCCGGTGAACGAGATCATGTCGATGTCCGGATGCTCGCTCATGGCGGCGCCGACCTCGGGGCCGAGGCCGTTGACGAGGTTGAACACGCCCTTCGGCACGCCGGCCTCATGCAGGATTTCCGCGAAGATCAGCGCCGAGGAAGGCGTGAATTCCGACGGCTTGAGGACCATGGTGCAGCCGGCGGCCAGCGCGGGCGCGACCTTGCAGGCGATCTGGTTGAGCGGCCAGTTCCAGGGCGTGATCATGCCGATGACGCCGACCGGCTCGCGCACGACGACGGCCGAACCGACCGTCTCCTCGAAATGATAGTTTTTGAGGACTTCCAAGGTGGAGGCGATGTGGCCAAGGCCGGCACCGGCCTGCAGCCGTTCGGCCATCGGCAGCGGCGCGCCCATTTCGTCGGAGACGGCGGCGCCGATCTCCTTCATGCGGCCCTTGTAGATCTCGATGATCTTTTCCAGCAGCGCAACGCGCTCCTCGCGGCTGGTCTGCGAATAGGTCAGGAAGGCGCGCTTGGCGGCGGCAACGGCCTTGTCGAGGTCGGCCTTCGAGCCGAGCGCAACTTCATACAACGCGTCTTCGGTCGCCGGATTGATGACGGGGGTGGACTTCTTGACGACAGGATCGACCCAGGCGCCGTCGATGTAGAATTGCATGCGATTGACCATCGGAAACCTCTTTATCTCGGAGCAATGGAGGGGGAACGGTAGCGTTCGGCAGGCATCCTTGCACGAAAGCCGGGGCAGTTGAACCCGCCATATGCGGGGTGCCGCGTTGCGGCAGGCGCTGGATATAAGATCAGGGATGCGACGGTGGCAAGGTGCGCGCTATCGCATTCTGCCCGTGTGGAGAGACCCCCACCCCGGCCCTCCCCCGCAAGCGGGAGAGGGAGGGCTTGCCGCAAGCAGCGAGCGAAAATTCAACGCAGCAGCTAGACGCAACTCCCATCAACTCAAATGTTACGCGCTCGCCGCCCAGTCCCGAGATCCGCCCCCTCTCCCGCTCTTGCGGGGGAGGGTTGGGGTGGGGGTAGCGCGGCATCGGCGGTATCTCACACCGCCATCTTGCGGTGCCGTACCGGAGCTCCCACCGTGAGGCTTTCGGCCGCGTCGATGATGGCGTTGGCGTCGATGCCGTAGTGGCGGTAGAGGTCTCGAATAGTTCCGGTCTGGCCGAACTGCTCGACGCCGAGCGCCTCGAGGCGGTGGCCGCGGACGCTGCCGAGCCAGCCGAGCGCCGCTGGATGGCCGTCGATCACGGTCACGATGCCGCAGTCCCGCGACAACGGCGCCAGCAGTTTTTCGACGTGGCTGAGATACTGGATGCCACGGCGGTCGCGCCGCAAATTCCGCGCCGCGGACCATCCGGCATGCAGCCGGTCAGCCGAGGTTACCGCCAGTAAACCGACATCGCGGTGGCTTTCGCCGATAAAGCCAACCGCCTCGATCGCCTCCGGCGCCACCGCGCCGGTATAGGCGATCACGATATCGCAGTTGGGCCCCGGCTCGCGCAGCCAGTAGGCGCCCTCGGTGATGTCCCGTTGCAGCTCGGGCGCCATGATGCGCTGCGGCTGGTCCAACGTGCGGGTCGAGAGCCGCAAATAGACCGAACCACCCTCGCCGGCTTCGCGCTGCATGTGGCGAAAACCCCATCCCATGATCACGGCAAGTTCATCGACAAAGGCCGGTTCGAACGAGGCCAAGCCATCCTGCGCCATGCCGATCAAGGGCGTCGCGATCGACTGGTGCGCGCCACCTTCCGGCGCCAGCGTGATGCCGGATGGCGTCGCCACCACCATGAAGCGCGCATCCTGGTAGCAGGCGTAGTTCATCGCATCGAGGCCGCGCTCGATGAAGGGATCGTACAGCGTGCCGACCGGCAGCAGCCGCTCGCCATTGATCGCATGCGACAGGCCGAGCGCCGAGAGCATGATGAACAGGTTCATCTCGGCGATGCCGAGTTCCAGATGCTGGCCCTTGGGCGAATAATCCCAGTTGAAGGTCGACGGGATTTTCTCCTGCCGGAACAGATCGTGGTTTTCGGCCTTGGCAAACAAGCCGCGCCGGTTGACCCAGGCGCCGAGATTGGTGGACACGGTGACATCGGGCGACGCGGTGACGATCCGTGCAGCCAACTCCGTATCGCCGCGTGCGAGTTCATTGAGCACCAGCCCAAATCCCTGCTGGGTCGACATCTGCGCCGCCGGCTTGAAGGCGAGCTGTTGCGGAACGTCGATCACGGGCGCGGTGAGACGGCGGCGGCCTTCCTGATTGAAGGGCGCCGCCGCCAAAAATGCTTCGAGTTCGGCCGGCGCCTGCGACAGGCCTTCGAACTTTTCCCATTCGTGGCCAGGGCGGATGTTCTGCGCGCCGCGCCACTTCTCCATTTGCGCGACCGTCATCAGGCCGGCATGGTTGTCCTTGTGGCCCTGCATCGGCAGGCCGACGCCCTTGATGGTGTAGGCGATGAAGCAGACGGGCCGGTCGTGATCGATCGCCTCGAAGGCTTCGATCATGCTTGCCATGTCGTGTCCGCCCAAGTTGGACATCAGCGCCAGCAGTTCGTCGTCGCTGCGGCGGTCGATCAGTTGCGACACCTGCCCCTGATCGCCGATGTCGTCCTGCAGATGCTTGCGGAACGCCGCGCCACCCTGGAAGCACAGCGCCGCATACATCTGGTTCGGGCAATTATCGATCCAGCGCCTCAAGGCCTCGCCGCCGGGCTCGGCGAACGCCGCCTGCATCAGGCGGCCGTATTTCACGATCACGACTTCCCAGCCGAAATTGCGGAACATGGATTCGAATTTTTCCCACAGCCCCTCGCGCACCACGGCGTCGAGGCTCTGTCGGTTGTAATCGACCACCCACCAGGTGTTGCGCAGCCCGTGCTTCCAGCCCTCCAGCAGCGCCTCGAAAATGTTGCCCTCATCCATCTCGGCGTCGCCGACCAGCGCGATCATCCGCCCTTCGGGGCGATTTTTCATCCAGCCATGCGCGGTGACGTAATCCTGCACCAGTGACGAGAACAGGGTTTGCGCGACGCCGAGACCGACGGAGCCGGTGGAGAAATCGACGTCGTCGGCATCCTTGGTGCGCGACGGATAGGACTGCGCGCCCTTGTAGCCGCGGAAATTCTCCAGCTTCTCGCGGGTCTGGTGCCCGAACAGATACTGGATGGCGTGAAATACCGGGCTCGCATGCGGCTTCACCGCGACGCGATCCTGCGGCCGCAGCACAGAGAAATACAGCGCCGACATGATGTTGGCGAGCGAGGCGGATGAGGCCTGATGGCCGCCGACCTTCAGCCCATCGACACTGGGCCTGACGTGATTGGCGTGATGGATCGTCCACGACGACAACCACAATACCTTGCGCGCCAGCGCGGACAGCAATTCGAGGCGTACGGGCTCGATGGGCATGGCGATGCTCCGGACAGGGTCAGTATGCGCCAATTTTAGCGGGCATGCCGATGCCAAAAATCTCAAATCTTCGCGACATACACCCCAATTTTGGGATAAAATACCACAATTATCCACCAAACCATGAGTTCATCCCAATGCCGGCTCTCGACGCCATCGACCGCAAGATCCTCGCTTTGCTGCAGTCCGACAGCCGCATGACCATGCAGGAGCTTTCCGAGAAGGTCGGCCTGTCGGTGTCGCCCTGCCATCGCCGGGTCAAACTGCTGGAAGAGCGCGGCGTCATCACGCGCTACATCGCGACCGTCGATCAGAAGTCGTTGGGGCTCCATGTCAGCGTCTTCATCTCGATCAAGCTGTCGCGGCAGAAGGAAGAGGACCTCAACCGGTTTGCGAAAGCGATCTCGAAATGGGACGAGGTGCTGGAGTGCTATCTGATGACCGGCAACCGCGATTACCTGTTGCGCGTCGTCGCCGCCGACCTCTCCTCCTATGAGGCGTTCCTGAAGAACAAGCTGACGCGGCTGGACGGTATTGCCTCGATCGAGTCGAGCTTTGCGTTGAGCCAGGTGAAATATTCGATCGCGCTGCCGGTGTAGAAGACTTTGCGCAGCGCCAACGGCTGTCATCCCCCGCGCATGCGGGGGATCCAGTACGCCGCGGCCTATCGATTCAATCATTACTGTCTCTGGAATACTGGATCGTCCGCCTTCGCGGACGATGACAACTGAATGTGGGGTAGCCTTCTCGCAGCGCATTGCGCCCGAGGTTTGCTGGATAACTTCCCGCCCTCTTTTTCAGAGGGCGCAAGGAAGACCGGGTGCTTGCTGCACCCGCGGTCTCGCGTGCGATTTGCGCAAACAAAAGGGCACACGAGCATACAAGGCAGCTGGAGCATTCCGGCCTTCCCTGCGCAATGGTTTTACGGCTTACTTCGTGCTCTTCCCGGAGAACGGCTCTTTTGCCTCCGTCGCCACGAGAGAAGCTTCACCTCTCCCGGACTTAGCGCCAGCACCGCGGCACCCGAACCACACGACTTCGCCGTACGCTTGAGCCACAAACGTCAGTCGCAGCTCTCGCGTCCATCGCATCTCACCGCGCGTTCGTGACGATGGCCAACGCCCCTCATCCGCCGTGAGACGGGCAGAGTTATGCGACTGATTTGCGTGAGAACGAAAGCGGAATATTTTTGAGTCCCGGGCTTGACACGATTTCGGAAAATCAGAAGTGATTTGCCGTCGTGTTGATTTGTCGCTGTTACGCATCAAGATTGCGCTTGCGCGCAAAGCAAATCAGTTCGCAGTCCGTAGGGTGGGCAAGGCGACAGCGTGCCCACCATCTATCGTCGAGCATGTATTGAAATGGTGGGCACGCTGACGCTTTGCCCACCCTACGAGTTGACCTGATATCAACGCCACGCCTCAACGACGACCTTGGTGTATAATAGACCGCGCCGCCGATCGGAGGATCCGCCGATGAGTGTTCGAAGAATTGTACCCAATATCAACTCTGCCACTCCCGCCGCCTCGAAGACGTTTTATGAAGGGGTGCTCGGGCTCGACGTCGCGATGGACATGGGCTGGATCATCACCTTCGCCTCTCCGACCAATCCGACCGCCCAGATCAGCGTCGTAGCGTCCAACACGCGCGACGAACCACACGCCGATATCAGCGTCGAAGTGGCCGACGTCGATGCCTGTCACGCCGCGGCCCAGCAACAGGGCTGCGTCATCGTATATCCCCTGACCGATGAGCCATGGGGCGTTCGACGATTCTTTGTGAAGGACCCCAACGGGCTCACCGTCAATGTGGTGAACCACAAGAAGTGACAAGGACGTAGTTCGCAGGGTGGGCAAAGCGACTTGTCTCGCCGTAGCTCAACGAGCGAAGGCGGAAGCGTGCCCACCATCAAGCAGCATGCTCGGTGATGGATGGTGGGCACGTCGCTGGCGCTCCTTTGCCCACCCTACGCAGCCCCAACAATAGTCACCGCCACGGCTCGACGATGATCTTGGTGTGCGCTTCCGGGTTGGCGAGATCGGCGAACGCTTTGGCAACACCATCGATGCCGACGCTGGCGGTCACCATGGACGCCGCATCGACCTGCCCTTCCGCGATCAGGCGGAGCGAATAGGCGAATTCCTCCGGCGTGTAGCCCAGCACGTACTGAACGTTGAGTTCCTTGAGGATGCCGAGCATCGGCTCGGCGCGGTCGGTTTCCATGCAGACGCCGACCACGACGATGCGCGCGTCACGCGGCGCGCCTTCGAACACCTGCTGGATCAGGCCGGGAACGCCGACGCATTCGAAGATCAGTGCAGGCTTTAGCGCCGGCAGCAAGGCCTGCAGCGGCGGGCGCGCGGCCTTTTCCTCCGGCGACATCTGGGCATGTTCGCCCCACGTCGCATAGGGCTGCGAGCGCGCGGGGTCGACGACCACGTCGGCGCCGAGCTTTTCCGCGAGCGCTCGGCGCGCCGGCGAATAGTCGGCGGCGACGATCGGATGCAATCCCCTGATCTTCAGCGCCGCGATGACCGCAAGCCCCACCGGCCCGCAGCCGATCACCAGCGGCACCTCGCCGCCCCTGATGTTGGCTTTTGCTACCGCATGCACACCGACCGCGAGCGGCTCGGTCAGCGCGGCATGCTCGGCCGCGAGTCCGTTCGGGACTTCGAGCAGCAAGCCTTCGCTGAGCAGCATGCGCTCGGCGTAGGCGCCGATATTGTCGTTGGAATAGCCGATGCCCTGCGGGCCTTCCGCGGTCAGCAGCGCCGGCAGCGAGCAGACTTTGGTGCCGGGTTTGTACTTGCCCGTCGTGCCCGAACCATAGTCGAGCACCTCACAGCAGAACTCATGGCCGAACACGACGTCGCGGGAAAGGTCCATCGGCTTGCGGCCGGGAAAATGCTTTGCCAGTTCCACCATCCGGTGAGCGTGTTTGCGCGCGTGCAGATCGGAACCGCAGATGCCGCAGGCCAGCGATTTGACCAGCACCATGCCCGGGCCCGGCTTCGGCTCAGGTATCTGGTCGACGACAATTTCTCCATTGCGGAAAATAGCAGCCCGCACGAAGTTCCTCCCGGTGCTTTTGTTTCACCTTAGCACGGAGGATCACCACGCATAGCGCACAACACCTTTGCCGGCATAGGAATTGGTCACGTTGGAGAACTGGCCTTCGAAAACGGCAGCCGCCGACCAGCCGCTCAGCCATTTCATCTCGGCCGCAGCCGTCACAAGCGCCGAGTCGTGCGCCTGCGCCGCACCGTTGACGACGAAGGCAGCGCCGGGCAGCGTCTGGAACAAGGCCGTGACGTTGCGGTCGGTGTTGAAATCATGGGCCCAGGCGGCGCGGCCGCGCAGGGTCAGGATGCCGTTTGAGATCGCAAACGACTTGTCGGTGCGAACGCCGAGTTCGGTACGCGAGGCCGTGACGTCCTTGGCTGCATAGTTCAGCGCAAACGTGCCGGCGCCCGCCAGCACCTGCTCGGCATAGGCCGGCAGGCTGTAGGTGGTAAATTGCCCGGCGGCATCGGGCGTGATGCCCATCCATGGCGTCACATAGCGGTAGCCGCCCTCGATGCGGCCGGAAAAAGCGTTGGCGCTGAACTGGGCGCGCAAACGCTCAAAGCCGGCCACCGTGACCGTTCGCTCGGTCGTCACGTCCTGCCAGCCATAGGCCGCCGCGGCCGTGACATAGGCTGCGCCCATATTATGACGCACGAAGGCGCCGGCCTGGAACAGGTCCGAGCGGCCAGAGCCGAAACCGCTGACACTGAAATTGGTGCCGCCGCCGGCGAGCGCAAACCCGGCCAGCGTATCGCGCGAGAGGCGATAGTCGGCGCCTGCCGCGAACCCGAAGGCGCGCGCGGTGGCGTCGTTCGATCCGAGCGCTGCATTGCCTGACGTGTTGCTGCCGCCACCATAGGCGGAGCCCCAGACGCTCCAGCGCCGGTCAAACTGATCGCTGCGCGCGATATCCGCCTTGGTCGGGAATTTGGCGAAGGCATCGCGCGTGGCGCCCCGCTTCTTCGCGGCATAGCCGAGCGCACTCTCTTCGGCGAACGTAATCGCACCGGCATCGCCACCAAAGCCGCCGTTGCGGCCTGCCACGAAGGGATCTGAGATCAGCGAGAGGAACAGGTTCATGGCGTCGAAGGTCGCCTGCTGCGATCCGGTCGCCAGTTCGCCCGAAACCTGCGTCAGGCCGGCCGGCGAGAGCGAGGCGAAGCCAACCGGAATGCCGCCGGTGGTATTGAAGAAATTGGTCAGCGCGTTGGCGACGTTCTGCTGGTTGACGTTGAGGCCACCGCCATAGTTCAGCGCGAAGTTCAGATAGACGTTGTTGGTGTCGTAGCTCAGCGTCGGGTGCAGGTTGGACGAAACGCCTGATACCACCGGGTTGAACGTGTCCACCAGGCCGCCGCCGGTTGCGGTCAGGATCGTATACTGCTTGGTCACCGTTCCGCTCGGAACGACCACGACCGTGGCGCCGCCGAGGGTCACTGCGCCCACGACTCGCGTCAGATCACTGCTCGTGCCCGAGATCTCGACCATGTAGCTCGAAGCCGTCGAGAAGGTCAGGCTGTTCGTCACGTTGAGGGTGCCGATCGAATTGCCCGGCGCCAGCACACCGCCATTGACGAAGACGTCGTCGATGGTACCGGTGCCGCCGAGCGTACCGCCGGCATTGACGGTGACGAGGCCATTAATGATGCCGTTGACCGAGAGCGTGCCGCCAAGGACATTCCAGTCCAGCGCGCCGGAGCCGATAACCGTCCAGTTCGAGCTGCCGACCTTGTTGAAGATCGAGAAGCCGTCATATTGCAGGCCGGCGCCGATCAGGCTGAGATTGAAGGTGTCCTTGCCGGTGCCGCCGAGCTGGAACGTGTCGGTGCCGCTGCCGAGCACGAGGCCGTTGATGACGCTGCCCGGGCCAAGCGTCAGCACGCTATTGCCGCAGCCGCAGAACTCGATCGCCGCAAAACCGGTCGCGGCATTGATCGTGCCCGAATTGAAAACGGTGCCGTTGCCGCTAACGAGAATGCCGGTAGCCGCCGTGCCGACATTGATCGTCCCGGTGTTGATGATGGAATTGCTGCCAGGGAAACTGATGGCGTCGATGCCGATCGCAAAGCCATTTCCAACCGTGATCGTGCCGTTGTTGATGATGGTGTTAGAATTGCCATTCACGACGATGCCGATCGCGTCATCGCCGCCAATGATGCGGCCGCTGTTGGTGATCGTGCCGGACGAGCCAAGGAAAGCGATGCCGGCGCTTCCTACGCCGCCATTGATCGTGCCGCTGTGGCTGACCACCGAACGATCACCCTGCGCAGAAATGCCAGCCGCGTTGTCTTGGACGCTGATCGTCCCGCTGCTCGCAATCCTCGCGTCGTTGCCAAACACATCAATGCTGGCGCCAGAGTCGCCCGCGTTGAC
>Ga0307510_10003238_pt1 | contig 18927 bp, 18 predicted proteins | sample 12_EM_MG_FD_207224 | JGI IMG/M metagenome (GOLD analysis project Ga0307510, IMG submission 207224) | Populus trichocarpa ectomycorrhiza microbial communities from riparian zone in the Pacific Northwest, United States - 12_EM | ecosystem: Host-associated > Plants > Roots > Unclassified | place...
ACTGCATCCGGAGCTCGTGCCTTACATCGAGAGTGACGGCCGGAAATGTCAATTCGACAGGCTCCCGAATGGACACAACCGTGGCTGGTTTCCGTCGTTCCAGCCTGGTAGCCGTTACTCCATGGACACGCCGGCCGAGCCGCTCGTCAGTCTGATGGCTCAGTGGGGCCTGGATGCCGCGCAATACGGCGGCCGCGATGCGCTCGACCGTATTCGCAATGACATCCTTGCGCAGAAGCGCAAGCTGGGACCCGCCCGAGGGTACCAACATTACGAGCACCTCGCCGACTACCAACTGACCGATTACATCATCTATAACCTGTTTCCCAACTCGGTGATCACCGTCGGACCAGATGGAGTGCAGTTGTTGCGCCCACGTCCGCATGCGACCGACCCGACGCGCTGCGAGTTCGATCACTGGTGGCTCGTGCCGCGCATCGGTGACCAGAAATTCACACCTTCGCCGGCGGGCGGACCCGACCTTCCGGTGGAGGATGCACTTCTGGAGGTCGTCGTGGTCGGTGAGAAGTCGCTGGGCCGCACGGCCGATCAGGACCTCAGCGTTGCGGCCTCACAGCAGCGTGCGTTGCGGTCCGCGGGCTTCCGGCCGTTCTATCTCACGCATCAGGAGCGGCGAGTACAGCATTTCCACGAGGCGCTCGATGACTACGTCGGGCAGTCTTAATCGCCAGATCGTTCTCAGATCCCTGGTCCGGGGAGAGCCGACGCCTGAACACTTCGCGCAAGTTGAGGTGCCGGTTCCGCAGCCCGCGGCTGGCGAGATGCTCGTCCGCAATCTCTATTTCTCACTGGAGCCTGCGATTCGGGGTTGGCTCGAAGGCAAAGCCAACTACTTCGCTCCGGTGCCGATCGGCGGCCCGATCCGCGGACCCACTGCAGGTCGCATCATTGAGTCAAATGTCGCCGGCTTCCGCGCGGGCGAGTGGGTGTTCGGGCTGAACCACTGGGAGGACTACTCGATTGTCAGGGCGGACACGGTTCTGCTCGAGAAGATCCACACCGAGCCTGGCGTGCCACTGTCGCATCACCTGGGCGCACTCGGAGGCTCTGGTCAAACTGCCTACGTCGGGTTGCACGAGATCGGCCAGATCAGGCCCGGACAGACTGTAGTGGTCAGTGCCGCCGCGGGCGCGGTCGGCAGCATCGCCGGTCAGATCGCGCGCCTGCGAGGCTGCAAGGTCATAGGCATCGTTGGGTCAGCCGGCAAGGCGCGGTTGCTGACACAGCAACTCGGCTTCCACGCGGCGGTGAACTATCGCGAGACGCCTGATCTCGCCGCTGCCGTGACGGGGTGCGCTCCCGAGGGAGTCGATGTTTACTTCGATAATGTCGGCGGTGCAACACTCAACGCCATGTTGCTCACTCTCAAGCCGCAGGGACACGTCATCGCCTGCGGCATGATCAGCGATTACAACCGAACCGACGATCCGTACCCGATCACCAACCTGTGGCAGGTGGTCGCTCGGCAGCTCACGATGCAAGGCTTCCTGCTATTCACGTACGACTCCCTCCGCCCCGCCGCACGCGCGCAGCTTGCCCAATGGGTTCGAGCCGGACAGATCACGGTACTGGAGCACATCACTCGAGGCCTGGCGAATACCCCGTCCGCCTTCTGCGAGCTGATGACGGGCAACACTTGTGGTAAGGCGTTAGTGGAGGTCGATATATGAGCTACGAAGTGGAAGCGCGCAATCGCGAGACCGTTCTGGCGCTTTACGATGCGTGCGGCAGCGGCGACTGGACCAGAGCGGCGACAATGATGACCCAAGACATTCTCATCAGGGAAGCGCCGACGTTGCCGTTCGCGGGTGAGTTCAGGGGTGTCGAAGCCATGCGTGAGCTGTTTGGGAGAGTGCTCTCGAGCGGCGTGACCGGTATCGAGATGCATACAGCCACGGCCGGCGGTGATTGGGTCGTGGTGCTTCTCGATCTGATTCTGGCGGGAGATCCGCCCGTGCGATGCCCGCTCGCCGAGGCGTTCCGCCTCGAGGACTTCAAGGTGTGCGAGATCGTTCCCTATTATTTCAATTCCGACCTGATGGCAGCGAAGCCAACCTGACATTGGCCGCTAGACGGTCGCGTCGGCGACGCGTATATCAAACTTATCAAACTCCTGTTGGATGCGAGCCTTCACGTCCGGGTGGGCGTGCGGGCTGCACATCACTTGAGTGATGGTCTCCTGCGCCTCGATGGGGAAGAACAAGCCTTTGTTCTGCGGCTCTTTGTCGAACCACAACGCCCGGACCTCCCGTTCAAAACGCACCGCCGTGCTCTTGCGCAGCAACAGGTTGGCTACGGTTTTCGCATCTTCCTTGCCGTCGTTCTCATACCGCATCTTGCCAATGTAGAACTCGCCTTTGCGCTCCTGTGAGAGTGCCGCGGCCGCTGTCAGGATGCTTTGCACGCGACAACGGATTCTGACGAGGGTATTGGTCCGGCCGAACCCGACCATCCGCCACGCGGGTTCATCGAAGCGACTCCTGTTCCAGCACAGGGCGTAGGTGCTGATGCCCCTCGGAATGCGTTCCAGCCAGCGGCGCTCATAGGGGTCGGTCCACCCAGCGGGATTGGCGAGTCGCAGCCGGTTTTCCGAAAAGATGGCGAGCGCGTGCGGATACTCGAGGTAATGGTAGACCGATACGCGCGGGCTCAGTTCCTTGTCCCGCAATACGGTGCCGCTGTCGCGCTGCCTCGACGCGCGTAGCCATCGAATCGAGGCAGTAGTTCTTTTTCGAGCCATGGGGTGTGCCGGTTACCTGTTCTCCAGGAGCACATTCTATCCGGTCGGCGAGCGGAGTATCCTGCCGTCCTCTCACAGGAGGTCGACGCCCCATGATCAAGGTCAGTGTGATGTATCCGAACAAGCCCGGCAGCCGCTTCGATCACAACTACTACCGTGACAAGCACATGCCGCTCGTAAAGGCCCGCATGGGCGCGTACTGCAAGTATTACACTGTCGACAAGGGGCTCGGCGGCGGCGACCCGGGATCACCGCCGACCTATGTCGGAATGTGTCACATCTTCTGTGACAGCGTGGATGCGTTCCAGAAGGGCTTTGGCCCGCATGCCAAGGAAATCCTGGACGATATCCCCAACTACACGGACCTTGCGCCGGTGATTCAGATCAGCGAAGTGGTCGTTGAGAGATCGTAAGCGCTACTTCGCAGTGGGCATGGCGAACTCAGCACCCTTCGGCGTGCTCTCGGGCCATCGCTGCATGATCGACTTCTGCCGGGTGTAGAACCGCACGCCTTCGGTTCCGTAGGCGTGCATGTCGCCGAACAAACTGTTCTTCCACCCGCCGAACCCGTGCCAGGCCATGGGCACGGGAATCGGCACATTGATTCCCACCATGCCTACCTGAATCCGCCGACCGAACTCGCGGGCAATGTGCCCGTCGCGCGTGTAGCAGGACACGCCGTTTCCAAACTCATGCGCATTGATCAACTGCACCGCTGCGGCGAAGTCCTCAACCCGCACACAGCACAACACCGGTCCGAAGATTTCTTCCCGGTAGATTCGCATGTCGGGACGCACGTGATCGAAAAGTGTGGCGCCTGTGAAAAAGCCCTTTTCCCTTCCAGACACCTTGTGACCGCGGCCATCCAACAGCAGCTCGGCGCCTTCCTTCACGCCCAGGTCGATGTAGCCTTCTATGCGCTCCAGCGCCTGGCGCGTAACCACAGGGCCCATTTCAACATCAGGGGTGGTGCCGTCGCCAATACGGAGCTCGGCGGCACGCTTGCGCAACATCGGGACGACTTTGTCAGCTACATCACCGACCAGCACGGCGACACTGATCGCCATGCAGCGTTCGCCGGCGGACCCGTACGCCGCGCCGATCAGGCCATCAACAGCCTGTTCGATGTCCGCATCGGGCATCACGACCAGATGATTCTTCGCGCCACCCAGCGCCTGGATGCGCTTTCCGAGTTGGGCGCCGCGCTGATAGATGTAGCGCGCAATTGGTGTGGATCCCACGAAGCTCACGGCCTGCACGTGCGGATGTTCCAACAATGCATCAACGGCGTCTTTGCCTCCCTGTACGACGTTGAACACGCCGTCGGGCAAGCCGGCCTGCTTCAACAGGTTGGCCATGAAAATCGACGCGGATGGATCGCGTTCGCTCGGTTTCAGGATGAATGTGTTGCCAGCGGCCAGCGCTACCGGAAACATCCAGCACGGGACCATGCAAGGGAAGTTGAATGGGGTGATTCCCGCGACCACGCCCAGGGGCTGGCGCAGTGTCCAATTGTCTATACCTGTGGAAACCTGGTCGGTGAAGTCGGTCTTCAGCAACTCCGGAATACCGCAAGCAAACTCGACCACGTCGATCCCGCGCATGACTTCGCCCTGCGCGTCGCTCAATACCTTGCCGTGCTCGCTCGTGATGATGGCGGCGAGCTCGTCGCGGTGCTGATTCAACAGATCGAGGAAGCGGTTGAGCACGCGGGCGCGGCGGATAGGGGGCGTGTCCGCCCAGGCCGGAAAGGCTGCTGCGGCACTTTTGACCGCCTGATCAACTTCCGCGGATCCGCCCAGGGCCACCTGGCGCGAGATTTCGCCGGTTGCCGGGTTGAAGACGTCCTGGTTTTTTGCGTTTGGCGTCGCTGTCGTGCCGCCAATCCAGTGGGAAACGGTATTTTTCATGAGCCAGTCTAGACGCGGCCGGCAGTGGCCGAGAAGACCGAACCTCTGATCTCAATGTTCAGTAAAATGAACAATGTTCCGGCCTGAATGAGGGGCTTTATGAGCGTTTCCGGTGTAGCGGGTGTGCTGGCTGATCTGCATCTGCTGACGGTCATTGCCCAGACCCGCAACTTGACCCAGGCCGCGCGGCGGCTGGGGATTTCGAAGGCTTCCGTGAGCACCCGGTTGCGGGATCTGGAGCGGGTGGTCGGAATGTCGCTGGTTCGCAGGACCACGCGCTCGGTCACCCTGACGGCCGCTGCACTGCAGCTGGTCGACGACACCCAGGCATCCTTTGCGCGCATCGAGCAGAGCCTCGTGCAGGCGAAGGACCTTGCGGGCAAGCCGCGCGGGGTGTTGCGTATTACGGCGCCAGTCGCTTTGGGGCGGCAACGGATCGCACCGTCTGTGCCGGACTTCCTGCGCCGGTTTCCGGAGATTCGCCTGGAATTGGATCTCAGTGATCGGTTCGTGAACATTGCCCAGGAGGGGTTCGACCTGGCGGTGCGCCACGCCCGATCGATCCCTGACACCTACATCGCTCGTGTTCTGTGCGAGTCGCGCTCGTTGTTGATGGCAAGCCCGGAGTATCTGCAGCGGCGTGGTACACCGGAGCATCCCACCGATCTTGCCCGGCACGACTGTCTCTTGTATTTGCGCGACGGGTCCGCTCAGAGTTGGTCGTTCGAGAAGCTCGGCTCACGCAAGCGGGGCGAGCGCGTCAGCGTGCCTGTCGGTGGGCAATTCAAGGCCAACAACAGCGAGGTGTTGCGCGCGGCCATTGTGGGCGGATTGGGGATTGGCTTGCTGCCGGACTTCAGTGCGGATGCCGCAGGTGTGGTGCCGGTGCTGGCGGACTGGCGGCCGGTTGGGTTTTTCGGGGACCGCATTTACGCGATCCGACCTGGCGGCGTACGGGCTTCGCGAGCTGTCGAGTGTGCGATTGAGCATTTGCGGCAGGTGTTTGGGTAATGGAGGCGGTGATTGGTATAGCACCTCGGGTTGTTGTGTATCCCTTTGGCGATGTGCCGCCGCAGATGGGGGAGGGATGGGTTGCGCTTGCTGTGTCGGCTGAGCGGCGGGTGTTTGGGGACGGCTCGCATCCCACAACGCGGCTATGCGCGACTGCGGTGGATCTGCTGTGCCGCCAACAGCCGGGGACGGCGGTGCTGGATGTTGGGACTGGCACTGGCATTCTCGCGCGCATCGCCCGCGCCCGTGGCGCCAGTTTGGTTGTCGGCACGGACATTGATCCGGTTGCTGTGGAATGCGCCGAGGCGCATGCGGAGTTGGATGGCGCGCGCGAGCGCCGCGTCCATTTCGGCAACGAGCTGCCCGATCACTGGGGCGCTCGCTTCGACCTCGTGGTGGCGAACATCCTCGAAGCGCCGCTCCACAGCCTCGCGCCGGCCCTGCGTCGCGCGCTGCTCCCCCGCGGCGTGTTGCTCATCAGCGGTTTCACACGGCCGCAGGCGCCGGCACTGCGGCTCGCGTATGAAACCACGGGGCTGCAATCGATAGGCGATTTCCGCCTGGATGAGTGGGTGCTACTCAAATTCACCGCACCCGGCGCCCGCCCGTCACATCACAACTTCAGCAGATAATCCGCGCTTCGCTGCAACGCCACTTCGGGGTTGCCGACCATGTCCTGCTCAACAAACAGGTGCTCGACACCCGACGCCTTCGCCTGTGCCACGATCGCCTTAATGTCGATGACGCCGTCGCCGACGGTGGTCATGTAGGGAAACAACTCCATCCATTGGCCCGGATCGCCGCCGTCGCCCTTGAATTGCTTGTGTTCCTTCATGTCTTTCATGTGGAGCATCTTGTACCGCGACGCATGCTCCTTCAGGAGTTTCACCGGGTCTGCGCCGCCCGCAGTGGTCCAGTAGATGTCCATTTCAAAGAACACTTTCTTGGGGTCGGTGCCCTTCAGGAGAAGCTGTAGTGGCACCTGCCCCTGCATCTCCTTCAGGCCATAACCGTGATTGTGATAGCCGAATTTGACGCCATGCTTCTCAGCTTGCTCGCCGATGGAGTTGAAGGCGTCAGCCATCCGTTTGTAGTCGTCCAGAGTCTTGCGTTTGCCTTCCGGAATGGCCGGCAGGACCACGTAGGTTGCACCAATGACATGCGCAGCATCGCTGAGCGGACCCATGCGCGTTTGTAGTGTGCCCAGGTCGGTGTGCATCGAGGGCGCGGACAAGCCGTGTTTGTCCAACAAAGACCTGGCCTTCTGCGCCGTGAGCCCATAGAAGCCGCTGCCCGAGAAGCCGAGCTGCGGGGTCACTTTGGCCCATGAGCTGATGGACTCAGGGTCGCTGAACTCGTACGGACCGTAGAACTCGACTTCCGAATAGCCCAGGCGCTTCAGCAGGCCGAGGGTGCCGTCGAAATCGTTTTCCAGCAGTTTCGGCACGGAGAAAAATTGCACGCCGATCTTTTTGACCATGGCCCCGGCTCGTGCGGGCTTCAGGTGCAGCGCGGACGCTGCAATAGCTGCGGCGGAGCAAAAAAGAAACTGGCGTCTGTGCATGAATGACCCCCTGGCTCGAAGACTGCTGCGGATGTAAAGGTTTACATCGGGAGGGGACTATAGCGAATGCCGACGCTGGTTGCCAATCTCCTTGTGCGGGACGCTATGCTGGCGCGCATGAAGATCGGGTGGGCAGCTTTGTCGTGTTGAGAACCGGACGCGTATCGAGTATCGACGGCACGGAAATCGCCTTCTGCGAGTGGGGTAACGCCAAGGGTGCGCCGGTGGTGTTAATACACGGCTGGCTCTTTTCGCGACAGGCTTTTGCCCGTCAGATGCAGGGGGAGTTGGCCGAGCGGTGCCGCGTCGTCGCGTATGATCTTCGTGGCCATGGCGAGTCGGGTAAGCCTGAGGGGCTGTCCGACTATTCGGACGGCAGGGTTTGGGCTGCTGACCTCGAGTGCGTGCTCGCCGCGGCTGGCACGGAGCGCCCGGTACTCGCGGGCTGGTCACTCGGTGGCCGCGTCGCCGCGCACTATGTATTCGTCAACGGACCGGAGCGAGTCGCCGGGCTCAATCTCGTCGCGGCTCGTATCCTGCAGCCGGCGAACATCGCGCCCGGCCAGTCGATTGAAGCCACGGCTCGCTTTGTTCGCAACTGCACCAACAGTCCGTTCAGCGAGGAAGACGGCGAGTTGTTTCTGGGTACGGCAATGGCCGTACCGCCGGTTGCCCAACAGGGCGCCAGTGCGTGGCACATAGACTATGGCAGTTTCTTCGACGAGTTGGAGTTACCCACCCTCGTCACGCACGGTGCCAACGACCCGTTGACCCTGCCATTGGCGGCCGAAAACATTGCGCGGCGATTGCGGGGGACGCTATCGATTTATCCGGACTGCGGACACATGCCGTTCTGGGAAGAGCCCGCGCGGTTCAATCACGAACTGGCGGAGTTTGCGGAACAAACGTACCGACGCTAATCCTGCGCGCCAGGCGATGACATGGACAACACCTGCCAGAGCCCATTCAACTCCAGCGCCAGCTCGCTATTGACAAACCCATTCAGCACGCAGGCATCGAGCTGCGAAAGCGACTCAAATCGAACGCCATAAAACACTACGCGCGGATGCTGCGGGTTATTGGCGCCAAAGTTGCGAGCCACGGTCGCCTGCAATGACAGGTTGTATTTCGACCCAATCATCTCGAGGCTGAGCGCGATCCGAATCGGCTGATCCCGTTCGAGTACCACGTTGTCAGATGTGGCGATGCGTCCTCCACTGACACTGAGATCAACAACCACACACTGCGCGGATGACTGCGCTTCGATGACGCCGGAAACGAGTACAGTGGCTCGTGTCCGGTTGCGTATCTTGCGCTGCTCTACCGTCCTCGGGACTTCCAGGTGCAAATGCGGAAACGGCTCGAACACCACTTTGAGCACAATCCCGTTGAAACGAAATGCCGAGGTACTCTGAAACGCCCGGCACAACCATGTCTGACGAGGCAGGACAGCAACCATGGTCCCATCCTGTCGACGGGGAGCGTCCACAATCAGTATCTGACCGTGTACGCCGATGACGTGAGTTCGAAATGCTTCCGAGGTGTCGTTACGCGCCATCGACAGCGGAAAGCCACGTGCCGGATTGGACCGACGATAACTGGTCTGAAATGCGACGAGCGGGCTGATTCGCAGCCGTTCGGTTGAGTCATCGTCTGCGACGTTGGTCGCCCAGCTTTTTGCATCCGGGTCGCGGCAGCTCCCGTTGTTCAACAGAACCTGCCGCGCGTAACCGCTCTCCACCACGCGGCCCGCAGCCAACAACAGGCTGCCTTCCGAGCTGAAAATGGCGAAGGGCAGGGGTTGGCCAACGACAATTCGCTCCTTGTCCCCCGGAGTCAGGCTGACACGCACCAGGACTCTTCCTTGAATAAATTCGGTGAAGTTAGCGGCGCGCGGCACCGGAGGCTTTAGACAGGGACTAAAGTCCGGTACTACCCAACACTGCCGCGCTCAACTGCGCTACTCTCGATTTTTTGGGGAGTCATGTCGTGCAGTCAGCTCGCAATTTTGCGCTCGTGTTTCTGGTGGCGACCGCGGCAGGTTGTGTGTCAACCGCCAAATCCGATGCGTTGACTGCCAAACCGTTATCGCCCGAAGAAAAGGCAGTCATTGCGCCACTCCAGGGCGTGCTCGATGGGCTCGCGGCACGTGACAGAAACATGATTGCCGCGCAGCTTCTGCCGGGTGGCAGTGCCACCCTGATGCGAAACGGCAAGCCCGTGCAGATGGCATTCGATTCGTTCGCTGATCGGTTGGGCGCGCCGGGAACGGATGCACGCGAAGAGCGCATCCGCGATCCCATCGTTCGAGTCGATAACAACATCGCCTACATCTGGACGAGATACGACTTTCTGCTCAACGGCAAGATGGATCACTGCGGGACCGACAGCGCGAGCCTGGTGAAAGTGGACGGCCGCTGGTTGATCGCTTCGCTGGGTGACAACAGTCGGACGGACTGCGGGAAGTAGCAGGGGCGTTTGGGCTGCGGCTCGCGCGGACCCCAGCGCCGCGCCCCCCCAGCGCCGCGGCCGCACCAAAATGGTAGCGCTCCCTTGAATGTGCATACTGTATACAGTTATGCTCGTTCCGCAGGATGTAGAGGGGATCATCTTGAGGCTGAGTCACCGTCTCTCATGCGTTTTCGGCACTGCGCTCGCCCTCCTGATCTGCGGCCTCGCGCATTCGCAGGCCCCGGCAGGCGCCCCGCGCATCCCGGGCCAGAACCCGAACGGCCTCCAGGTTTACCTGCGCGCCGGCCTGAAAACCCACGGCCCCGGCCTCCACGACTACCCGCAATTCCTCGCCGACTGGAGCAAGTCGCTCACGGAGCACGGCGCAGTAGTGACCGGCTCGCTCCACGCGCCATTGGCGCAGGAACTGAGCAACGTCGCGGTGTTGGTCATTTACAAAGGCGACGCGGGCTATCTGGGCGATGCCGATCGTGAAGCGCTGGAAGCGTTCATCAAACGCGGCGGAGGCATTGTCAGCATTCATGACGCCTTGTGCGGACCGGATCCTGCGTATTTCGCGACGTTGGTGGGTGGCGCAAAGAAGCATGGCGAAGTGAATTACACGCTCGAAGCGAACGTGCCGTACACGGTTGTTGATTCGAGCAGTCCTTTGATGAAGAGCATCGCGGGTGTCACGTTGCGCGATGAAGCTTTCTTCAACATGACCTGGGCCGCCAATCCCAGGATTCATGTGTTGGCCACAACCGTCATCGATGGGACGCCGAGCGCGGGCACACACAAGGGCGAAGTTGTGCCGCAAATCTGGACCTACGAGCACTCGCTGGCGGGTGGTCAACCGGCGCGGGCGTTCGTTTGGATGCAGGGGCACGAGTACGCCAACTTTGCCGAACCGCCGATCCAGGCGATGTTGTTGCGCGCGATTGCGTGGGCCGGCCGGCACCCGGTGGATGAGCTCGTGGATTACCGGCCACCCCCGCCGGCCCAGGGGCCACCGGGTGCCCAGCCGCCGGCCACGCAGGGAGCGCCCGGGTCCCAGCCGCGGCCCACGACGCGCGCGCTGCCCGCGACCGATCCGCCGCCGGCCGCCCAACCGCTCCCACCCGCCTCAACTCCAGCGACCCACAGCTAATGAAGCGCATATTCCTCTCATCCGTCGTCGCACTGACGACGGTAACCGGGACCGCTTTCGCCTCCACATCAGCCTTCGAATCACCACCCCAGGACCCCCGCGCCGTCACAGTCAAAGCCAAGGCCGACGGCCGCGCGGACGACACCGACGCAATCCAACAGGCCATAGACAAAGCCACCGAGCACAGCCCCGGCGGCTTGGTATTTCTGCCCTCTGGCCGTTACCGGATCACCCGCAGCATCCTGGTCTGGCCCGGTGTCCGCATCTATGGCACAGGCCGCACCCGCCCCGTGCTGGTCCTCGGCAACCACACCCCGGGATTTGAAAAAGGCGTGAGCAGCATGGTCGCCTTCGTGGGCGCCAGGCGGGGAGCGAACGTATTGGCGCAGGTCGAACACACCGAGATTCCGCGTGTGCCGTTCCCGCCGCCGACGGTCGTGCCCTTCGATCCCAAGGTCTGGGACGCCAATCCGGGTACGTTCTACTCGGCGATGAGCAATGTTGATTTCGAGATCGGGGACGGCAACCCGGTCGCCACCGGAATCCGCTTCCGGATCGCGCAGCACGGTTTCCTGAGCAACATGGACTTCAAGTTGGGCTCGGGCTTTGCCGGCATCTATCAGGCCGGCAATGTCGTTCACAACCTGCATTTCCACGGCGGTCGTTATGGCATCGTCACCGAAAAGCCGTCGCCCGCCTGGCAGTTCACGGTAATTGATTCAACATTCGACGGCCAGAAGAGCGCCGCCATCCGCGAGCACGAGGCGCAACTGACGCTGGTCAATGTTGTGATGCGCGATGTACCTGTTGGTATCGACATTGACCGCGGCTATGGCGACTGGTTTTGGGGCAAGAATGTCCGGTTCGAGAACGTCCGTCAGGCCGGCATCGTCATTTCCAACGAAAACAACGTTTATACGCAGATCGGCTTTGAGAATGCGCTGGCCCGCAACACCCCGGCGTTCGCAAAGTTCCGGGACAGTGGCAAGACCGTCGATGGCAAGGGTTCGGCCTATCGGGTCAGTGCTTTCAGCCACGGCCTCATGGTCCCCGCGCTCGGACAACTCGGCCACATGGATACTCACGTTGAAATGACAGGCGGTTCCCTGCCGGCGCAACCCAAACCGGCAATTCGGCCACTGCCCCCGGTAGCTCAGTGGTCCAACGCGCATGACTCGGGTGCCGCTGGCGATGGCAAGACAGACGATACGGTGGCGCTCCAGAAGGCGATCGATGCAAACCGGGTTGTCTATCTGCCGTTGGGTGTCTACAGGGTGACCGACACGATCCGACTGCGGAAGGATTCGGTGCTCATTGGTTTGCAGCCCAGCCTGACTCAGATCAGCCTGGCGGATAACACACCGGGCTTTCAGGGAGTAGGGGAGCCGAAGGCGCTCGTCCGCTCGGCTGATGGCGGCGATGCGATCGTTTCCGGGGTAGGTCTGTTCACCGGTGGTGTCAACCCGCGAGCCACCGCGTTGTTGTGGAGCGCGGGTGAGAATTCCCTCGTGGATGACGTGAAGTTTGAAGGCGGGCACGGGACCAACCTTGCGAACGGCCAGCGATTCAATCCTTACAACGACAATCACAGCGCGGATGCTGATCCGGCTCGACGCTGGGACGGACAATATCCGAGCCTGTGGGTGACGCGCGGCGGTGGTGGAACATTCAACGGTATCTGGAGCCCCGATACTTACGCCAGCGCGGGCCTTTACGTGTCGGACACCAGCACTCCGGGGCACGTCTATGAGATTTCTGTCGAGCATCATGTTCGCAATGAGATCGTTCTGAACCGGGTATCCAACTGGGAGCTGCTCGCGCCCCAGACAGAAGAAGAATACGGCGAGAGCCGCAATGCGGTATCGCTGGAAATCCGCGACTCTCATGACATCCTGGTAGCGAACTACCATGGTTATCGCGTGACGCGGACGGTGGGTCCCGCGCCGGCTGCGGCACGAATCTATCGCTCGCATGTCAATGCGGAAAGCGGCTTTGCTACGTGTGACGGCGGTGACTGCGCTACCTTTTTGCGGCTGACGAAGTTTTCCTACGAGAATGCGATTCAGGACATGTCGCATGGGTTGGATGTGCGCGAGCACGAGTTTGCGCGTCTCGATGTGCCAGCTAACCCGGCCCCCGTGAGTCCAGGCACCACGGCCAAGGAGTTGGTCGGAGGTTTCGAGGCGCTGGGCGGGGGAGCCATCGACTCCCACGGCACGCTCTACTTCATTGACCGCAGCTTCAACCGCATCTATGCCTGGACGAAGGATCAGGGCCTGAACATTGTCAGCAGCCATTCCCTGGATCCCGTCAACCTGGCGGTGGATAAATCCGACAATCTGCTGGTGCTGTCATCTTCGGGTCATCAGGGCGCGGTCTACAGTCTGAAACCGGATGGGATCGACGGCGTTCTGACGAGGATCGAGGCTGAACCTGCGGGCGCGCACCCCAATGCCGCCATCGCTGTGCCGGTCAACTGGTGGGTCAACGCGGAATTCAAGGATCAGTACGATCCAGGGCGCGACCAGTTTGCAACGCTGGCCGAGCTGTTCACGCGCGATGTTGCAACTGCGCCCGCCAAACAATACGCCTCGCCTGATGGCAGTGTGGTGTTGCCAGCCTACAGAGTGTTTCATCAGGGGCCGGCGGACAACCGCGGCTGGAGGTTCTCACATTCTCTCGACACCTACGGGTTTCTGACGGCTCAGCCGGGCGCGCGCGTGTATGTCAGCAATGCCGCCGAGGCCAAGACCTATACAGCTACGGTGGGACCGAAGAGTGAGCTGACAAACCTGGAGATGTTTGTGGAGCGCGGCGGCGAGAGTGTCGCGACCGACGCGGCCGGCCGTGTTTACGTGGCCAACGGGCAAGTGTTCGTCTACGGACCGAACAAGGAGCCACTGGGTGTCATTGACGTACCGCAGCGTCCCTTACAGTTGCTCGTCAGTGGACAGACTCTTCTCATACTCAGTCACCACTCGCTGTACTCGGTGAGCCTCCCTGGAGCCATGTGATGGTCTTCGTGCACAGTGTTGCCACGGCTTGGCGTGAGTCGAGTGTGAGGATCCCTTCATCAGAATCAGGGCGCTCCAGGGTATTGAGCTGGCTGTTGAGAAGACCGGGCGGCATGTAATGTCCTGGACGGCCGGTCATCCTGCGCATCAGCTCATCGGTATCGGCGTCCATGAGAACGTAACTCACGGGCGCACTGATCGCGTTTCTCAAGCGGTCGCGATAGACCCGTCGCAGAGCCGAGCAGGCGGCAACCACGATTGCTTCTGTGTCGAGCCTGGCGGCGATGGCGTGGCCCAGGCGATCGAGCCAGGGCCAACGGTCCGCATCGGTCAGGGGGATCCCCGCACGCATGCGGGCAACCGCCTCGGGGGAGTGAAAATCATCCCCTTCCAGAAAGGTACACTCGAGCGCGCCGGCCAGCGCGGCTCCCAAAGTGGACTTGCCGCTGCCGGACACACCCATCACGATGAGGGCCTTCGGGCCGGCGGAGCGTAATTTATCGTGCACGTTTCAATCCTTTCAGTGCTTGCAATGTTGGCGGCAACGGGTGTTGTGGCCGCTCCCAGGGTCAGTGTCGGCGACTATGGCGTGACGGCGGAAGGCCAGGCGGCCCATGTCTACACATTGAGCAATGGCCATGGGGTGAGCGCAAAGATACTCGATTACGGCGGCATCATCTCCGAGCTCAATGCGCCCGACCGCAATGGCAAGGTCCGCAATGTCGTGTTTGGCCTGAGCGATCTGCGTACCTACGAAGCCAACGGGGGGCTCAACAGCCTGATCGGCCGGTATGCCAATCGCATCAAGGGCGGTTTTACCATTGACGGCCGGCACTACGATCTGCCGGCCAACCCCAGAGGGGTCACTCTTCATTCCGGCCGGCCGTTTTACGGCGGTATGGTCTGGGACGGACAACTCGTCCGCGCAGCGGATCGCGCGGGAGTTACGCTGTCGCGCGTGAGCCCCAACGGCGAACAGGGTTTCCCCGGAGAGCTGCATATCCGCGTGACCTACACGTTGAATGAGGCGAATGACCTGCGGCTCGACTATGAGGCAACGACCGACGCGCCGACGATCGTCAATCTCACCAACCACGTCTACTTCAATCTCGCGGGGAACGGTTGCGGCGATGTCTACAGCCAGCAACTGCAGTTGCTGGCGGATCAGTACACGCCCACCGACGAGGATCAGATACCCACAGGCGAGCTTGCGCCCGTGGCGGGTACCGCACTCGATTTCCGCCAGCTCACGCCGATCGGCGCTCACATTCGCTCCAGCGAACAGCAGATGCTCTATGCGAAGGGCTACGATCATAACTTCGTGCTGCGCAAGCCGGCCGGTGATCCGGTGCCGCTGGCGGCACGCATGTACGATCCGGCGAGCGGTCGAGTGTTGGAGGTACGTACCACGGAGCCGGGGGTGCAGGTGTATTCCGCCAATCACCTGAACGGAACGTTGGTCAGCGCGAATGGTACGACGTTGCGACAAGGCGATGGCCTCGCTCTGGAAACCGAACACTATCCAAACAGTCCGAATGAGCCGCGCTTTCCTTCAACTGCGTTGCGGCCGGGGGAAACACTGCGCTCGAGCACGATCTTTCACCTGGCGACTGACGAGAATCAGTCCTCGCGCGGCCGTGCAGCGCCCGCGTGCGGCGCTCGCCCGTAACTGGAGAAGCGCTCGGGCTCGGTATAGGCGGTCCGCATGTGGAACACGATGGCAGCCTCGGGTTCGATGTTGGAATTGCCCAGCGCAACATCGAGCAGGGCGCGGTGATGGTGCAGGCTCCAGCGTTGGAGATCGGCGCTGACGTATTCGAGTGCTTTGTGAGCAAACAACGAAGTCACCAGAGAGTCGAGTGCCCTGGTCAGGTAGGGGTTGCCGGCCGCCTCCCACAAGGTACGGTGAAACTCCAGGTCCAGTGCGGCCGCATCCATTTCGGTGCGTTCCGTCCACGCCTCCATGCGCTCCACCACGTGGGTGAGCCGCGCGGCGTCCTGCTTGCTGATTTTCAGCCGACAGAGTTTGAGCGCTTCGGCCTCGAGGACCACTCGCAGGCTGTTGATCCGCTGCACGTCCTCGTCACTGAGTCTTGTCACGAACATGCCACGCCGTTCGTGATTCATGACGAGGCCGTGTTCCTGGAGTTGCAGCAGCGCTTCGCGTACGGGGATGCGGCTGATGCCGAATTCCCGGGCGATTTTGCTTTCATTCAAGCGATCGCCGGGCCGGTAGCGGCCCGAAACGATCGCGTCGCGGAGGCCCTGGAAGATGTGTGATTTCAGGGTCGTGGGTGTCGGACGTGTGGCTTTCACATCGTTCAAAGTGAATTTAGTATACACTTTCAACCGCCAGGAAAAAGGAGTCCCCGTGCTCGAGGGGCGTTCCGCGTGATCGCAACTTCGGCGCGCTACCGTGTTACTGCCTTCGCGATCAGCCTCGCGGCACTCGCCTACGTGCAGCGTGTGGCCATCTCTCAGGCCGCCGGCAGCATTCAGACAGACCTGGGCCTGGACAAGGTGCAGCTCGGTTATGTGTTTGGAGCATTCGGGCTCGCCTATGCGCTGTTTGAAATCCCGAATGGCCTGCTCGGCGACCGGTTGGGAGTGCGTTCGACACTGACGCGCATCGTGGTTGCCTGGTCCGTGTTTACCGCGATGACCGGCGCCACCTGGAATTTCACCACATTGTGGATTACCCGCTTTCTGTTCGGCGCGGGCGAGGCGGGCTGCTTTCCCAACCTGACGCGAATGTTGAGCACCTGGTTGCCGGCGCAATCGCGACTGCGGGCGCAGGCGCTGATGTGGGCGTGCACACGGTGGGCAGGCGCCTTCACTCCACTGTTGGTTCTGGCGCTGGTGCAGTGGCAAGGGTGGCGGTGGGCGTTCGTCATATTGGCCGTTCTCGGATTCGTCTGGGCGGCGGTGTTTTATGCCTGGTTCCGTGATGACCCGGCGCAGCATCCCGCAGTCAATGCACAAGAGCTCGAGTTGCTGCGTGACGCGCGGGTCCTGACGACGCAGGAGGGTGAAGCGCAGTGGTACCGCGCGCTACTGAGAGTGCCAGTGCTGATCCTCCTGCTCCAGTATTTCTGCTTCTCTTTTGTCTGGTATTTCTATGTCACCTGGCTGCCAACCTGGCTGCGGGAAGGCCGACACGTGTCGGCGACAGAGGCGGCGACTCTCTCGATGTTACCGTTGTTGTTGGGTGGGGTCGGGTCACTCGTGGCGGGGTATGCTGCCGCCCGGGTTCCACGCCGCATCATTGCAGTCAGCGGTTTTTTGTTATCCGGCCTGCTGTTGTTCGCGGTTACGCGTATCGACAGTACACCCGCCGCCATGGTGGCCATGGGTTTTGCCAGTCTGTGCAGCGATCTGACCATGCCGATCTCGTGGAACGCCTGCGTAGAGATTGGTCGGCGTAATACGGCAACCATTTCAGGTGCCATGAACATGTTTGGTAATTTCGCCGGGTTCGTGGCGCCCGTGGCGGGCGGTCTGATTCTCGCGCGCTCGCCGGATAACTGGAACCTGCTCATTTATCTAATGGTGGCCGCATCCCTGATGGCCGCCGCTTGTTGGATTTTCCTCGAGGAACGAATATGAAAATCGATCTGACCGGGCACACTGCGGTCATTACGGGTGGCAGCCGTGGCCTCGGGGAGGCAATGGCCAAATCGTTGGCGGCTGCTGGAGTCTGCGTGGCTCTTGTGGCGCGTGATGTTGCCCGCCTGGATGGCGTGAAGGCGGCGATAGCGGCGGCGGGTGGCAGGGCAGAGTCGTTCACTGCCGATGTGACCAACGAGCAGGACGTCACTGCCATGTGCGATGCAGTCACGAAGCAGCTCGGGCCTGCGGACATTATCATCAACAATGCGGGCACAAACATCCGCAAGAAGCTCACCGACTTTACGCTGGCGGAATTTCGCAGTGTGATCGACTCGAGCCTGATGAGCACGTTCCTGGTGTCGCGGGCGTTCCTGCCGCAGATGCGCGGGCGCGGCTATGGCCGGATCATCAACATGACGTCCATGTTGAGTCACGTGTCGTTGCCTGAGCGGACGGCATACTCATCGGCCAAGTCGGCGCTGTTGGGATTTACACGGGCGCTGGCGCTCGAGGTGGCTGGCGACGGTATTACAGTCAACGGCATCAGCCCCGGTCCCTTTGGTACGGAGTTGAATTCCGTGGTGATGAATAACCCCGAGGCCAATCGGACGTTTCTGGCCAACCTGCCCGTAGGGCGGTGGGGGCAGGTGCAGGAGATTGGGTCGCTCGCGTGTTACCTGTGCTCGGAAGCGGCGGGGTTCATCACGGGGACGGATATCGTTATTGATGGCGGATGGACGGCGAAGTAGCTCGATGCGCGCGTTGTCCGTGGCAGTGATCCTGGTGTGTACGTCGACAGGGGTATTGGCACAAGCGCCGGATCGGTCAGCCGGCCCACCCCGCGGTCCCCAAGCCGTCCGTGAATTCCTGGGCCTGGGCCCACCCCCCGACCCCGCAGCGGCCAAGCGCGGCGCACCGGTCTACTCCGCCAACTGCGCCTTCTGCCATGGCCCGTTGGCGCGCGGAGCCGAAGGCCCGAGCCTCATCTATTCGGAGCTGGTACTCAAAGATGCGCACGGCGCGGTCCTGGCGGAATTCCTCAAAAGTGGCCGGCCTGAGAAGGGCATGCCTGCCTTCTCGACACTGTCGGGCGAACAACGCAAGGACATCGCGGAGTTTCTCCACCAACAGGTCGAGGACGTGGCCAATCGCGGCACCTACGAAATCAAAAACATTGTGCTCGGCAATCCGAACAAGGGCGCAAGTTATGTCGCTGCCCATTGTCTGGGCTGTCATTCCACAACGGGCGACCTCAAAGGCCTCGGCGCGAAATGGCGGCCGGCTGACCTGCAGCGCAACTGGATCATGCCGCCGCGGACCGGGGCTCGCGCCATCACTGCGACAGTGCGAGACTCCCATCGGACGCAGGAAGGTCGCGTGCAGCAGATTGACGACTTCCGTATCGCGCTGGAGGACGAGTCAGGTCAAACGGTCATTGTTGAACGATCCGCGGATGT
>Ga0307510_10003239_pt1 | contig 18925 bp, 22 predicted proteins | sample 12_EM_MG_FD_207224 | JGI IMG/M metagenome (GOLD analysis project Ga0307510, IMG submission 207224) | Populus trichocarpa ectomycorrhiza microbial communities from riparian zone in the Pacific Northwest, United States - 12_EM | ecosystem: Host-associated > Plants > Roots > Unclassified | place...
ATCAACGCTGCGAAAGAGCGGGTGCGAGTCGGGGTGCGAGCCGCGTTGAGGGACAGGTTTGGACTGATTTGGCGGAAGTTGAATCGACATGTGTTGGCACGATGGCGGATGGTCCGCTTTGTCATCGCGGCAGGTCGAGGCTGACATCGATCGATGGGCGGCTCGTCATTGCGCACCAGAGCGCAGAAAGGGATGTGCGGAATCGACCGCCATTTTCCTCGATCGATACCGGCGCAGCGTCTCAGAAGAATTTTTTGCAATCGCCCCAAGGATATCCGGGCCCGGCGCGTCCCAGTGACATGCGGATGATGAAGCCGCTGTCACCAGGGAGAATTTTATGCCCCGTTTTCGTCGTCGGCCCCTTATCGCATTTACCGGCCTCGCGCTGCTTTGCCCGGCGCCACTGCTGGCGCAGGACAAGGCCCCAGCGGCGGTCCAGGCCGAGGAGGGCAGCGCACAAGGCGACGTCGCCGTCACCATCTACAATAACGACCTCGCTTTGATTCAGGATGTGCGCACCCTGGACATAGCGGCGGGCCGCAGCCGGATCGAATTTCCCGACGTGTCCAGCCGGATTCGCCCGGAGACGCTGAGCTTCGCCGCCGGTGGCGCCGCGATTGCCGAACAGAATTTCGATTTCGACCTGCTCAGCCCCGGCAGCCTAATGCAAAAGGCCATCGGCCAGACGATCACGCTCATCCGCACCAATCCCGCCACCGGCGCGGAAACTCGCGAACGCGCGACCGTGCTTTCGACCGCCGGCGGGGTCGTCGTCCGGGTCGGCGATCATATCGAAGTGCTGCGCGACGACGGCTTGCCGGTTCGCGCCATCTTCGACCGCGTACCCCCCAATCTGCGCGCGCGACCGACGCTGTCGGTGACGGTGCAGAGCGACCGGGCCGGACCGCGAGCAGCCTCGATCCGCTATCTTACCCCAGGCCTGGGATGGGCTGCCGATTACGTCGCGCTTTATGACGAAACCAAAGGCGTGATCGACATGCAGGGCTGGGTCACGCTCACCAATCAGACCGGCACCAGCTTCGTCAACGCGCGCACCGTGCTGGTGGCGGGTAGCCCCATGACCACCACCGGCAACAACGCCTATGCCGGTTCCTACAGCCAATATAACCGGCGGCCCGGACAGCCCGGGATGGTCAGGGCGGGGACGGAAAGGACCAATCGCCCGCAATTGGGGGATTATTATCTTTACCCAATCGCCGGGCGCACGACGATCGCCAATGCCCAGACCAAGCAGGTGAGTTTCCTCGATGTGGCAGGCGTGGCGGCGCACAAGGTCTATGGCCGAACCCTCGACTGGATGCAGAACGACACCGCACCCGTTAATGTCGCGAGCCAGATAGGCTTTTCGACGTCGCGCGCGGGTGGGTTGGGCGATGCCCTGCCCGCCGGTACCGTCCGTTTCTATCAGCGCGACAGCCAGGGCACACCGCAGTTCATTGGCGAGAGCGCGATCGGGCATACCCCGACCGGAAGCGACATGCTGCTGACGACCGGCGCCGCTTTCGACGTGCTTGTCCAGGCCAGTGTGGTGAAGCGTGAGGAGATCACCAGCGCGGAGTGGCAAACCACGGAACGTTATCGCGTGGTGCGTGACGGCGTCACCGTCTCCCAGGTCGAGATCGATCGACCGAAGACCTATTATCGCACGACGCTGCATTACAAGCTGACCAACGCCAAAGCGCAGCCGGTGACGGTCAGCCTGGTCCAGGGGGGACTGGACCGGGGTTGGTGGAGTCTGGACTACCGCGTCGTCAGCGAAACGGTACCCGGCGAACAGGTCAATGCCGACCAGCGCAAATGGGAAGTTCCCGTGCCGGCGAACGGTGCCACCGAACTGACCGTCGTCGTCGACAGCCGGTATTGATCCGATGACCCGGCTTCTCCTGCTCGTCCTTTTGCTCCTGCCGGCGCCGGCACTCGCACGCGAAACCGTCGCCGCCTCGCCGCCCCAAAACCTGTCGGTCACCGTCTATCGCGATCCCGACCGCGCACAGGGTCCGCTGCCGACCGCATTGTCTCCCGCTTCATCGAACGGCTTCGCCATGATCAGCGAGACGCGCACCGTCGTCCTGCCCGCCGGGCCGTCGACGATCCGCTTCGAAGGCGTGGCGGAAGGCATGGTTGCGGTCACCGCGATCGTCACTGGCTTGCCCGGCGGCACGATCGAGAAGAACCGCAATGGCAATCTGCTCTCCCCGGCTTCACTGGTCGACGGCAGTCTGGGCAATCGCGTCACCATCAGCCGGACACATCCCGCGACGGGCGTGGCGAGGTCCGAGGACGCCATCGTCCGCACCCGTGCCGATGGTGGTCTCGTGCTCCAGACCAGCGCGGGTTTTGAAGCCGTGCGCTGCGCCGGCGTGCCGGAAAGACTGTTGTTCGACCATGTGCCCGCCGGACTTTCCGCCGCGCCGGTCTTCTCGATTGATACCGACAGCCCAAAGGGTGGCAGCTACCGCGTCACGCTGACCTATCTCGCGACGGGGTTCGACTGGCAGGCCAATTATCTGGCGACGCTGGACGAAAGTGCGAACCCCGCCAGGAAGACGCTGCGCCTGACTGCGTGGCTGACCATCGCCAATGACAATGGCCAGAGCTTTCCCGGCGCCACATTGCTGGCGGTCGCCGGGACGATCAACGTCGAACGCAATTTTCGCTCCCTGACCGGTCCGCTCGAGGCAAAGCCGCTCCGGCTGACCTGCTATCCGCTGGGCAGCACGGCGCGTGGCACGATGGCGGAGCAGGTGGTCGCAGACCAATTTCTCGATCGTGGCGCGTCGTCGGACGCGGCCGAGGATATCGTCGTCACGGGTAACCGGATGCGCGGCGTGATGGCACCCGCTCCCGCGCGCCCCGCGATCGCCATGAAGGCCCGCGAAGAGGCATTGGGTGACATGAAGCTCTACCGCGTCCCCGAAGCTGTCACGGTGGCGGCGCAATCGCTCAAGCAGGTGATCTTCCTCGATCGGCCCAGGGTGGAGGGCACGCTCTTTCACCGCGGCGCCTGCGGGCCGGAAAGCGACGGAAGGAGCGATGGGCAATTCTCGCCGGTGGCGCTGTGGCTGAGAACGCACAATGACGCGGCGCATGGGCTGGGCATGGCGTTGCCGTCCGGTAAGGTAGCGGTATTCGCGCCGAGTTCGGCCAGCGCGTTGCTGCTCGGCGAGCAGTCGATCCGCGACTATGCCTCGGGCCAGAAGGTGGAACTTGCGCTGGCGAACGCCGACACCGTCAATCTGACCTGCGCACGCGACGCCAGCGATGCGGGCCTGACCGACGGTCGATGGCACAGACGCCACGCGCTGGTGGCCAATGCGAACAACCATGCGATCACGCTCGATATCGGGCTTGCCGACGGTTCGGTGTGGGCGGTGCGCAAGGTGTCGGGCCGGCATGCGGTCACCGACGGCCAGCACGTCATGACCGTCACTGTGCCGGCGAACAGCAGCCGGACGCTATATTGGGACATCCGCCATACCGAATAGGTAACGGCGCACCAGGCAAGGCTGCGTTCCCCGGATTTCCGTCAAAAGCGGTCTGTCTGCCAGCGGCCACATCACGCCATCGCTCACGCCATCGCTCACGCGCCATTAGCAGACTAAGCAGCAAGCATGGCCAAACGAAAACGCTACCTCACCGCCACCCTGCCCGACGGCTATATCAAGATGATTGGCCCGACGAGCGACGCCTTCACGCACTACTGGCGGATCGTCGCGGTCCTGGAGAACGGCAAGAGCGAGGTGTTCTGGGGCCACACGCGATCGCTCGCCGAGGCGAAGAAGAAGCGGACGGCGACGGACGAGGCCGCAAAAATGCGTGGGTGGAAAAGCCATATATTCGAGATAGTCGAACTGGTCGAAACGACAGACGCACCCGCCGCTCGCACGATCAGCTGAGGCAGGCCCGATCGTAGCGATCGAAACAGTTGCTCGCGCCCACTGTTACGCCGTGACGGGCGGCTGCGGCGTCCATCGCGTGGCCTGGCGTGTGCCACGCGCCAGGCTCTTGGCGCAGCGAGTCTGGCGACAGCCGGCCCGGCGCCGCAGCGCCAGACCGGCGATCGCCACGCGGCATCACGCCAGGTTCAGTTCGACCTCGATGTTCCCGCTGGTGGCCTTGGAATAAGGGCAGATGCCATGCGCGGCGTCGATCAGCTCGCGGGCGACAATGCGGTCGATGCCCGGGACGGTAACGTCGAGGCGGGCGCGCAGGAAGAAGCCGGTTTCGCCGTGGAGCAGGTTGATCTCGGTATCGACCGACGGGGTCGCGGGCAGCGCGATCTTGCGCTGGCCGGCGGCGAGCTGGACCGCGCCGAGGAAGCAGGCCGACCAGGCGGCGGCGAAGAGTTGCTCGGCGGCGGGATGCGGCTCGGGCAGCTTGACGTCGAGCCAACCATCGCTGCCGCGTGCGGTGCCATCGGCGCCGGCGGTGGTGTGGGTCTTGCCGGTGAAGAGGATTTTCTGGGTCATTATGGTGTCCTTTCGCTAATTAGATCGTATCCGCTTTAATCGGATGCGGTGTAAATAGATTGACGGCGGCGCATGTCAACCCCCTTCCGATTTAATCGTGTACGATATATATTGCCCGCGAGATGAAACGACGGAGAGACCCCATGCCCGCTTCCCCACCGGCCGACGGTACCGCGGCCCGGCTGCCGAAATTCCTGTGCTTCGCGATCTACTCGGCGAACCTGGCCTTTGGCCGCGCGTACAAGCCGCTGCTTGATCCGCTTGGCCTGACCTATACGCAATATATCGCGCTGGTGGCGCTGAGCGACGCGAATGACCAGACGGTCGGAGAACTCGGCGAGAAGCTGTTCCTCGAATCCAATACGCTGACGCCGATCCTCAAAAAGCTCGAGGCGACGGGGTATATCCGGCGCCAGCGCGATCCGGCCGACGAGCGGCAGGTGCGCGTCAGCCTGACGCCGGCCGGCCGGCGGCTGGTCGATATGGAACCGGCGGCGGCGTTGCGCGACGCGACCGGACTGGGCGACGAGTTCGCCACGATGCAACAGGCGACGACATATCTGCGCGACAATTTGCTGCGCGCGACGCGGACGGAGAAGACTGAGCGATAGCGACCCGCCGCATGATATATGGCGCGGAGGGGGCGGTGCGACTAGCGTGCGAGCGGTAGCGGGAGAAAATTCCTGACACGCTATTACGCAGACCTTGCCGGGACCCGGCACCGCTTCGACGATCTGCGCCGGCTGCTCGCCGCGGCGGGCCCGCTCAGATCGGGCGATATGCTGGCCGGGATCGCCGCCGATAGCGCGGAACAGCGCGTTGCGGCGCGCTTTGCGCTGGCCGATCTGCCGCTGCGCGTGCTGCTCGACGATCTGGTCATTCCTTATGAGGAAGACGAGGTTAGCCGGCTGGTAGTCGATCGCCACGACGCGGGCGCGTTCGCCGCGATTGCGCACCTGACGGTCGGCGGCTTTCGCGAATGGCTGTTGTCGAACGACAGCGATGGGGCCGCCATCGCCCGCGTCGCGCCGGGGGTGACGCCGGAAATGGCCGCCGCGGTATCGAAGCTGATGCGCAACCAGGATTTGATCGCGGTGGCGCGCAAGATCGAGGTAATCAGCCGCTTTCGCAACACCATCGGCCTGACCGGGCGGCTGTCGGTGCGACTGCAGCCCAATCATCCGACCGACGACGCCGCCGGCATTGCCGCCTCGGTGCTCGACGGGCTGCTGATGGGCGCTGGCGATGCGGTGATCGGGATCAACCCGGCGACTGACGACGTCGCGACCACCGCGACCCTGCTCCATCTGCTCGATGAGATCCGCCAGTCCTATGCCATCCCGACCCAGTCGTGCGTGCTGGCGCATGTCACCACGACGCTCGACCTGGTGCGGCGCGGGGCACCGGTCGATCTCGCCTTTCAGTCGATCGCCGGGACCGAGGCGGCCAATCGCGGCTTCGGCGTGGATCTCGCCTTGCTCGCCGAGGCACGTGACGCGACGCTGTCGCTGGGACGCGGCACGGTCGGCGACAATGTGATGTATTTCGAGACCGGCCAGGGATCATGCCTGTCGTCGGGGACGCATCACGGCGTCGACCAGCAGACGCTGGAGGCGCGCGCCTATGCCGTGGCGCGGGCGTTCGACCCGTTGCTGGTCAATTCGGTGGCCGGCTTTATCGGCCCGGAATATCTCTATGACGGCAAGCAGATCGCGCGCGCCGCGCTGGAGGATCATTTCTGCGGCAAGCTGCTCGGCCTGCCGATGGGGGTCGATATCTGCTACACCAACCATGCCGAGGCGGATGGCGACGACACCGACAATATCCTGACCCTGCTCGGCGTGGCGGGCGTAACCTTCATCATGGGCGTGCCGGGCGCCGACGACATCATGCTCAACTATCAGTCGACCAGCTTTCATGACGCGCTGTATCTGCGCGAGGTGCTCGGGCTGCGGCCGGCGCCGGAGTTCGAGGCGTGGCTGGAGGAGATCGGGCTGGCGCGGGGCGGGCGGATCGCCGAGCAGGCGCCGCCGGCGCTGTCGCTCGATCGCATCTCCGCGCTGATGCTGCCTTATGGCTGACCCGCCGGCCCTGCGCGACCGGCTGCGCGCGCTGACCCAGGCGCGCGTGCTGCTCGGCCGCGCCGGGCAGGGACTGCCGACCCGCGCGCTGCTCGATTTCCAGCTCGATCATGCGCGGGCACGCGATGCGGTGCACGCCGCGTTCGAACCGGCGCGGGTCGCGGCGGCGCTCGTCCGGCCGGTGATCGAGGTGCGCAGCCAGGCCGGCGGTCGTCACGAATATCTCAGGCGACCCGATCTCGGCCGGCTGCTTCACCCGGACGACATCGCCAGCCTTGCCGCGACCGGCGATACGCTGGCGATCATCATCGCAGACGGCCTGTCGGCGACGGCGGTCCATGCCCATGCCGCGCCGCTCGTCGCGGCACTGCTCGCACGGCTGGCCGGCTGGCGGATCGCGCCGATCGTGCTGGCGCATCAGGGCCGCGTCGCACTGGGCGATGCGATCGGCGCCGCATTGGGGGTCGAGCTGGCGGTGATGCTGATCGGCGAGCGCCCCGGGCTCAGCGCGCCCGACAGCCTCGGCGCCTACCTCACCTGGCAGCCCCGGCCCGGACGGCAGGACAGCGAACGCAATTGCGTGTCGAACATCCGCCCGCCGCACGGCCTGGGCTATGACGCGGCGGCGGACACCATCGTCCAGTTGCTCGTCGCGGCGCGGCGGTTGCGCCTTACCGGAGTATCGCTGAAGCCCGGTGCCGACGCGCCGCCGCCGCTCACGTCATAGCCCGAACCGCTTCTCCAGCCAGCGGGCCGCAGCGTCAGGACTGTCCTTGTCGGCGTCGCGATCGACACGGTAATTTGCCTCGCGCATCGCCTCGACGGGGATCCGCCCGAGCAGCGATTGCAGCGCGCGGATGAACTTCGCATCGCGCGCGTGTTTCGCCCCCGTGAGCAGGATCGCGTCATAATGCGGGATGGCGTGACGCGGATCGGCGAGCACGGTCAAATGCTGCGCGGCGATGCGGCCGTCGGACGAGAAGGCCGAGATGACATCGGCCTGGCCGCTATCGAGCGCGCGGTACATAAAGGTCGGGTTATAGGCGTGGGCGCTGGCGAAGCCGAGCGGATAAGCGCGCTTCACCGCGGCCCATTCGGGGCGTTCGAGGAATTCGAGATCGGCGCCGAAGTTGAGCCGGGGCGCCGCGCCGACCAGATCCTCCAGCGTGGCGATGCCATGCGATTTCGCCACGTCGGCGCGCATCGCAAAAGCATAGGCATTCTCGAAACCGAGCGGGCCGAGCAGCCTGATATGGTGCTCGCGTTCGCTCCAGCGGCCGATCTCGCCGAGCATCGCGGCGGCATCGGGATTGTCGGTGCGGCGCATCTGGTTGGTCCAGATCGTGCCGGCATAATCGACATAGACATCGATATCGCCGCCCGACAGCGCACCGAACACCACCGCGGAACCGAGCCCGTCGCGGTAGCGCACATGGTAGCCCTCGCGTTCGAGCCGGTGGCCGATCAACCGGGCGAGGATATATTGCTCCGAGAAGCCCTTGGCGCCGATGGTGATCTCGGGCGCGCCGCGCGGCCATAAAGGTGCCAGCGCCAGTGCAACGCCGACGAGCAGTGTGACGCCGGCCGCCAGAACCGGCACGCGCCTGCGCCGGCGGATACCATATTCGATGGCACCGAGCAGCGCATCGACCGCCAGCGCGAGCCCGGCCGCGCTGACGCAGCCGGCGAGCACCAGCGCCCAGTTCTGCGTCTGCAAGCCGGCGAAGATCATGTCGCCAAGGCTCGGCTGGCCGACCGTGGTGGACAGCGTGGCGGCGCCGATCGTCCACACTGCAGCGGTGCGGATACCGGCCATCAACACCGGCGCGACGAGCGGCGCCTCGACCAGCCGCAGCTTCTGCCAACCGGTCATGCCGACGCCGTCGGCTGCCTCGATCACCGCCGGGTCGATGCCGTTGAGGCCGGTGACGCCGTTCCTGAGGATCGGCAGCAGCGCGTAGAGCGTCAGCGCGAGCAGCGAGGGGAGAAAGCCGAGCGCCGGAATGCCGCCGCCGACCAGCGCCGAGAGCGACAGCAGCAGCGGGTAGAACAGCGCCAGCAGGGCGAGCGAGGGGATGGTCTGGATCAGGCTGGCCAAGGCCAGCGCGACGCGCGCGACAGTGAGGCGGCGGGCGGACCAGATGGCGAGCGGCAGGCTGATCGCGAGGCCGAGCAGCAGCGCCGACGCGGCGAGGAGGAGGTGCGCGGCGAGCAGATCAGGCACGCGGGTAAGGGCGTCGAGAAAGGCGGTCATCGTGCCCACCTCCGCCCTTTTCCGTCATCCCAGCGAAAGCTGGGATGACGGTGAGAGAGGGCGCAGGCGTGGCTCACACTCCCGCTCCCAGCGCGTGCAGCTTCGCCGCCTGCGCCCTCGGCACGGCGACCAGCGCATCGGCCTCCGCGCCGCCCTTGCCCGCCAGCAACGCGGCCGGCGTGGCGTCAGCGACGATGCGCCCCGCACTCATCACCAACACGCGATCGGCGAGGATCAGCGCCTCGGCCATGTCGTGCGTGACCATCAGCGTGGTCAGGCCGAGCCGGTCGTGCAGCGTGCGGATGGCGGTGCCGAGCTGGTCGCGGGTGACGGGGTCGAGCGCGCCGAACGGCTCGTCCATCAGCATCAGCCCCGGCGCGGTGGCCAGCGCGCGCGCCACGCCGACGCGCTGGCGCTGCCCGCCCGACAGCGCGTCGGGCATGCGCGTCGCGACATCGTGCGGCAGATCGACCAGGTCGAGCAATTCGGCGACGCGCGCCGCGCGATCCTTCACGCCGGCGAGGCGCAGGCCGACGGCGATATTCTCGGCGACGTCCATGTGCGGGAACAGGCCGACATTCTGGAACACGTAACCGATGCGACGGCGCAGTTCGTGCGCTGGCACCACGCCGACATCCTCGCCGCCGATCGCGACGCTGCCGGCGCTGGGCGCGATCAGGCGATTGACGGTCTTGAGCAGGGTCGACTTGCCCGAACCCGAGCTGCCGACCAGCGCGACGAAGCTGCCCGGGGCGATCTCCAGCGTGACGGCATCGACCGCGACCGTCCCGCCGGGATAGGCCTTGGTCACGCCGGCAAAGGCGACCGAGGGACCGAAGACACGCAAATCGACCATCGCCTTTGCTTGTGCGGGACGATAGGCAGGCGGTCAAACGGGAACGGGGAGAATGGCCATGAGCGAGCCGAAAGCGATCTTCATCACCGGCGGCGGATCGGGCATCGGCCAGGCGACCGCCAGATTGTTCGCGAGCCGCGGCTGGCGGGTGGGCCTCGCCGACGTCAACCGGGCCGGGCTGGCCGCGACAGCGGCGATGCTGCCGGCGGGCATGGTTGAGACCTATGTCATGGACGTGCGCGACCGCGAGGCCTGGGTGGTCAATCTCGACGCGTTCGTCAGGTCGAGCGGCGGACGCCTCGACGTGCTGTTCAACAATGCCGGGATCGGCACCGGCGGGCCGCTGGCGACGATGAGCTTCGAGGATATCGACCGCACCGTGTCGATCAATCTGATGGGGGTGCTCAACGGCGCCCGGATCGGCCATGCCTATCTGGCCAGGACGCCGGGCTCATGCCTGCTCAACACCGCCTCGGCTTCGGCGATCTACGGTTCGTCGGGTCTGGTGCCCTATTCGGCGACCAAATTCGGGGTGCGCGCGCTGACCGAGGGGCTGGATGGCGAATGGGCCGCCGACGGCATCAAGGTACGCGACCTGCTGCCGAGCTTCATCGAGACGCCGCTGCTCGACGCGACCACCGGCGACAGCAATCGCTCGGTCCGCGAGAGCGTCGTCGCCGCGGGACTCGAGCTAACCCCGGTCGACGCGGTCGCCGAGGCGGCCTGGGCGGCGGTGCATGGCGACAAGGTCCATAGCTATGTCGGCAAGACCGCGCGCCGGATGGCGTTTGCGGCGCGCTGGATGCCGAACTCGATGCGCAAGATGATGCGACGCGGGGTGGTCGCGGAGAAGTGAGATAATTCCCTCTCCCTTTGGGAGAGGGAGGGAGTGCCAAAGGCACGGAAGGGTGAGGGCAGGAGCCCTGTGTGCGTTCGTGGCACCCCCGCCCTCATCCGGCACTTCGCGCCACCTTCTCCCAAAGGGAGAAGGATTCAGACCCCAATCTTATCCAGCTCCGCCACCACATCATCCGACAGCTTCAGCTCAGCCGCCGCCAGATTCTCCTGCAAATGCCCGGTCGATGACGTCCCCGGAATCAGCAGGATGTTCGGCGAACGCTGCAACAGCCACGCCAGCGCGACCTGCATCGGTGTGGCGCCGAGCCGTGTTGCGACCTCCGACAGCGAATCCGATTGCAACGGCGTGAAACCGCCAAGCGGGAAGAACGGCACATAGGCGATGTTGCTGGCGGCAAGGTCGTCGATCAGCGCGTCGTCGTCGCGGTGCGCGAGGTTATAGAGGTTCTGCACGCACACCACCGGCGCGATGCCGCGCGCTTCCTCGATCTGCGTCGCGGTGGCGTTGCTGATGCCGAGATGGCGGATCAGGCCCTGCCGCTGGAGCTCGGCGAGCGCGGTGAACTGCGGCGCGATCGAACCCTCGGTCGTCCCATGGCCATCGCCCATCACGCGCAGGTTGACGATGTCGATCACGTCGATGCCGAGGTTGCGCAGATTGTCATGGACGCCAGCGGCCAGTTGCTCCGGGCTCCGCGCCGGCTGCCACGATGCGTCCGTGCCGCGCACCGCCCCAAGCTTTGTGACGATGGTCAGGTCGCCCGCATAAGGATGCAGCGCCTCGCGGATCAGCCGGTTGGTGACGTGCGGGCCGTAATAATCGCTGGTGTCGATATGGTTCACGCCCGCTGCGATCGCCTCGCGCAACACGGCGAGCGCGGCGTCACGGTCGCGCGGCGGGCCGAACACGCCGGGGCCGGCCAGCTGCATCGCGCCATAGCCCATGCGGTTCACGCGGCGGTCGCCGAGCAGGAAACTGCCTGCGGCTGAAATGTCGGTCATGGCGGTCTCCTGCAGGATGATGGCGCGGATATGGGTGCGGCATGGCCGCGCGATAATAGGGTGCCTCCTCTTGCCTGCCTGTTTCTGCGCCTTTGTCGATTTCCTCCGCGGATAGGATCGATCAGGCGGTTGCCCGACCGCGCGATTCGCGTCAAAGGAGGGCAAGCGCCATGGCACTACCCCCCTTCCCCTGGATCGACGTCGTCATCCTCCTCGCGATGATCGTGCTCAATGGCGTCTTCGCGATGTCGGAGCTGGCGATCGTCTCGTCGCGCAAGGCACGGCTCGAGGCGATGGCGCGGGCGAAGAAGCGCGGCGCGCGTACCGCGCTGGCGCTGGCCGCCGATCCCGGCAAGATTCTGTCGACGACCCAGATCGGCATCACGCTTATCGGCATCATCGCCGGCGCCTATTCGGGCGCGAGCCTGGGCGAACCGATGGCCGCGCGACTGGCGTGGCTCGGTTTCTCGCACGAGACGACCGAGACCTTGGGGTTCGTCATCGTCATCGGCTGCACCACCTACGCCTCGCTGGTGATCGGCGAACTGGTGCCCAAGCAGATCGCGCTGCGTGCACCGGAAACGCTGGCCGCGATCATGGCGCCGGCCGTCGCCGCGCTCGCATGGCTAACCGCGCCACTGGTCTGGCTGCTCGATTCGTCGAGCGCGCTGCTGTTCCGGCTGATGCGCTTGCAGCGCGAGACCGAAGAGCATGTCACCGCCGAGGAACTGCATCTGATCGTCGCCGAGGCGTCGAAATCGGGCGTGATCGAGGAGCATGAACGATCGATCATCTCGGGCGTGGTGCGGCTCGCCGACCGGCCGGTGCGCGAGGTGATGACGCCGCGCACCGAGATCGAATGGATCGACATCGCGCTCGACGATGCCGGGGTGCGCGCCGCGCTGCGCGATTGCGGGCACAGCCGGTTGCTGGTCGCCGAAGGATCGGTCGATGCGGTGGTCGGCGTGGTGCAGGCGCGCGATATCGCCACCGCCTTGGTGCGCGGCGAGAGCCTCGACCTGCGTGCGCTGATGCGCCAGGCGCCGGTGGTGATCGACCAGATCGACGCGATGGACGCGCTCAATGCGCTGCGCCGGGCCGAGGTGCCGATCGCGCTGATCCATGACGAATATGGCCATTTCGAAGGCATCGTCACGCCGGCCGATCTGCTCGCGGCGATCGCCGGCGAGTTCGCCTCCGATGCTGACCCTGACGACGCGCCGTCGGTGGTCGAACGCGACGATGGCTCGCTGCTCGTTGCGGGCACGATGGCGGCCGATCTGCTGGCCGAGCGTATCGGCATCGACCTGCCCGAGGACCGCGATTACGCCACCGTCGCCGGCCTTGCGCTGGCCGCGTTCCGCCATTTGCCCGGCGAGGGCGAGAGCTTCGTCCAGCAGGGCTGGAAGTTTGAGGTGGTCGATCTCGACGGGCGCAAGATCGACAAGCTGCTGGTCAGCGTGGTGGCGCGCAGATGAATGAGCGGTTCGTTGCGCGGGTCTCGTGGTTGCGAACCGCCATATTGATCGCGGGTGCGCTCGGCTTCGTCATCGTTTGCGCGTGGATATTGTCGTTGCCGTCCGGCGAGATCAGCGAGAAAGCGGTGATCGCGGCCTATGTCGGCATTCCCTTTTTCGGGCTTTGCGCCATCGTCGCCGCGCGGCAGTTGTTTCGCACCACGCCGGTACTGGAAATCGACGAGAAGGGTATTCTCTGGCGGCGCTGGTCCGACGAGATCATTCCGTGGAACGCCATCCGGGACATGTCGATCCTGGAGATTCGGCGCCAGCGCAGCCTGACGCTCAAGCTGGTCGAGCCCGAACGCTATCCCGGGAGAGGCTTGATGGGCCTGCTCGCCGGTGCGAATCGTGCGATGTCCGGCGGCGACATCAGCCTCAACGTCGCCGGCACCGATCGCCGGTTCGACGAGTTGCTCGCGGCGATCGACCGCTTCGGGCCGCCGCCGACCGCCTGACTATTCCATCGCGACCCGCATCGCCGCGCCGGCGACGAACGGCGCGCCGGCAATCAGCAACAGACTGACCGCCGAAAGCAGTTTGAGCGCGCCAGCGCCGCCGTCGATCGATCCCGCACCGAAGATCAATAGCGGCACGGCAAGCGGCAGCATCACCAGCCCGGCCACCGCGCTGGCTCCGCGCAGGCCGGCGACCAGCGCCGAGGTCGCCACCGCGAGTGCGGCCAGACCGGGTGTTCCGAGCAGCAAGCCGAGCTCGACCCGCCATAATGTCGTGCCCGGCAAGCCCAGCAGCCCCGCCGCCAGCACCGCCGCCAACATCAGCGCTGGGCCGAAGGCGAGCCAGTGCGCGACGATCTTGGCGGCGGCGACACCGCTCATCGTCAGGCCGCGCGTCGCCAATTGGTCGAGCACACCGCTTTCGGCGTCGGGGCCGATCAGGCGCTCGACCGGCATCAGCGCGGCAAGCAGTGCCGCCGCCCAGATGATCCCGCCGCCGACCCGCGCCAGCAGAACGGTGTCGGGGCCGATCGCGAAGGGAAACAGGATCGCGACGAGCAGGAAGAAAGCGAGCGGATAGACCGCCCCGCCGCCGGCCCAGGCGCGGCCGAGATCGCGCGCGACGAGCGTGCCGAAGCCGCTCACGCCGCCGCACCCAGCACAATGGGCTGCGCATCGGGCAGGTCGATCGGCAGATGCGTCGCGACCAGCGCCACGCCGCCAGCGGCACGGTGTGCGGCGATCAATGTGGTCAGCGCGGCAACGCTGGCGGTATCGAGGCCATTGGCGGGCTCGTCGAGCAGCCACACCGGTGCCGCGCTCGCCACCACCCGGGCGAGCGCGGCGCGGCGGCGCTGGCCGGTCGACAGCAAGCGGACCGGCACTTCGGCCAGCGGTGTGAGTGCCGTTGCTTCGAGCGCGCGCGTTACGCGGCCTTTAGCGTCGGCCGGCGCATCGAGCCTGGCCCAGAACAGCAGCGCATCGCCCAGCGGTCGGGCCGCGTCGAACGCGGGTGCCTCGGCCATCAGCGCACGTACCGCTGGCCCTTCCACGGAGCCCTGCACGGGCCCGAGCAGCCCGGCGGCGACGCGGATCAGGCTCGACTTGCCGACGCCATTGGGGCCGCTGACCAGCGCCGCCGCGCCGCGCGGCAGCGTGAAGGACAGTCCTTCGAACAGCATCCGTCCGCCGCGTGCGCAACTCACATCGCGAAAAGCCAGCAGCTCGCTCAATCGGTCACCGCGTCTTCGAGCGCATGCATGTCGTCGTCAGACAGGCCGAAATGATGCCCCACCTCATGGACCAGCACATGCGCGACCAAGACGTCGAGCGCGACGCCAGTGTCGATCCATTCGTCGAGGATGGCGCGGCGATAGAGGTGGATGCGATCGGGCAGCGCACCCGAATCGAGCGAGGATTTCTCGCCCAGCGGGCGGCCATGATAGACGCCGGTCAGTTCGAATGGGTCCGCGATGCCGAGCGCGTCGAGCGTCTCGTCATCGGCCAGTTCCTCAACCAGCAGCACGACATTATCAAGGTGCTGCGCGAAGGGCGCGGGCAGGCCGGCGAACGCTGCGCGGGCATAAGCCTCGATCGTTGCCGCATCGGGCGCGATCAGCGGGCCGGATTGATCGGTGCCGGGCATCGGCTATGCCTAGGGTTCTATCCCGGCGACGGCAACGGCAAGGAACGACCATGGAAATCCCGCAACTCGACGACGAGGCCCGCGCCGAGGCGCTCGATGCGCTCGACGAGTGGGACTATGACGAGGCACGCGACGCGATCACACGCAGCTTCGCCTTTGCCGATTTCAGCGCGGCCTTCGCCTTCATGACGCGCGTCGCCTTGCTGGCGGAAAAGGCGGATCATCATCCCGAATGGTCGAACGTGTGGAACCGGGTCGATATCCTGCTCACCACGCATGATGCGGGCGGGCTGTCGCAGCGCGATGTCGATATGGCCGAGGCGATCGACGCGCTGCTGGATTGAGATTTCCGTTCCCTAATCCTTCTCCGGCCTTCGCCGGCGAAGGAAAATTGGCCAGATCGATGCGCTTCACCGCCGCGCGGTGAAGAAATCCCTGAGCAGCGCCGCCGATTCGGCTTCTGCGATGCCGGCATAGATTTCAGGCCGATGGTGCACCGTCGGCTGGCCGAACAGCATCGGGCCATGCTCGACCGCACCGCCCTTGGGGTCGCTGGCGCCATAATAGAGCCGCGCTATGCGCGCATGGGCGATCGCGCCGGCGCACATCGCGCATGGCTCGAGCGTGACCCACAGGTCGCAATCGTCGAGTCGTTCGACGCCCAGCGTCGCCGCCGCGGCACGCAACGCGAGCATTTCGGCATGGGCGGTGGGATCGTGCAGCGCGCGCGGGGCATTGGCCGAGGTAGCGATGACGACGCCGTCACGCACTACGACCGCACCGACCGGTACCTCGCCCTGAGCGGCGGCCTGCGCCGCGGCATCGAGCGCGGCACGCATCGGGGCGGGAATCGGAAACATCGCCCCCGTCATGCCGCGCCGCGCCGGCAACTGCCAGCGCCCGTTTGAGAATGCGCGGAAGAGCGCATTCTGCCGCACCAGGCCGCTCCCCCACCCGACCTCCCATAGAATATCCTGATTGGGAGGTCGGGTGGGGGAGCGGGCTGGTGCGGCCCTCTTCAAACAAATTTTACTGGGTGTTGCCCGGCTGTGCCGGCTTGTCCATCGTCACGGTCGGCACGGTGATCGTCTTGTTGGTGGTGGTCACGGTCGGCACCTCGATGCTGCGATTCTCGGTGCCGACCGAGATGGTGGCGACATTGGCCTTGACCGCCGGCGCCTTGCCGCCCTCGAACTTCGGGCTGGGCATCGAGCCCGGGGTGGTCTGCAGGGTCATCATGCCGGTGGCCATCAGGCCGGCGACGACAAGAGCGGCAAGGCCGATAAGGACGAGAAGTGCGCGCATGATGTCTCTCCGGATAAGGTAAATTCGAATCGCTTGCGTAATTAACGCTAGATTCCCGTCATTGGTTGCACGGTAAAGGCTGAATCGGTTGACGCACCGTCCCGAACTGGTTATCGGCGCGGCCTTTCCGGGACCGGCTTGGCTGGTCCGAATATCAGGATTTACGAATCATGTCGCGCATCTGCGAACTGACCGGCAAGGGCCGGCTGGTGGGTAACAATGTTTCCCACGCCAACAACAAGACCAAGCGGACGTTTCTGCCCAACCTGCAGAACGTGACGCTGATCTCGGACGCGCTGGGCACCAGCGTCAAGCTGCGCGTCTCGACGCACGGCTTGCGTTCGGTCGAGCATGTTGGCGGCCTGGACAACTGGCTGGTCAAGACCACCGACGACAAGCTGTCGCTGCGCGCACGTCGCCTGAAGCGCGATGTGTCCAAGAAGCTGACCGCCACCGCCGCCTGAAGCGCGGCGGGCTTGCCCGCTGCCGATTCGTTTTTAACGGCCCGCGTTCCCGCCTCGGGGACGCGGGCTGTTGGCGTTTGGCCTTGGCGCATGCCGGGCAGGCGGCAGCGGATCGAGGCGGAACTTGAGCAGATAGCTGCGCTGCAGGAACAGCTGATTGTCGTCAGATACCAGCCATATGATCGTCGCGCCCTTTTCACGCGTGACCGCGACCCCTTCGAAATTGTCGTGGATCAGCGGCGCGGCGAGCGTCGCGATCTCTCGCCCGCGCACGACGGCACCGGGGCGAATCGCCGCACGATCGACCAGGACGAGCTTGTTCGACCAGGTGAAGGGCAGCGCGAAGCGGCGCGTCAGGATCAGCAGCCGTCCGTCGGGCAGCACGGTCATGTCGCTGGGGTCGTAACCGGCCGGCGCAGCGAAGCTGAAGCGAAAGCCGTGGCGCGGCTGCTGCGTCGGGTCGCCGGCAAAGAACAGCGCCTCGCGCGGCGCATCCTTTTTCTTCTTCTCGCCATGCTCCTCGATCACCAGCATCCCGCCGCCGGGTAGCAGCGTCATCGATTCGGCGCCGGTGTTGACCGGCCAGTCCACCATCGCCGGCGGCGCGGTTTGCGCCTCGGCATGGGCGAAGCCCGGGGCGTAGCGCCAGATTTCGTTGGCGCGCTCGAACCCGACCCAGATCCGGCCGGTGCGCGGATCGACCGTCATCGATTCGCTGTCGCGGTCATATTTCGCCCAGCCGGTCCCCGGGCCGCCGGGCAATTCGGTGAAGCGCACCTGCTCCACGGCGTTGCCGCGCCCGAGGCGGAACGAGACGATATTGCCGCCGTCGCTGAGCAGGGTGAAGCGCCCATGATCGATATGCAGCGAGGAAAAGCCGCCGAACGCCTCGCCATGGCCGCGCAGCTCGATCCCGCCCAGCCATAGGAGATCGCCAACACGGCGCTGCGCCGGATCGGCGGGGTTGAGCGCAGCGGGGACCGATTCGATCCGCCGGTCCGTGCCGAGCAGCGGCAGCTGTGGTTCGCCCATCCATTGGGGGACGAAGATCAGCACGAGCAGGATCGACCAGAGCAACCGCATCGCCCTGCCCTGATCGACCCGGGCGCGCGGCGCAATGGCAGCACGCGATTCTGAACCTTGGCTAACGACCCCATTCAGGACGCGCTCAACGCGACTCGGGCAGAAGCAATGTCATCGGGCGGCTTTCCGCTGCCTGAGTCGGATTTTCGCCGACCACACGGGAGACTGAAGATGTTCAAGAAACTTTCGCTCGCCGGGGCCGCGCTCGCCATGGGCGCCACCGCCCTGATCCCCGCCACGCCAGCCGCAGCGCAGAGCTATGGCCGCCATCACTATGACCGCGGCTATGACAGCCGTTACGGCGACCCCTATCAGGGGGGCTATCGCGGCGGTTACGACCAGCGCGGCTATTATGATCAGCGCGGCTACAATGGCTATAATCGCCAGCAGTATCGCGACCCGTGCCGCAAAGGCGACACCGGGACGATCATCGGCGCGATCGCCGGTGGCCTGCTCGGCCATTCGGTCGCCGGCCGCGGTGATCGTGCGCTGGGTGCCGTGCTCGGCGCCGGGGCTGGCGCGCTCGCCGGTCGTGCGATCGAACGCTCGGACCGTCCGGACTATTGCCGTCGCTGATGTCGGGGTGAAGGTGGCCGGTCCCTAGCCGGCCATCGCTGCGCGGGAGTGCAGCACCCCGACACGGCCGGCGGGTCGGTTCCCTGACCGACCCGCCCCTACGTTCCAGAGTTCCCTCGCGTAGCGTATCGAGGGCGAGAGCCGGTCCCTGAAAGGGGGCCGGCTCTTTGTCGTTCGGGTGCAGGGGAGTAGCAGAGCTACTCGCCGGTGCGCGCGTAGCGCGCAGCACCCGAACCGGCCGGCAGGTGCGCAGCAACCTGGCCGACGGCGGCTTTGCCGCCGGCGCGGGCTGAGGTTCGAGAGAGTGGTACAAGAAGGTAGAAAGGCAGCGGGGCG
>Ga0307510_10003240_pt1 | contig 18923 bp, 11 predicted proteins | sample 12_EM_MG_FD_207224 | JGI IMG/M metagenome (GOLD analysis project Ga0307510, IMG submission 207224) | Populus trichocarpa ectomycorrhiza microbial communities from riparian zone in the Pacific Northwest, United States - 12_EM | ecosystem: Host-associated > Plants > Roots > Unclassified | place...
AGCAGTTGTTGAGCATCCCTTCTCGCCTAGAGGATGGCTGTCTAGGATCACTGCATAATAAGTGTTAGTCGAAGTCTCCCGCAAGCAATAGGAAGCACACGTCATTACGTCCTAATGGTGCGCTTCCTGGTGCAGAGCCCCAGATACTACAGTAGTAGTGCGTATGAACTTTACTCGTGATCTCGCTCTGCAGTTTAACCAATCAACCATGACTCACTTGCGACTCGGAGCTGACATAGACATGCCGTTTGTTCTCTCCATAACGCCGTTTGTGTGGATCGTGATTGAGTGATTGACAGGTTGACCGCTCACGCGTCAGTTATTGCGCTGTGGATGTAAAGTCAGTGTTTGAAAGAAAACATTAACCGGGCGCGTTTGACGTCTGTCGCCAAGTTGTGCATTAAGTGGAACGACTGTTCGAGCTTTTAATGGGCGCTCCGATGAGCCCGTCGTAGGTGATAATCACGGGGATGTAACGCGAGACAGCCCTAGTGGGTTGCGTATCTCGGACGAACTTGAAGTAAACTGCGGTCACGGTAGAGTCCACGGAGTTTGCTTTAATGTATGCATCAAGTCGCTTACGTCTAATAAAATTCGATTCAAAAAGTCGCTTACGTCAACAACTTGAAGCAACGGCAACTTGTCTCCGTCTCTGTTCCAGTTCAAGATGAGCAATCATAAGAGGGCTTGGCTGGCTGTCCTCCTTCACCGTCTGAACCTGCTTTCAATTTCCATGTCTCCCTACACATAGTGGGGTGCATACATTAATTTGCCGGAGGAAACGAGGTGAGGGTCCCATGGTGACACATAACTGAGTCGTTCCTCATCCCCCCATCTCAACAGTCTCAACGGATTATTGTCCTCTGCATTGCTGTCACGGTACTTGTATATAATTAGAAACTGCGCAACTCCCAAGGTGGATTCACTTCATTTAAGAGTGTTGGATCCGATCCACGAACCATACCAAATCATGATGGTTCTTATTATTAAAACCCCAACAAGATGCAAGCCACCATTTTGATTCGCCTAATGCCAACACCTCCGACAACGGAAATCCGTCAGCTCCCCACCGTCAGCGCATTCTATCAACCAGAATTTTTCGGACAAAATTCTCCACTACAATAACTTAGTGGAAGCTCAGCCGGCACCGCGTATAACATTCTAATGAACCCGGAGCCAAAGTTCTGAACTGCTGACGTACATCGGATCGTGGCATGTGGCAGGGGGCATGTAGCGTACAGGACAAGACTCACCACCTTCAGTGATGAGTCAGGGTTTCCCGGGCATACGGACCACGGCTCCTCCGAGTCCCCCATTTCTTCATCAAATAAAGACCATAATTCATGATCGTTTGGGCTGCGCCTCGCCCACGTCATGTCTGCCTTCCCTCCCATCCCTCCAAATATCGCAGACATGTAGGTACTCGTATCTGACACCTGATTTAACATAAACCTCCAGCTGACCAGGTATCCAGTACAGCCCCCCCTGTGCGTTCGATCCTCCAGTTAACTTGTTGTCAGTGTAATATCTTACTTTCCTATTAGCTTTTGGGTAGCGTGTGGAATTGGGCCTTGTATGGGGTTTTGGTAGTCCAGACCTGTAAGCTCACCTCACAATTATTCACAATCATTTTCCACCTACTAATTAAATGGCCAAGATGTGTACAGTTACAACTTCCCGGAAGACAGGATACCCATAAAACTGCTGGGTGCGTTGTCTCTTCACCGGACATGCTCTCCTCAATGACTCCTCCTCAGTCTACGCCGTGTTTCTAATTGAGACGATACAGACGGCGATGAGCGGTGCGGACCTGTACTACAGGTTCGCCTCTGGCTTCGGTGATATGAACCACCTGAACAACCCTTACATATCCGCGTTCGAAGTGCCGCTTATCGGAGCCGTGGTTTCCCTGGCCGTCCAATACTTTTTCTCCTATCGTGTCTGGGTGCTCAGCAACAAGAAATCCTGGTGGGTATGTGTGATTATCTGTGTGGTGAGTCGAGCATGAAGTTCTAACCCCATAAAGATATATTGATCTTGACATATTTGTAGTGCTCTACATTTGACGCTTTAGCAGCGTTTGCTTGGGGTGTCTATGTGAGCTTTCGTGGGTTGTACATCACACACCAGGACTCACAATAGCAGTCACACGCAATCGACATGTTCGTTAATGGCTGGAGGCTGAAGTTCTTTGCGTGGGTAGGGCTACATCTTTCTGATTGCCCAGCTTTCTCCAGCTAATGTAATTCTATCAGAGCTGGCTTATTGGAAACACAGTGGCCGACACCTTGATTGCCTCATTGATGCTTTATCATGTAAAGACGCTGCACGTCCTTCGGAAGAGACGTGGGAACTGATTACGACCCTGTGGGACATCCATAGATGACAGGACGACGTGGTGCTGGGGGTGACCCCTTCCGGAAACACGTGTTAAGGAGAATCGTGAGATTGACAGTCGAAACCAACGTAATGACCAGTGTGTCCGCTCTCGTTTATGGTCGCGCATATCATCTCACACTCCTTCAGCCGTTAATGGAATGATAGCACTGCTGATGGTCTCCATATTTCCTGTGCGTAACTTTGAGATACCCCTCATCCTCTGGATGGTCGTACTTATCAACAAGACATAGAATAAACTCTGGTACACTTGCCCGTAGGTCTCAATTCACCTTTTCCCGACTTATTCCTGACCATCATGTCAAAGTGTTGCTGTCCTTGGGAAACTGTAGGGCCATTCTCTGAACATGGATAGAACCCCTTACTGATAGTTGGCATGCGTCGGCGTAGATATTCGAATACGCTCCTTGTCTCTCTCAATAACCGCATCTCCATCCGGGAAGAATCGCATACGAGAGGAGGTTTACTGGCATCTCGACCTATGACTAGAAGATCCTCTGGGGCCGTACGTTTGGAGCTCGACAGGACCTCCTATACGTCCCAAAGAAAGGACGCACTCAGGAGAGGATAGGATCCTTGGTGAGTGCTGTCATACTTCATTCCCTGGGTTCCTTTCAAGACCCCAACCCAAATTTCAGATATCTCATCCCCTGGGCTTTCAACGCCGACAAAAGAATCGGAAATATGACGCCATGTGGCGGGCACCACGACCTGATCAACTATTTATATCAGTATTTTTAGTTGTGTTGTTGTGATGGCGATCGCATGGCATGGTTCATGTTATTTACACTGCAGACCAAGGGCTGGTAGTTTACCCTTTTCCCCATTCATGATGATATCCCCGCAGCAAAGGCCCGCATAATCACCCAGAGGAGCATGAAGTGCCATGCCTCGGAGTATACTGTCCTCGCCTCGCATGGTGTCTAACCTTACTACTGTAGCATTCGGTCCAGCAGCGCGCAAGACCTGGTTACAACAATTTCCTGCCGCCGCGACCCATCAAAGTGTAGTTCGATCGTGCGAACGAAGCGCGGCCAACGCGTATAAGGTCAAAACATGGGACTCGTCCTATGCCGGGCTGTTGCCGGACTAACTGTCGGCGCTGATGTTAAGTCTTCCAACTTCGGGGAAGCACTGGGGCTTGTCTCAGAGTCGGGTCATATCAGGACCCACCATCAATTTTGGATCGGATCACCAAAGGCATATAAGTTACAAAGATAGAATAGTGCCAGTGATTCGTGATTCATCAGATCAGGCAAGGCGTGACTGTGACGTGTCACGGTTGTGAAAATCTCGTCACACCTTTTTTTTTTTTAATCCAATCCATCGTGCGCCTCGGGGTAACAGAACCCAATGTAGCACTTCCATGTAATGTTACATGCTGCTTGTGATCTCGTCACACTGTCCTTCAGCTCGACAACGACACCGACAACGATCATGACCCGTAAGCTTTGTCCGCAGGGGCGGTACTTATCATCTTTCTCTGTTGATCAGGTGGACTCGGAAACCAGATACCCGGGCCATATAGTCCCCTTACTAGGGCCGCCGCGGCAGCAGATGGAGGAACATCTGAGACAACGGCGGGAGCAGCAGCAGAGGAGAATGGTCATAGTATACGTTACTGAACGTACTGAACACTCTAGGCCATGGCGAAGTGGTCCTACTACATACCGGGGTCCTATTGTCCCTCGGTCGATCTTGCCTCTCCACTACATGCTAATGTAGGTCCTCTGGGATCTAAGGTGAGCATAGCGCACAGGAGAAATTGAGCGACCTCATATCCTACCAGCTTTTAGCAGATGACACAGGAAGATGATGGCTACAATGACAACGACAAGTACGTGCCAAAGTGTGCCAAGTCACCCCGGGCCTCAAGCCGTCTTGGACGCACCCATAACAGAACCTCGAGCCCTTTAGCAAACTTGGCATCCCCGAGCCCACCAATCTAGCCATCCCAGATTCTTTCCCAGTGTGCTCTAGCCAGACATGGCCCTCAGGCTAATCCTCACACTGACAGTCGTGCTGGTGGTCTGCTCTCGATGCCCCGACTCACGTGGTCCGCTTGCAACACTGCAACCTCATCCGCGTCCTCAATGGATAGTTGATTTTCGACTCACTTCTCTCGACGTTGCCTTGTCCCCAACAGCATGACCACGATAGGCAAGTCCGCATGAGGCCCCACGGACTGGCTCTTGTAAAACTCCCATCGCGACTGGTCGAGTGCCAACTTCAACTCATTGTCCCCTGTTGTTGGTGGCAGGTCACGGTCGCCCTCCTAAACTTCCCGTTCACTTTTGCTCACAGGAACCATCGTGTCCTCGTTGCCTACGACTGTTTTTCTGCCCTCCTTTCCCCACAACCTTGAACCTTGCCCATCCCTCGCCTTCCTGGTGGTTCCAGCAGCGGCCGCAACGGCATGGAATAAGAACACGTACGCATGATGTCTCACAGCCTCGGTAATGCAACTGACACATTCACACAGTTTTTGGCCTCTCTACTCCACCCCGAACCATCAAACATGGCTTCTGCGTACTTAACATGCAAGGCTGCTAGGCACGAAACTCCTGGGATGGCCACGCATAACAAGCTGAGCCCATCACTCGCATGTGCACTCGATGTCATCCGGGGGCCGCTCTTTGTATGTTTGCACGTCCCGCGCGGGCTCACCACCACCAGGCGTCATTCGGGTTCGTGTTCACGCCTATTGGCCATGCCAAGATACTCAACGTCAAGCAGGTAGCGGCATCCGCCCTGGCACGCAGACTCCGGAGGCCAAATTCGGCATCAATTTATCGTGTGCATTTTGTACCAGCTCATTCAAATGCGGCTGCTCGCCAAGCTGCTATTACTGAGGAGTCTTGGTACGCCGAGCGCAGCCGCAGCGATCACGGAGGTGGGGCCATGCGGGGGGTGCTTGCGTCGGATGCGCCCTGTGGTTCTTGTTCCGTCTCTGGGTGTAAAGCCATGAGGCAGAACTGGGGTCGCACCGAGAACGCCGATCAGTTTGAGCGCCGGAAGTGCGCGCATTCGGCGCCACAGCCCCACAGAACGACGGTAAGGACGAGGAATTTCACACAGAGGACATGCGACAGCCTACAGGACGAGGGAGCGCAGGACGTACTCCATACAATATTTAATGTCACATGCAAGACCTTTCGCCACGCCACAGTAAGCACCGGCCTGAGCCCACCCTAAGGCATCGGCCCTTGAGGCCTCCATGTTCGACAGGCCTGAACCCTGGTGGACTGGGCCGTAGCACTATTGGATACTATGTCCGACACACCCATTAGTCATGATTCGGACGCCACTGGTATGATAGACACTGCACGCCACATCTGAACACTTGCTGGGCTGGGTGTCCGTCGCATTTCAAAAAGGTCTATTCCTAGTGTGAGTTTGCTAGATAAGAAGGAAATGGGGAAGCGGCGGAGGTAGTATTCCCAGCCAGGCCAGCGCAACTCCTGTCGGAGCGGCGCAAGTGCGCAAGTGCTAGCTATATACAGGAATCAACACGAGGACGGGATAAACCCGACAATCACACGCATGGCCCGTTCCTTGGATTCTCGCATGTCATGATTTTGAGCCACGGAATTCTTTTGATGACGTTGACATTCGTCCGTCTCACAAACATTACTTCGTGAAAGGACTTATCACAGGGAGCGAGGAAGCAATACAGTATATTGGGATGGAACAGAAGTTCGTGCCGTTAAAGAAGCGGGATGAACGCCGGTGAATGATAGATTTACCCACACGCCCAAGGACACTCAATCACGCCTCATCCTTCTCCCCTATGCGGTGACTTTCTCACTCCGAAGTCTCTACCCACGGCACCAAGTTGTCGGCGTTGATCTGATCATCAACAACGCCCCAACAGTGGTGCATTCATATTCATTTCCCATTCCACCATTTGGGAGTGTCCTAAGCAGGTGGAACTTCATATCTCGGAGCTGGAAATCGGGCGCATACTCGGATTTCATTAGTTGCGCCCAGAAAGGCAGACACCATGCGGTCGAGCATCTCGCACTCCCAACTCCACACTGTAGGGGTCCGAGTTGAGGAAGGATTTTGTCCTTACCATAAATGTCAGTTTATCGGGATGCAGACTGCGGAATGCTTCCTTGACAGATATTTTCGGGCGCTCCCCGAGGTGCCCAGGTACTGGGTGGCACCAGTACACTAGAACTGCTGTATGGGAGGGTACGTGACTAGAGTGACAAATCGGGAACATGCTTTGATCTTAAGTTATTCCGATTATGCTTAGTTGGTTTGTCGGCGGCGGCGGATGCCCGCAACTGTGTCAAGAAGAGACGGCCTTTTTGGGTACGGGTGGTGCACCATCGTCGGGTTCGTGTGTGCCATGAGGGGCACGAAGTCCTGTGCCTCACATGCTCCAACTTCGGGGGCACCGAGCTTTTCCCATGAAGGGATGGTGCCGCTGCCCAACAGCATTGGCCCGGCTAGAGAAATAGTCTGAGAGAGGCTTCAATCTATGATACTGTTAGACTCATCGGGAGGCTCTTATTTGTCATACTAACACTCGAACGCTGCATCATCAAGAATTGTCGAATGTGTGTTGAACCCCAGAATTATACTTGGGTGTTTGGAGAAAGTTTGATTGAGCCCAGGGATAGTCTGGTTCATGTGTGGTTCCATCTCTCAGGGCGCGGCCCAACCAGCTTCGGATATAATCCACTCGCAACAGTCCCCTTTACGGCGTTGCACCCCTGTGGATGTCCTGAGAACAGCAATAAGTAGAACACGATCATGATGGCATGGGAGGACTTTCCCAAGCCGCGTAGTTGACAGACCGGATCAAGCATTGATGCTTAAGATTATCATAATATCCACATGCAGATTTCTCGGAGTTACGCACGTGCGTTCGAGTGATGGCGTAGTAGAGATGGACATGGGTGGGTGTCTTCTTCTCCTTGGCACGGAATGAGGGGAATTTTGAGCCTGTACGATTGTTGGTGATCCATGGCGCAGGGGACCACGGGCATGGCACGCGCAAGCTGAAGTGATCCTAAATCGAATCGATTGCTTATGGTATTTTGACATGGTATATAATGATAAGATGAAAGCTGGCACTGTGTTGGCTGTGTGAGGCCAGGCTGTGTCGGTGGAAGGAATAGTTGCGTGGACAGTAAACGTAGACGGGAAGCGGAAAGTAGACGAACGAGTTGGAAGGAAAAGGTATGACCAGACCATGCACGGTACAAGTCATCCAGGTACATCACGTTGTATGCGGGATACGGTCAGACAAGCCCGCAGGATGAAGAGGTGGAGAGGCCGAACTGGAGAACTTCGGTCTCGTGTCTGGAGGACTGGGAGACGTGATAACGTTAAGCACGCTCTCGACATCGTGTGGGATGGAAACATACAACATGACTGGTCACTCTTCGTAACAAAGTTGAGCATGAGCCGCAATAGGTCTAGATATTTCACGATCGGCTATTAGTGTCAAGGCAGCATGAAGGTGACAACTCCGGTGGTTATTCTCGACTTGGATTCTTCCAGGAAGACTGTCAAGGCGGAACATTACAGCCAATGCGTCTAGCTCGCCAGGCTGCTCTCGAGCTCGGCTCCGGCCAGTGAATACCTGAGCTGAAGCAGGCGAGACCTCAGGCCTCAGTCCCAGACCACAACCACGCAGGGTTCCCAGCCGGCGGTCAAAGTCATCCGAGAGGGCACACCTAGTTGGTTATTCATGATGCAGTTTAGTGCGCCCAGAAGAAATTGATTGTGGCGGCCATCCCTGAGAATGAGATAGACAGGCAAAAAAAAAAGGCAGCCGTGTCACGATATCGTCACAAAGGCCAAAAAAAAGGCGTGACGTGACGACAATGTGTGACTCCCTGCGGTCTGTGGGTGGTGTCCAACCTGAACGTCGTATTCTGGGGACTACTACCAGCGCCAGTGGTCGACATCAACCCAAGACCGGACCATGGCAATCCGGGCCAATGATTTCAACTGCCCCTCGAACCTTTAGTAATGGCGCTCGGATCCTCTCACACTCAGGCTGCCACCCAACTTGAACCAGTTCGCGTCGTTTGGTCCCGTGGATTCAAGTTGACTGCCCGTATGTCTCTTTTTTTCTTCGTACAAGGTTCACCATCCTTATGAGACACTTCAATTTACCTGAGCATGTCATAGACACAGTTGTCGTACGAGTTAAGTGGGTTGCCAGTTGATGGACGGGACCAGTGGTCCCCGTGATTGGCGACAGTTGGATCAAACCGAATCGTGTCATAGATCTAGACTCATAGCCTGTGGGCGCACAATGTCCTGCTTGCCGTTAAAAAAATGTCCCGGGGGTTTCCACAATTTGGTGCAGTGGCGATTCTCGGCGTTCAGTGGGACAGTCGGCGCGGTCATCGCTTCTACTACCGCATGGCCATCATCAGGATGTGGCGCTTATTGTGGCGTGGCGAGAAGATTGGAATGGCTTTGGTGCACCTTCGCCGGACCCCGAGTCGGAGGGCGGCACGGCCGGATGCTTCCATGCTTGCCTGGTTGACACAGAGCGTTGCGCCCTCGTCGACGCCAAAGAAGGAGAGCCCTATCGGGGAGTTGAGCATTCATTTCTCGCATAGAGGATGACTGACCAGGATCATTAGGTACTGGACCTGCACAATACGTGTTTATCGAAGTCTCTCCCGCGGGCAAGGAAGCACCCGTTCATTACGTCCTATTCGTGTACTTCCTGGTGCGGAGCCCCAAGTAGTACACATGAACTTACTCGTGACGTGACCTCTCCCGTGGTGGCTCAATTAATCGACATGACTCGCCTGCAACCCGAAGTTGACATAGACATGCTCGTTTGTTCTCTTCTCATGACGCACGACGCCGTTTGTGCGGATCGTGATTGACTGGTACTGACGACAGGTCTCGGCCAGCTCCTTTTACCTTGATAGTTGACTGCTCATCCGTCAGTTATTGGGCTGTAGGGGCGTAGGCTCAAGCGCTCAAGGGTTGAGGGAAAACATTTATCCCAAGTATCTGGGCGTGTTTCAGTTGATGCCGCGTCTGCTGCCAAGTTGTGCATTACAGTAGGTGGATCGACTGTTCGGGCTTTCAATGGGCGCTCCGACGACCCCGTCGTACGCGATAATCACGGGCATGTGGGACGAGACAGCCTGGGCGTACTGTAGGATTGGTGGGCTGCGTATCTCGTATGAAGTAAACCGCCGTCGGGTCCACGGGGTTGTGCTTTAATATATCAAGTCGCTGACAGGGCAGAAGCCTCCACCATCGCATCATCAACAAATAACAACAGTCTGTCTTCAACTCTATCAGTACAAATCAAGATCATGTGCAGTATGCGGGGGCTGTCCTTCGGTATTTGGATCTGCTTTCAGCTTCGTCTCCAAACTAGTTGACGCCGTATTGGGATGCATACGTTGATCTGACGAAGGAAGCAAAGTAAGGGTCCGTGACATATCACTGACTCGTTCCTCATCCCCCAAATCTCAAGGGTCTCATCGGAACATTTTTTTCTGCATTGCTGTCACGACATTTGAATGTAATTCGAAACTCACGAGGTGGATGCCAAGGACTACTCAAATGCGTGGGACTCACGGACCCACTTCGGTTCGGATCGGGTCAATATCCCAGGCCTTAAGGCTGGAGCCAAAGTTCTGGGACCACTGATGTACCGTACCGGATCACAGTACATCACGCTGTAGTGATGAGTCAAGGATTCCCAGTTTGTTATACGGCCACAGCTTGTCCCCCAACCCTCCGGCAAATAAAGACCTTGGCCATGCTCTCTTGGGCCGCGCCTCATCCGCTCGCCCATAATCCACATCATGTCTGCCCTTCCCCCTATCCCACCAAATATCGCAGACATGTAGGTGGTCTCATATCTGACACCTGTTTTCACACAAACGTCTAGCTGACCAGGTATCCAGCACAGCCCCCCCCGTGCGTTCGATCCTCCAGTTGGCTTGTGCTCGTCAGTGTTATTTACCGCTCTCCTGCTGCTTAGCTTTTGGGGAGCGTATGGAATTGGGCCTTGTATGGGGTTTTGGTAGTCCAGACCTGTAGGCTCATCCTCACAATCTCCCACGTCTATTGCCCGCCTGCTAATTAAATGGTCAAGATGTGTACAGCTACAATTTTTCGCAAGACAGGCTATCCATAAAACTGCTAGGTGCGTTGTCTCTCCACCCGGCATGCCCTCCTTAGTAATGACGGCTCCTCCGCAGTCTATGCTGTGTTTCTAATCGAGACGATACAGACAGCAATGAGTGGCGCAGACCTGTACTACAGGTTCGCCTCCGGCTTCGGTAATATGAACCGCCTGGCCAACCCTTACATATCCGCATTCGAAGTGCCGCTTATCGGAGCTGTGGTTTCCCTGGTCGTCCAATACTTTTTTTCTTATCGCGTCTGGGTGCTTAGCGACAAGAAATCCTGGTGGATATGCATGACTATCTGTGTGGTGAGTCGAGCATAGAGTCCTAACCTATGACGATATATGAGCTTGACGTGTTCATAGTTCTCCACTTTCGACGCTTTAGCGGCATTCTCCTGGGGTGTCTATGTAAGTTTTTGTGGCTTTCACGTAACACACCATGACTCACGGTCGCAGGCACACATAATCGGCAGGTTTGTTAGTGGCTGGAGGCTGAAGTTCTTTGCGTTGGTAGGGCTACCGTGTTCCTGATTATCCAACTCTGATTCCCTAGTTCATGCGATTCTATCACAGAGCTGGCTCATCGGAAACACCGTGGCTGACACCCTTATTTCGTCATTGATGCTTTATTATGTGAAAACGCTGCAAGTCCTTCGGATGAGACGTTAAACTGATTATCACCCTTTGGGACATCTACAGTTGACAAGAGGACGTAGTAATAGGGGTGACCCCTTCCGGAACCATGCTTTACGGAAAGTAGTGAGGTTGACGATCGAAACCAACATAATGACTAGTGGGTCCGAGTCTGCTCTCATTTCTGATCGCGCCCGCCATCTCACACACACTCAGCCGTCAATGGGGTGATAGCACTGCTGATGGTCTCTATATTTCCTGTGCGTAACTTAAGATTCCACTCATTCTACGGATGATCTTACTCATCAACGCTAAATAGGACAAAATCTGGTACACTTGCCCGTAGGTCTCGATTCAACTTTCACGTCTTTCTCACTCCTGATCACCATATCTTAGTGCTGCTATCCTCGGGAAACTGTAGGACCGTTCGCTGGACGTGGATATAACCCCTACTGATAGTTTGCGTTTATCGGCGCAGATACTCGAACACGCTCCTTGTCTCTCTCAACAACCGCATCTCCATCCGGGAAGTGTCGCATGCGAGAGGGGGTTTATTGGTGTCGCCACGACCTATGACAAGACGATTCTCTGGCGCCGTGCAGTTGGAGCTCGAAAAGACCTCGTATGCTTCCCAACAAAGGTTGCACTCAGGCTCAGGAGAGGATGGAGTCATTGGTGAGTGCTGTCGTACTTCATACCCCGGTTTCCTTTCAGCACCCCAACCTAAATTTCAGATATCTCACCCCATGAGCTTTCAACACCAACGAAAGAATCGGAAATATGACGCTATTTGGCGGGCACGACCACCCTGACCAACTATTTATCGCAGTACTTTACATTGTATCACGCTGAAAAAGTGGTAATCGCGTGTATGATTGCCAGGAGGTGGTAGTTTAGTGAATGATACCCATGCATCCAAGGCCGCATAATCGCTCAAAGCAGCCAGAAGAGCTACGAGCATCTTGTTCTCACCTCTCAGGGTGTCTGACCCTATTCGGTACAATTCTTCGCAAGACCTGGTTACGATTTCCCTCAGACGCAATAGGAAGCATTTTAATGCGTTCCCTTTTGACCCACGTATCTGTTGTTATATAACCTTGTGTGGTGTTTGAGGAACCTTACTCATGATCCCACTCCATGAGCGAGCCATTAGTCAACCGATCATTGGTATAGCTCTCACAGATTGTGTAGACTAGGGAAACCCTGCGTTTACTTTTCTTCTTTTTTCATATGTTTTAGAAAAATCTTAGAAGCCCCTACATACCATGCTTGACCAGCTGTCCAGAAAAGTAGACCACCTGAAAAAAAATACCTTAATTAAGGAAATATCAATTGGTTAGGGGAGTATCCCATATGGACAGTTCGTTTCAAAAATAAGTCGAATCAGCTTCACTAATATTTGCACACAAAGCTGAGTGAATTTTTACAAAAGTGCCCAAACAGCATGAAAAGGTGCAGAAAAGGAGGAGGGATACCTTTGTCCAAGCCAAAATACTTCTTGAAAATCTCCCTGTTTTTTTTTTAGCAAAAGAAGCGTGAAAAGTACCAAAAAGTGGGTTTTCCTGATGTGGTACCAGCTCTCTAGTCTAGTCTGTGTTATTGACTGTCCATTCGTTGAGTTGGTAGACTTGATGAGTGATAGAGTTCAGGAGTGTATCTATGGAAAGAATCGCATGCCCGAGCCAGAGGGATGAGACTGTTGGCGGCAGACTGTTTGACAACCGGACCGAGTCTCGCCTGTGAGGTTGTGACACGTGGCCGCCACCGTGGTGCCGCCATTTACAGCCACCTCCAACGCATTTACTATCCGATGTACCATGTGCGCCCAACATCGGCTGACGTGTGCATTGGGTAGATAGACCGACCGATCTGCTTGTTTGCTCGTGATTGCATGACCTGGCGGACCGCATGCAAGTTAGCTAGCGACACAAATCTCCGGTAAACCACGTAATCATTCAAGTTCGGGGCACAGCGTTCTGCTTCAGTGGATTAAGCGAGCGGATTCACAGGTATTCGTCACTATCGACTATTGATCCGTTTCAATTTTAACGTCACAGAAGCAAGATGAACAATCATGAGGCTATGTATCCTTCATACCGAGTTCAATTCGATTGCGATCGTGCCCTGCATACATGCGGTAGAAAGCAGACGTTCAACAGCCTGAGGGGACAAGCGAGTTCAGGAACCACGCGGTCAGCACACAACCCACTTTTTTTTCATCTTCGGGATCTTGCCTATAGCTAGCGTATTGATGCCTGCATTTGCAGCAATCCCGACAACGACGCCTGTCATGCGTAAAATCCACAGTTGTAGTGACTACTGCCCCGATTTGTGACTGGCTGGACAAGAATCACTCAAAGATGTCACCATTCCTTAAATTCACGGGTTGTCAGCTCTCCTGGTCTCCAAGCAGGGGCGTAGGTCCTTTTGTTTCACTGCTCCTCTGGACGCCGGTTTATCACCGCCGCTCACTCCATCATGATGCCATGCGATCAGTACAAATATCTCCGCACAAGCCGCCCTCGCCATATGCGCTTAGCGGATCCCATCTTGCCTATTGGTTAACCCAATTAACCAAGCATGAGGGCAAGTGCCAATAATCGGGAACTGAAATAGAGATACCGCCATAAATCGTGCCTTCCAGTGATGAGTCAGGCTCCGTGCAACCCCTGGTATATTGGTCGGCTCAGCAATGGAACCCCCTCGCCCCCAACTTTCAACTGATCAAGGCTTTGTTCCCTGGTAGCTTTGGCTGTGCCTCGTCCGTTCACTTTCATTTCACGAGTTCATGTCGACTCCTGCAAACCCAGCCGATGTGTATGTGTTATTGCTTCTGACGCCCGTTCTCACACTCACACTCACTTCTCGCTTATGCCTTCTTTCAGCGCTGCGCCTCTTGTGCGTGTGATAATTGACCCACATTCGATGGCGTTATTGACGCGTCCCTACTACTTAGCTTTTGGGGACCGTTTGGAATTGGTCATTATATGGAGTTTTGCTAGTCCAGCTCTGTAAGCTCTCATTTTCTGCTTTTTTACGGCCATACTATTCCGCCAACTAATGAGACGTTAAGATGTGTACAGCTACAATTTCCCTAAAGACAGGATACTCCTCAAACTACTAGGCATGTACTTTCCTTGCCAATTATCTTCCTGTTCTCAATGACGACTCATTTACAGTCTACGGTTTATTTCTCCTCGAGACGTTACAAACGGCGCTGAGCGGAGCTGACCTATACTACTGGTTCGCGTCCGGCTTCGGTAATATGGACCGTCTGTCCAATCCTTACGCATCCGCTTTCGACGTGCCAATAATTGGGGCTGTTGCTTCCCTGACCGTCCAATTCTTCTTCGCTTATCGTGTCTGGGTGCTCAGCAACAAGAATTCCTGGTGGATTTGCCTGATTATCGGCATCTGTGCGGTGAATTGATCATACAGTTCTGACCCTATAACGCTATTTCGAGCTTACCATTTTTACAGTGTGCTACTGTCGATGCTGCAGCAGCATTCGCCGGTGGTATCGAAGTAAGCCTTGGAGGTATCACGTTAATCCGTGCCAACTCACTGTGGCAGGCACACATTTTCAAGGCCTTTGCCAGTGGCCGGAGGCTCAAGGCTCTTGCCTTGGTGAGGTTACCATGTGACTGGTCTCACACTCGTCAACATCTCTGACTAATGTGGCGCTGTCAGACCTGGCTCATCGGAAACACTGTGGCTGATATTTTGATTACCGTGGGGATGCTTTATCACGTAAGGACGCTGCACATAGCGGTGAGGATGTGAAAACTGATCCGTCATCCTTGGGGTATACAGTTGACAAGATGTCGTGTGACCGAGGGTTGGCCTTTTGGTATCCGTGGATTACAGAAAGTAGTGCGATTGACGGTCGAAACGAACGTAATGACTAGTGCGTGCGCTTCCATTTTTGATTGCGCCAACCATCTCACACCTATTTAGCTACTGTTGCGATTATTTCATTACTAATGGTCGTCATATTCCCTGTGCGTGATCTTGGATGCCACTTACTCTCCGGATTATCTGACCCATCAATAACTCCCAGGACAAGAACTGGTACGCTTGCCCGTACGTATCAATTCATCTCTACCTTATCCCATCATCTTATTATCGCTTTTTAGTACGGCTATCATTGGGAAATTGTGGGACTGCCGACATTGCTTGTGGGTATCAACACCGCTGATGATCGGCAATGTTTTGTGCAGATACTCGAACACTCTCCTTGTCTCTCTTAACAACCGCATCTCCATCCGGGAAGGGACGTCCGGAGGAGGACTGTTGCCCAGATCTCGTGAGATAGCAGCCCCTCCTCCGACAGCACCCTCGAGTATCCCGCAGGTGCGGCTTGAGAAGGTCATGGTCTCTCAATCGTTCAACCAAGGGTTACAATCAGGAGGGGATGGGACACGCGAGGGGACAATTGGTGAGTACTGCGGTGCTCCCTTCTTTGTTTGCCTTTCGAGAACCCGACCCGAACAAACAGATATCACATCATTTATGGTTTCAGTGGCAGCCCAAGATGCTGTCGGACAGTCTCATAGAATGTATGTTACAGTATAGAGGCCGGCTGGTTACGTCATGAATTCTACCCACGCGGCCAAAGACCGCATAATCATAGCTACTGTAAGTATTATTGTGGGGCAGAATACAGCTACATCAAGTGGTCACTGGGTTTTTAGTGCTGCCCTCGCTTTGTGCTTCTACGACCTGCGGCTTTCTCGGGTCACACGGCGCGCCAGAATAGGTTGAGCCAGAGTCCTGAGACAGCCCATCCCCTGTAACTCGACAGACTCGGAGATGCATGTCGGCCCTAGCATTGGCATTGCCTTCACACACCTTCCAGGCACACAGGACATCACTGGCTTCATGGCGGGGAAACCAGGACTGGCGACTGCCGAAGTGGGCTATAGAGTATGGACGCACACGAATTGGGGCTCCCTTCATATCCAGATTGCGTGTGAACCATGGGCGCAACGACAAATGCAAATCTGGCAGTTCGAACACGTCCCGATCAAACGAGGTCGCCCACCCTCAGGCTATGTTGTAAAGGTGTCGCGTAGGCCCGTCACATCCGTCTGGCTGCGTGCCTACCCGCGATTTGGTGGCACGCACAATTGCGCCACCGCTCCACCGCTCCATTCAGTGCATTTCTTTCAATCGGTGGCGGTTCTTTGATTCGAAATGGCCAAATGTGGGGAAGTTTTCCTCGGGGCCGGTGTGATCGATGTGGGTCCGTTGTCTTACGTAGTCAAGGGGGCGTAACTAGGTCACCGTGTGAGGGCAGGTGGTCTGTGCTCCGGTGCTGAGCGAGTCTTGGGGGAAGTCCGATCTACTCTATCGGATTATGCTGCGGGGGTTGACTTTACTGAAGCCCGCACTCAATTAAAGAAGGGAGGTCAGCGCTCCGATGTTGTCCTCTTCTCGATACGTCTTTGTATCTTCGAGGCAATTGAATAGGCCGACGCAACACTTATCGTAGGTAAGTAAAATCGGGTCATCCGTTTAACTGCCGGCCGGTCCGTTTCAACCTCCGGTCCTCCGGCGGAGGCGGACATGGAGCCACAAATATGGTATTTTCATTTTATATTCTGTTTTCTCCATCAGCGTCCTCACAGCCCTGATCATGCCTTCGAGTGTTCCCCATGTGATCAAAGTACTATTGCCGAGGGATGATTCGAAGGGAGCGACGAGTACCCTGACTCCAGACCGAACGTGAGCTATCGTCCTCCAGAAGTTAGGCACTGGACTGGTGTGCGGATATGTGGCATTATGTGCGTCTTCTTTTATTAGCGGCACTGACAACTACGTAGGTCCCATCACTCACCGGTACTCACCCCTTTGTCAACACTCCATGAAGGTCGACCTGTTACGATCAAATCGACCTCATTCTCTCCCCTGTGCAACGACATATTTCAACTCGTCCGACCACTTATCTCTCGACTGAATTGTCTGATGTTCCCAGAGAGGAACTAATTTCCGTGACATGCTCCGTGTGTTGGGACTGCAGGTTTGAGTGATACGTTCTGGTGATGAGTCATCAACCGCTCAACCGCTTAGTCTCTGCTGTGTCGTCGCTCCAAGCATGTAGAGCAACTAGCAGGGCTCTCCTTTGGGCTTTATTGGCGTGACTGCTTCGTGTGCTCAGTTACTCTACGTTGTTCGCCTGGTCTCTATCTACTGTAATGTCAGACTTGCCTCCTATCCCTTTCAACATCGCCCGAATGAGAGTATCGTCCAACATCCATTCTCACTGAGACTAATCTGTTCTACTCAGAACTGCCGGCACCACTTGTATGTGTGACAATTTCAGTTTTGTTAACAGCGATGCCCAATCCTTCTTGTTAGCTTTTCATTGGAGGCATTTGGAACCGGTGCTTATTTAGGGTCCTTGTAGTCCAGTTTTGTGAGCGTTGCAATCCTTCCTCTCATTGTACGTTCCTCAAGTAACTCACCAGACCGTAAAGACGCGATTTCCCGAAGACAAGTGGCCTGTCTGAAACAGGCAAACAACACTCAATGGCTCCGACGTTTATTACTGGTTCATCTCGGGCTATGGTGACATGAACCACCTGGTTGCCCCGTTCGTGTCTACCTCCGACGCCCCGATTATCGAATCCGTGGTGTCCTTGGTCGTCGAATTTTTCTTCATTCATCGCATCTGGGTGCTTGGGATCAGGCGCTCCCGGTGCTTTTGCTTGCTCATCTGTCCGGTCAGTAACACCTGTCCCTGAAAAAGCAAATCTTGGGCGCATTTTCTTCCCCGAAGTGCTCTATCATTTATGCAGCAGCGGTAGTTACTGGCGGTATTTATGTGAGTCTTCGATTCAAGTCGCTGACAGCTCACGGACTCAATGTCGCAGCAGGCACATATCCGTCAAAGTTTTGCCAGTGGTGGGGCGCTCAGAGACATTGCAATAGCACGATCACGATCCTCGAGAGCTTCACACCATGTCATTTCACGAACGGCGACTTCATCCAGGCCTGGCTGGTTGGGAATACGATGGCTGACGTCCTCATCGGTGAGCGGGGTGTATGAGAGTTAGTAAGAGTGAGCAATGCAGGTCGTTTGCCAATGTCAATATCGCGGAGTTTCGTGTATGAATTATTCCTTTGCATTGACGGTCGGGTGCATTGATATAGGCACTGTACATGTTGCTCGCTGTATAGAACAATGATCTGTGGCTTTTATGCCAGAAAAGGCGTGCTTTCCGGTGGGCGAAGTTTTGAATGATCTGGCAAAATGCATACTACTTGCCTTTAAGTCATAATCTCGGAAATGATGAGAACCGAAGAAGCCCAGCAAGTACAGTCGCTAACTTTGTGCAATGCACAACCTAACTACCTTCTAATTTGTGGTCGTTGCCCTCTCCATTGGGGAAGGAGGGTTGGGGGCGAGCAATACTGTACCGAGCACGTGTAGACAATGAATCGGTAACTCAAATTTTAGTCTCCGCTTTACTTCTTTTTTCCGATCATCGGCCTACTGTATCACTTTCCTTCCCCGTTGTTTTAGACTTTTCAGAACACCCCCCCTTGAAGAAGCATCTTCCACTGGGGGTATTCTATCTAACTTAGTCCTGGCATGCCTCCCAACTCCCAAGTGTGATGTTTACAGAGGTCAAGGTCAAACCTCCTGACATATGCAAGTAACGTTATGTTCAAGACCCATTTTTTTTTTTTTTTTTTTTTTTGGCTTCGATTACTGTGCGCCTCGGGGTACAGAACCCCATGTAGCACTTCG
>Ga0307510_10003241_pt1 | contig 18922 bp, 15 predicted proteins | sample 12_EM_MG_FD_207224 | JGI IMG/M metagenome (GOLD analysis project Ga0307510, IMG submission 207224) | Populus trichocarpa ectomycorrhiza microbial communities from riparian zone in the Pacific Northwest, United States - 12_EM | ecosystem: Host-associated > Plants > Roots > Unclassified | place...
GAGGATTCGTTCATGACCATGGAAAACACCTCATATGATGTGATCCTGCGGAACGCCTCTGTCCTCGATGGCACGGGGAAGCCTGCCTTTCGCGCCGACGTTGCAATCCAAGGAGAGCGCCTCGCCCGCATTGGCTCTCTAGAGCTTGCTGAGGCGACACAGGAAATCGACGCGCGGGGCCTGACGGTGGCCCCGGGATTCATCGATGTGCACGCTCATGATGACGCCGAGCTCATCGCCCGACCGCAGATGACGCCCAAGCTGACTCAAGGCGTAACCACGGTCATCGCCGGCAATTGTGGGATCAGCGGCGCACCCTATTCCCACCCCTCGAGCCCGTCCGGATTGTTGCGGTTGGTCTTTAAATCGGACGCGTTCATGGCGCGTACGTTCGAAGAATTTCTGTCGAAGGTGCGCGCCGCGGAGCCTGCAATCAACTCGGCCTTCCTGACAGGGCACTCCACGTTACGCATCCAGGTGATGGGCGATGACCTCGGTCGGACCGCAACCGCGGCCGAGATCAGGCAGATGCGCACACTGTTGACGGACTGTCTGGAACAGGGCTCTTTGGGGCTTTCCACCGGTCTCTTCTATCCTCCCGCTCGCGCCGCCTCTACCCAGGAAGTCATCGAGATCGCCGCGCCCCTGCGCGCTCATCAGGGCATCTATGTCACGCACATGCGCAACGAGGCGGACCGCGTGATCGAGAGTCTCGAAGAGTCGCTCGAGATCGGACACGCAGCGGGAGTGCCCGTGGTCATCTCACATCATAAGTGCATGGGACACCGAAACTTCGGGCGCAGCACCGAAACCCTCGCCTTGTTGAGGCGCGCACGCGCGCGCCAGCCGGTCGCTCTCGACGTCTATCCCTACACAGCCGGCTCGTCGGTGTTGCACGTCGATCTGGTGTCGATGGCCTCGAAGACCTTGCTGACCTGGTGTGACCCGCACCCCGAGTACGTTGGCCGCGACCTGGGTGAGGTGGCTTCCGAGTTAGGTTGTACACCGGTTGAAGCGGTCGCCCGGCTCGAGCCCGCCGGTGCGGTTTATTTCTTCATGGACGAGGCCGACATCGTGCGGATCATGCGGTCCCCCGAGGCCATGATCGGCTCGGATGGCATGCCCGCGGACCAACACCCTCATCCCCGGCTGTGGGGCACTTTCCCCCGTGTGTTGGGCCGGTACGTCCGTGAACAGAACGTGTTGCCACTGCACGAGGCTGTTCATCGCATGACGGGACTTGCCGCGCAGCGCTTCGGGCTGCGCAATCGCGGCACCGTCGAGGTGGGAAATTATGCGGACCTATGCGTCTTTGATCCCGGCACCATTCTCGATGCGGCGACCTTCGAGCAACCGACCCAACCCGCGATTGGGATTCACTATGTGTTCGTCAACGGTCAGATGGCACTGGAAAAAGGGACACCCACCGCATCGCGGGCAGGCAAGGTGCTGACCCGAAACCCGCACTGACCCTGGTTGGCGGATATGGGACTGCTATTGTCATTTACGCCACAGTACCCGGCTACCACAATGCAGGCCATATGGATGCCAGCCTGCACATCGGTTTTCTGCTCTTCCCCAAAGTCACACAGCTCGATCTCACCGGCCCGGCCCAGGTGTTGAGTCGCATACCCGGCGCCCGGGTGCATCTGGCCTGGAAATCGCTGCAAGCGGTGCTGACGGATGTGGGATTCACCATCAACCCGACCACGACCTTCGCGGACTGCCCGAAGTTGGATGTGTTATGCGTACCGGGCGGATTCGGGGTGGTCGAGCAATTGAATGACGCGGAAACGCTCGGGTTTCTGCACAGACAAGGTGGCGCGGCGCGCTATGTAACCTCCGTGTGCAACGGGTCGCTGCTGCTCGGCGCCGCGGGGCTGATCGATGGGTACAAGTCCGCCTGTCACTGGATGTGGCGGCACTACCTGCCGCAATTCGGAGCGGAGCCGGTGGCGGCCCGCGTCGTTCGCGATCGCAACCGGCTCTCCGGTGCGGGCGTGACTTCCGGCATCGACTTCGCATTCACCCTGGCCGGCGAGTTGGCGGGGGATGAGGCGGCGCGCATGATTCAACTCGGCCTGGAGTATGACCCGCAACCGCCGTTCGACTGCGGATCACCGCAGAAAGCCGGCGCCGAGCGCGTGGCGCGCGCTCGTCTTGCCCAACAGGATCGGCTCCAGAGTGTCGAAGCGCAGATCGCCCAGGCGGCCCGGCGAAGATCGACGATCTAATTCATCAGCGGCGAAACGGTCCTGACAAAGGCCGCCTTGCCGTCTGCGCCGGGGTGATACCCGGTAATCGTGTCGGGGGCTTTGTGATCGTCGACCCAGGCGTCGAGCGCGGCCAGCCAGTCGATCTGACTCGCCCCCTCGCCTCCCGAGCAATGATTCATGCCCGGCACCATGAACAGTCGATAGAACTCCTGAGTCGCCTCGCGGCCTCCGATCACCCGCTGCACCGTCGAGTAGTAGTCGATCGTTTCGCGGACGTCGCCTATCGCATCGTTCCAGCCCATGTAGGAAAGCAGCTTGCCACCATTGTCACGGAATGTGCGCAGGTCCGGGTTGGTCGCACTCAGGATGGCATCGCTGCCGCCACTGCGCCTGACATACTCCGCCAATCGCGTCTCGTCAGGAACAAATGCGAGTCCGGGCGCGGGCATGAAGCTTTGATAGCGGAACACGGACACCGGGTAGCTCTCGATACCGGCAAACGTGCTCCAAACCAGCTCTGAGCCCGGCATTGCGCTCGAATGTGCCACCATTCGGCCACTGCCATCGTGTGGGCCGTCATAGATCTCACGCGCTGCCTGCGCCTGCGCCGGTGTCAGGCAATGGGTCGCGGTGCCTGCCTTGCAGGTAATAGGCCCCAGATCAACCTGACACTTACGCGGATCGTCGAGGATGCCGTCCAACTTTCCGTCGATCCGGTCACATCGATCGAGCACGTAGCGATGCAGGAGTTGTAAAGCCCTCCCGTCCAGTACCGCCTTGCTGCCGTACATCCGGTTGGCGAACCAATAAAGATTCGGGAACAGATCGCTCCAACGCATCGAAGGCGCGCCGGCGATGATTCCGTCATAGTCGTAGGGATAGCGCTGCGCCATTTGCAGCGCCTCGCGACCACCGTTGGAACAGCCACTGAAATAGACATGGCGCGCCGCCCGACCATAAGTCCGGAGGACGACCGCACGGGCAGCCAGGCCGGCCACATGCGGCGCGCGAAACCCGTAATCCAACAATGCGGATTCGTTTTGATACGCCCATTGGGCATCTGTCTGGCTCGACAGGTGGCCGCCGTTATGCGCTGCGGTTGCGAAGCCCTGGCGAAGCGCCGATCCGCTCCAGGAAACCGGCGATGTCGGATCGTCGGGCATGAAATCGCCCGCTTGGCCACCCGTACCGAAGACGGCGAGCTTACCGTTCCAGCCGGTCATCGGCATTCGGACCCGGAACTGAACGTTACGCCAGGCGTAGCCGATGACCTCGCAATAGCTGCCCAGATCGGCAGCTCCCACGACAACTTTCGCAGTGATGACTTTGGCCGGAGCATCCTCAACCTGAGAGAAATCCGCTTGTACCAATGCCTCGCATTGCTCGCCTGTGAACGCGCGCAATGGCGATGCGAGTACCCACAGCCCAACCCCCGCCAACACCGCCAGCTTGTGTAGCATGTCGCGCGTCCTCAAAAATTCAGAATTTGCCTCGCTTGCAGCAGGGTCGCTTTGGCGCCTCCGCTGTAGAGCAGGCGCAGCCATCGTTGCAGAGCGTCGATGAGAACCTGGTGGTCGGCCAACTCACCGAACAGAGAGGCGATCGCCAACAAGGGCCGCGGATCGGTTCCACCCTCGATGGCCCGGGAGCGCAGCAGCGCAGCCTGTGGATGGATCACCGGGAGGTGCTGTCCCGACTCGTCTTCACCGCGCACACGTCGCATCCAAGCCGCCAACCCCAGTGACAACAGTTCAATCGACGCGCCAGCGCTGAGGCGGTCGCGAACCGGATCGACCAGATAATTGAGCGCCCCATCGGTATTGACGCGGTCGACGGTGTCCTCGATCCGGGAGTTGGCGAAGCGGTCGAGGAGCTGCGCCTTGTAGCTTGGAAGATCGATGCCGGGAACCGGTAACAGCGTGGGACCGGTTTCACGGTCCATCAATGCCGCCATGTAAGCGTGCAGCGACGGGTCGCGAAGTGACTCGTGGATATACTGATAGCCCGCCAGCCGACCGAGCCCGGCGATAGCGAGATGGCTGGCGTTGAGCAGCCGAAGCTTCATGAACTCGTAAGGTGTGACATCCGCCACAAACTGCGCGCCCACCTCTTCCCAGGCAGGACGACTGCCCACGAACTCGTCCTCAATCACCCACTGGATAAATTTTTCGCAGAACACCGGCCAGCGATCTTCGACACCGAACTGTTCAGCGAGATAGCTGATGTTCTCCGGCGTCGTCATAGGCGTGATGCGATCAACCATGGTATTCGGGAAGCGGGCGTTCGTTGCAATCCATTCAGCGAGATACGGATCGCGCAGGCGCGCCATTGCGAGCACCGCTCGCCTCAACACCTTGCCATTGTGTTGGATGTTGTCACACGAGAGCGCCGTGAACGCGGGAAGTCCGAGTCCCCTGCGCCGCCGGTAGGCTTCCACGATGACGCCGATGGAGCCGCGGGGCTGCTCCGGATGGGCGAGATCATGCACAACGATCGGGTGGGCGGGATCCAGCTGCTTGGTCGCGGAGTTGAGGCAGTAGCCGACTTCCGTGACCGTGAGGCTCACAATTCGGATGGCTGGATTGTCAATGGTATCCAACACGACGGCCGTCGATTGGCCGGCGTAGAGGATGTCTGCGAGCGACCCGATGACCGTCACACGCTCATCCGACTCCTGACGCTCCACCAGCGTGTACAGCGCGTCCTGCGGCGCCAGCGACTCCCGCATGCGCTCGTCCGCAGGCATGAGTCCAACACCGACGATGCCCCACTCCAGGGAGTCGGAGCGACGATTCATCAGATCGTGGGTGTACCGAGCCATGTGGGCGCGGTGAAATCCGCCGAGGCCCAGGTGAACGACGCCGGGGCGGACGCTCGCAGGGTCGAAGGCCGGGCGAGCTATCCGGGCGGGCAATTGGGCGAGGCTCTGGCGGGTCAGGCGCATGGGATGAGTCACTTTATTTCCGCGCGTCGTGGCAAGTCCGCACCGCGCCTTCCGCAGGTGATGCTGGCCGCGAGATTTGCATAACCCAGGACCTCAACCAGCGAGCTTTCATCGAGAGTTGCGAGTGAGGACAGCCAGCCTTTGTATGCCAGCCGTGCCAGCAGTGCCGCCTGGAAACTATCGCCGGCACCCACGGTGTCAATAACTTCGACCGGGAGCCCAGGCACCGTCACGCGACCGGATCGGTGCCACGCCGTCGCACCGCGCGCGCCGTGAGTCATGATGACGAGCTTCACACCGAGCTGGAGCCAATGGGCAGCCAGATCGTCCGGCTGTGCACTGTCGCTCCAACCGCCGACGAAGTCCTCGTCACTGAGTTTGATGATGGATGCACAGTGAGCGAAACTCTCGATGCGTTGCCGCCAGGAGTCGAGCGGGCCCACCAGGGCGGGACGCAGGTTGCAATCGAGGGCGATGACTGTTCGCCGTGCTTCGCGTTCGGCCAGGGACATGAGCGCAGTCCCCACGGGTTCCACCGCGAGCACGTAGGAACCCAATGCAATCGCTTCGACCCACGGCGGCAGCGGATTCGATACATCGGTAACGACCACGTCCTGCACTGCCGTATCGTGTGCATAAAAGGTGTAGCTGGGGTGACCCTCGGCATCCGGTGATACGAGCACCAACGGGGTTGGCCGTTTGCTGCGTTTCAGGAGAGTGGTATCGACGCCCTCCTTCTGCAGTGTGGCAACCAACTTCGTACCGAAGTAATCAACTGACAGGCCGCCAAAGAAGGCGACCGGAGTCTCGAGTCGTGCCAGTCCAACGGCCAGGTTGAACGGCGAACCGCCCACAGCCACTTTCAACATCGGGCCCGAGGGGAATAGATCAATCAGCGCTTCGCCGCAAACGAGAATCATGAGAGGGACATCAGCGCCCGGCCTGTCTGGTCGAACACGTGGCAGTGGACAGGTTCGATCGTCAGCGTGACTCGTTGACGCGATCGGACATCCTCGGTGGCGCCGACCTGCGCGATCACCCGGCTGCCCTGATCGAGGTCGACATGAATCAGGGAGATGGAGCCAAGACGCTCGACGAGATGAATGGTGCCCGCCAGCGAGCCCGCGGGATCGAGGCGCAGGCCTTCCGGCCGCACGCCGAGTATCACCGCGTCATTCATTTTGACGGCGCGAGAGGTTGCGGCAATCGCTACAGCGACATGGCCGGCCAGCTCGACCCGCACCCCCGCATTGCTGCAATCGACAATCTGCCCGGGAAGCTGGTTCATCGGGGGTGAACCCATGAAACCGGCCACAAACAGGTTGACGGGATGACGGTAGATTTCCAGCGGTGTGCCCACCTGCTCGATGCGACCGGCCTGAAGCACGACAATCCGGTCGGCCATCGTCATCGCTTCGACCTGATCGTGCGTGACGTAGATCATTGTCGCGTCGATCTCCTCGTGGAGGCGTGCCAGCTCGCCACGCATCTGGCCGCGTAAGGCGGCATCCAGGTTGGACAAAGGCTCATCGAACAGGAAGATCCTGGGATTGCGGACAATCGCGCGTCCGATCGCGACGCGCTGTCGTTGACCGCCGGAGAGTTGACCCGGCTTGTGATCCAGGTGGGGCTCCAGATGCAGTATGCGGGCGACTTCGGCGACCTTGCGATCGCGCTCGGCCCTGGGGACCCGGGCCAGACGCAATGCGAAGCTCATATTCTCCCGCACGCTCATGTGGGGATAGAGCGCATAAGACTGAAAGACCATCGCGAGTCCCCGATCGGCGGGACCCACTTCATTCATCCGTTGACCCTCAATCAACAAGGCACCGCTGTTGATCTCCTCGAGACCCGCGATCATCCGGATGAGGGTTGATTTGCCGCAGCCCGACGGCCCCACAAACACGATGAACTCACCGTCCGCGATGTCGAGGCTCAGATCTCGGATCACATCCACCGCGCCGTAGCGTTTGCAGACGTTTTGCAGTTGTAGGGTCGCCATATTATTTGACCGCACCGAATGTCAGACCGCGCACCAGTCGGCGCTGTCCGAGCCAGCCGAGCACGAGGATGGGCGCGAAGGCGAGCGTGGAGGCCGCGGACAGCTTCGCAAAAAACAGGCCCTCAGGACTCGAGAAGGAGGCTATGAACGCTGCGAGCGGAGCAGCGCTGGAGGATGTCAACGTGAGACTCCAGAAAGCCTCGTTCCAGCAGAAAATCAACGACAGCAGGCTCGTAGAGGCGAGTCCCGGCAGTGCCAGTGGCAGCAGCAGATGGCGGATTTCGTCCGTCACCCGGGCACCATCCATGCGTCCGGCCTCGAGAATGTCCCGGGGAATTTCCTTGAAGAAGGTGAAGAGCATCCAGACCGCGAGCGGCAGATTCATCAAAGTGTCCATCAGGATGAGCCCGATTCGCGTATCCAACAGACCCATGGAACGGAAGAGAATGTACATCGGCATGAGCACGCCGACCGGCGGCAACATCTTGGTGGAAAGCATCCACAACAGCAGGCCTCGCGTACTGCGCGCCGGATGAAATGCCATGGAATAGGCGCACGGGACCGCCAGGATCGCCACGAGCAGCGTCGCTCCGACAGATACGATCAGGCTGTTGATTGCGTAATCGACGTATTGGGCCCGGTCGAATACTTCGGAATAACTACTCAGCGTCGGCTGGAAATGCAGCATTGCGCTCGCGTCAATGGCGCTGCTCTCGGTCTTGAAGCTCGTGAGGACAGTCCAGGCGATCGGGAAGAACACGACCAGCGCGACGGTCCATGCCAGGAGCATGACGGACGTGTGCGAGACGCGACTGGCGCGCATGATCAGGCTTCCAACTGAGTTGCCATCGTTCGCGCGAGCAGTGCCGCGACGATGTTGGCGAGAATAATGGCGATGACTCCGCCGGCCGCGGCTCCGCCTATATCGAACTGCAATAGCGCGCGGCCATAGATGAGGTAGGCCAGGTTGGTGGTGGCGGTACCGGGGCCACCGGATGTAGTGACAAAAATCTCGGCAAACACAGCCAGCAGAAAGATCGTCTCCATCATGATGACGACGCTGACTGCCCTGCGCAGGTGCGGCAGTGTTATCCAGACAAACCGCGCCATCGCGCCAGCGCCATCCATGCGAGCGGCCTCGAGCTGCTCCTGGTCGAGCGACTGCAACGCCGTGAGCAGAATCAACGAGGAAAATGGCAGCCATTCCCACGAGAGGATCATGATGAGCGACACCATTGGATGGTCCGCGAACCAGTCGACCGCCGTGCCGCCGAGGTCCCGTGCCACGATGCCGAATACCCCGTAAACCGGATGCATCAGGAGGTTCTTCCAGATCAGCGCGCTGACAGTCGGCATGATGAAGAACGGGGCTATGACGAGCAGGCGTGTGATGTTCCGCCCAGGGAAGTCCTGATTGAACAGGACTGCCAGCGCAACGCCGAGCACGATCGTCACGAGCAGCACGGATCCGACCAACACCAGGGTGTTGCGCAGGGAAGCCCAGAACGCGGGGTCGCCGATCAGCAACCGATAGTTCTCGAAGCCTGCGAAACCTGTGAGATCCGGGGTCACCAGGTTGTAATGCTGTGCTGAGAACCACAACGTCATCAGCAAGGGGATGATGGAGCCCGCGGCGAGCAGGATGACGGCGGGCGTCCATAGCAGGGAGGCCCTGTGGCGGCTCGTCATTGCGCGTTGCCGGGTTGTAGTATCGCGTGTTCGGCGGCAGTCTGCGCCTCTTTGAGAGCGGTATCGACACTGCTCTGTCCCGTCAGCGTCGCGGCCACAATCTGGCCCACCTGGGTACCGAGCCCCTGGAAGGCAGGAATCGCGACAAACTCGGCGCTGTTGTAAGGCCGTGTCGCGGTGCCGGAATCACGCGGAATGGCGGTGTTGATGGCGTTGTGCACGAATTCGGCAAACGGGGCGGCGTTCCGGTATTCAGCCGAATCGTAGGTCGACTGCCGGGTTCCCGGCGGCACGGCCAGCCAGCCCTGGGTTTTTGCCACGAGACCGATGTAAGTCCTGGAGGTAGCCCACGTCGCGAACTCCATTGCGGCCTCGACGTGTTTTGACGAGGCGGGGACCGCGAGATTCCAGCTCCATAGCCAGGTGGGCGCAGCGGCGTCCTGGTCCGTTGGCATCGGCGCATAGCTGATCTTGCCCGCGACGTTGGAATGGACACTGCTATACAACAGCGTTGCGGCCACTGTTGAATCGATCCACATCGCGCAGTGACCGCTGGCGAACAGCGCCAGATTTTCGTTGAATCCGTTCGAGGTGGCGCCCGGGGGTCCGTCTGTTTTGAGCAACTCGCTGTAGTAGGTGATGGCGCGGTGCCATTGCGGTGTATTCAACGCCGCGTGCCATTGCATGTCGAACCAACGGCCGCCAAACGCATGAACAATGGAGGTGATGCTGGCTATGTTTTCGCCCCACCCCGGTTTCCCCCGCAGGCAAATGCCACAAACCTGGTTGGGCCGGTCGGTCAACCGATGCGCCAACTCCGCTATCTGCGCGTAGGTGGGATGCGCCGGCATCTGCAATCCCGCTTTCGCAAAAAGGTCGGTCCGATAGTAGGTCATCGCACTTTCGGCGTAGAACGGCAAGGCAAATATCTGCCCCTGATAGGTGACCGCGTTTCTGACTGGCTCCAGCAGATCGCCTGCCTCGTATTCGGCCGGCAGGCCCGTGATCGGCCGGAGCCACTTCTGTTTGGCCCAGATGGGCGCTTCGTAGTTGCCGATGGTCACCACATCGAACTGCCCTGCCCCGGTTGCGACGTCGGTGGTCACACGCTGCCGCAGCACATTCTCCTCGAGAACCACCCACTTCAGGCGAATGTCGGGATGCTGTCGCTCGAATTCGGGAGCGAGCTTCTTCATGGCAATCATGTCACCGTTATTCACGGTGGCGATGCTCAGAGTCGTCGATGAGTCATTGGAACCGCAACCACTCAACACGGTCAAAGCAAGGAGCAGAAATCCCTCGAGCATGCGCATCACGGTGCCCTCAGAAACAGGTCCTGATCCGGCGCGAATTGCGCGTAAATCGGCAACAGCGCCGCGCCCAGCGCGCGCGCATCCGACCCGATCGTGCCTCGCAGCACCGCAGGTCGCTCAACGCCCTCCCAGCTGTACTGCGCGACAGCGAGCTCGATGCCTTCCAACAGGGAAGTCAAAAGTGGCCTTCCGAATGCACCGTCGATGATGACTCCATCAATATCGAGGAGACATGCGGCGCTGTTGATAGCGAGCGCGACAGCCCGCGAAGACTCCCTGACCCACTGCCGCGTCGCAGGTGCCCACGGCTTGATCAGCGCGCGGTCATCGGTCCACGCAGTCACGTCGAGGTCGGCCTTCGAATAGGCCGCCTCCAGGTTGAACAGCGAAGCAACACTAAGGAGCTGATCGGGGAAGGACTTGCGGCCTTCGCTGAGGCCGAGCGCGATAGAGCCGATGGCGCCGGCGTTTCCTGTTCGCCCTCCCACCAGGTGACTGTTGAGCACCAGTCCACCGCCAATGAATGTGTCGACAAACATGTAGAGAAAGCTGCTCATTTGCCGGCCGCGCCCATTGACCAGCTCGGCCACGCAGGCCGCGGCGGTGTCCTTGACGAAGTCGATGGTCAGGTGACTGCAGGCACTGAGGGCCGCGACGCGCGCGCGCAGGTCGATTCCCTGCCACTGTTTCGCCACCCTCGGGGCCACGCCGAGCAGTTGTTGCCAACCTCCTAACGACAAAGGAGCGGCAATCCCGATGCCGCACATTCGCGCCCGCAGATCCGGCTTCAATGAAGCGTGTAATTTCTTGACCGACGTGTTGATGTCGTCGAACAGCTTCGACGGATCAGGGAATGAGTAATCGAGGGAGAGTCGCTCGCGAACGCTGCCTGTGAAATCGACGAGCAATACATCCATGTTGCGCCTGCCGATCTGGATACCGATGGCGAATGCGCCTTCGGGATTCAATGAGATGGGAACTGACGGTTGACCCACCTGGCCGCGCACGGACGGGTGGCGCACGAGCAGTCGGTCTTTATCCAGCCGGGCCAGGATCAGAGAAACCGTTTGCGGCGTGATGCCGGTGAGCTTGGCAATCCGGGCCTGAGACAATGCGCCGTTGAGACGCAATGCCTGCAACACCAACCGCTCGTTGGACTGCCTCATGAAGCCGAATTCCCCCTCTTTCCAGCCATGCTAGGCGTCGATGGGGTATAAATCAAGGAGATTGATTTACTCTAGTACTTTGCCTCCAACTGGATGCCCACGGTTCTCGGCCGCGGACGAAACGGGGTAGTCGCTGAATACGACGGGTCCGTCAGGCCGCCCCAGTTTGTCAGGTTCCGTACATACAGGGATACGCTCTTGTTGGAATCCAGTGTGATGCCGAAGTCGGCATTCACGAACAGCGGCGTGCCGCTTTCACAGTACGCGTTCAGGTTGACCCCGGTCACAGTACAGTACGTCGTCTGACCACCACCGGCCAGCGCCCGCAGGATCTCCTTGGAACGGTAGTCCGCCGAAATCCTGAACTGCCCATCCAGGCTCGAAGTCACAGCAAAGGCATAACTGGAGAAGGCGCTGGCGCTGTATTTCGGCGAGAACGCCAGCCTGGAGCCTTTCGGGTAGAGGACAATGCCGTTCTGTGTAACGTCTTCATCCTCCTTCAGGCCGTTGTAGCTCAAACTGCCACCAACCTGGAACCCCCGCGCCGGGTGCAGCGTCAGGCCGAGATCGGTCCCGATGCCGCTCGCCGATACGCCGTTGATGGTGGCGCTGATGTAGGCAGGAGGGTTTCCATACGTCAGACTTCCGGCCTGTTGGATATCGTTCCATTTGATGTAGTAGACCGCCGTATCGTAGGTGGCGAAGCCACCAAACAGGCTGCCCTTCGCACCCACCTCGTAATTGTTGAGCTTGTCAGGCTTGGCTGGCGGCAGGGGCGCCGCCAACAAAGTGAGCGGCGTCTGGTTCAAACCGCTACGGAACCCTTGGGAATAGGAAATGTACGCCGTCAGATTTGAGCTCGGCAGCCATGTGGCGGCGACCCGGGGCGTGACGGCGTTGGAATTCGCTTCGGCGCTGGCAGCCGGGAGCAGGCTGTCAGGAGGCACGAGCGTTATGGTATCGGACTTGTCGTGGAAATAGCGCAGGCCGCCGCTGAGCTCGAAATGACCGTCAGCGAAGCTACGTGTGATCTGGCCAAAGCCCGCGTAGGATTTGGATCGGTCGCTCCAGGAGATCGAGTGCCCCGATAAAACCGCGGGAAGTGTTTGATATCGGTCATCCCGGGCGTCGCGGTAGAACAGGCCGGCTGACCAGCGCCATGGACCAGTGAGCTTTGAGTTGAACAGGAGCTCCTCCGTGGTCACCTGGGCCGGAAGGTCCGAATACAACTGCAGCAGGTGCGGGTCGAGAGCCGGCGCGTTGTAGCTGAAATCGGTGAAGAGTTTTTGTCTGAAGTCCAGGTAGCTCGTCGCACTGGAGATGGACATGAACGGCAGGTCGTAGACGATCCTGGCGTTGTAGGCGCCGTAGTTGGTTCTACCGGGCTGCGCCAACGGTGTGGACTGGTTTCCAGCGCCATCCGCGTAAGAGGCCGCATCGTAGCGATCATGAGAAAGCCAGGCAGCGAGATCGATTCTGAGATTTTCAATCGGCGTTGCGGCGACCTTCACGCGCAGGTTCTCGGACAGCGAGCTGTTGGCATTGTCCACACCGCGCACCGGCTGATTGATCCAGCCGCCCTCTCTCTCGACGCCGGCGACAACACGAATCGCCAGCTTGTCATCAATGAGGGGAACGTTGATCGCCGCGTCGGCCCGGTAGCTGCCGGTACCGCCTTGCGTGGTCGCCCCTCCCACACGCGCCTTGATCTCTAAGCGCGTCGGGTCCGCATCGTTGGTGAGGACACGGACAACGCCGTTCAGTGCGCTGGCACCATAGAGAGTACCTTGCGGGCCGCGCAGCACTTCGATCCGCGACATGTCATAGTCACTGGTGTTCGGTACAGCGGCAGACCTCACAAGTGCGAAGGGAATCGAGTCGATGTAGTATCCAATCGTCGATGAGCCCCCGCCGAACGGAACGGCCGGCGATACGCCGCGAATGGATACCTGCGTCATCCCTCCTGCGTCGCTCGTAGACTGCGAAATTCCCGGGACCTCGAGCAGCGCTTCCAACGTTCCGCCCGTGGCCTGTTTGTCGAGCGCCTTTCCATCGAGCACGGCAATGGAGATCGGCACATCCTGCAACCGCTCTTCGCGCTTCTGTGATGTGACAATGATTTCCTGGAGCTCAACGGGTTCATTCCCGCCCGTTTGCGGGGCACGCGCTTGCTCAGCGTGGACCTCGGGCGCCGGTTTCGCCTCCAATGCCCGTATGCTGACGGCGTTTTCATCGAGGAATTCGTAGGTAAATCCGGTACCCGACAGAAGTTGAGTCAGCGCTTCCTCGGAAGTGAGATCTCCCCTGGCTCCCCGCGTGCGCACGGGGTTCACTTCGGCTGATTCGTAGACGAGTTGCAAGCCACGGTCGCGGGCGAGGGACCGCAACGCCACTCCGAGCGGCTGCGGCAAAATATCGGTCGTTTTCCTCATTGAAGCGCGCGATTCTCCGGCCATGGTCAAGCCGACGAGGGACATGCAGATTGCTGCGGACACGACACTCAGACGCATGAGACATCCACCCCCTGTAATCAGGTTATTGAGTGCCGTCGTCGTGTGGCGCGACGGCTTCATGCGGGTAATGAGTGTTTTGATCGCAGAGTCGATACCCCCTCGCTGCAAAAAATTATTTCGGGTCGTGATGAATGATGCGGATTTCCCTTGCGCTCTCCTCGACCGTGATGTCGGACCGCTTGCGCAGATAGCGCAGGAGGAAGTCAGGATCCGTTGCAAATACCCCACTCAAGCGGAGCGGATGGTCCGCGAGGTCTTGGACGGTGAGGCGGCGAGTGCTGTAGCGGTTGAACTCTTCAGCGACGTCTGCAAGCGTTTCGGAGTCGAGGACCAGTTGTCCCTGTGTCCAGGCCGTTGCGACCGCGGGACTCGCGTGTTGCGGCTGAAGACGCGGTGTTTGATCGCTGACGGTGAGTTGGTCGCCGGCCGAGAGCAGAATCGCCGCGGGACCTTCGGATTGAAGGGCCACTCGGCCGTCCACAACGGTGACGATTGTACCTGCTGTCTTGCGATTGACATCGAATTGGGTACCGACAGCACGGACACGCAACTCGTCGCTGCGGACGACGAAGGGGCGGTGACTGTCTTTTGCCACCTGGAACAAGGCTTGCCCTTCCAGGAGCTCGACCTCGCGCTGCTGCGGTGAAAACCGGACCTGTATGCGCGAGCGGGAATTGAGCTCGACGCAGGATCCGTCCTCGAGTCTGAGTATGCGTCGTTCTCCCGCGGTGGTGGCATAGACTGGATCGCGGCCGGGATGCCAGAGGAGCATGCCAGCGACACCCAGGACGAAAATCGCGAGTCCTGCGGCCAGCATCGCCAGCCGAGTCGTTGACAGGCGTCGTCGTTGTCCCGGTCGCGGTGACACCAGATCCAACGAGACCACATTTCCTTCCGTATGCGCGAGTGCGATCAAGTCATCGCTGTTGAGCCCGCGATGCGCAGTCAATGAGGAACCTTCTTCCCAGACAGCGGCCACCTCCAGGTAGGCGCGCAAGTGCTCAGGCGAAGTCCTGATCCAGGTGTCGAAAGCACGCCGGCCGGCAGCATCGATGTGCCCCAAGCGGAACTCCACGAACCATTCGGCAGCCTCCTCGGAAATCTGCTGATTGAATGTCATTCCGCGTCCTTCAGTTGTTTGCGGAAGCGCACCAGCGTCTTGACCAGGTACTTCTTGGCCATCGGGCGTGAGATTCCGAGCTGCTGACTGATCTCCTCAATGGACTTGCCATCGCGCCGATGGAGCAGAAAGGTCGCTTGTGCCTTGGGGGACAGTTGCAGCAGCGCGCGGTCCAGGAGCTCGACACATTGTTGTGCAACCACTTCCAATGCGGGATCACCAGCCGCGCGCACCTCGGACAATACGTCGCCGAGCTCGGCCGAGGTGGTATGGGGTGTTGATTTCAGGGAGTGTTGCTGGGCGACGTGGCGAGCGACCGTAAAGATATAGGCTTCCGGGGCGCGGATGGTTTCGTGGTTGGGCACGCGCAGCAGCCTCAGGAAGACTTCCTGGATAATGTCCGGTATATCGGCCGAGTTGCGCACGCGTGGGCGCAGAAAGCGGCGCAGCTCCTGTCCGTGGCGAGTTGCCAGCTCCGCAACCATTGCGTGCGTGTTGATTGCCACTGCCGGGCCGAGGTCCGCGGGTCTACACGAGGCCGAGCCGCTTGCGCGCGATCAGTGCGGCGGCACGGGATTGCTCGTAGCCGGCGGCGAAAATCTGGTTCGCCTGGGCGGTCAACTGCGGACCCGCCTTACTCGGCGTACCGGCTTCGAAAGGGGGCTGGGGATCATATTCGTTGATCAGCTGCTGTAGTTTGGCGGCATCCCCACCTCGCAGCCGTGACGCGAGAACGAGTCCGAAATCGATTCCTGAGGTTACGCCGCCCCCGGTAATGCGGTTGCGATCTTCCACAATTCGATCCTGCACCGGCACGGCTCCAAACAGGGGAAGCAGATCGCGCTTGTGCCAGTGGGATGTGGCCTTGTAGCCGCGCAGGAGGCCCGCGGCTCCGAGAATCAACGATCCGGTACAAACGCTGGTGATGTATCGGGCCCGCTCGCCCCGGTCCGCCAGGAAATCGAGAACCTCATTGTCCTGCATCAGCGCGATGGTCCCCGGTGTGCCGCCGGGGACGAACAGAACATCCAATTGCCTGGGACACGCTGACACCAGACTGGTCGGCACCAGCCGCATCCCATTGATGGTTGGGACCGGGTCGAGCGTCTTCCAGAGCAAATGCGTTTCCACATTCGGTAGTCCGGCCAGAAACGCGTACGGTCCCACCAGATCGAGCGCATACATGCCGGGATACAGCAGCATGCCTATTTGCAGTGACGGTCCAGCCGCGAAGAGCGGGTCGGCCACCAAAGGCGCCAACACCGCCGCCCCCAGACTCTGGTTGAATGTTCGCCGATCCATATTCATCTCCTCTGTGCCAACCCCTGAAACGCCAGACCGAAGACCTCGAACGCACGCTCAACAATCATTTCGCGCCACTGTCGCGAATCGGGGCAGAAAAAGTGCAGCAGCTCCGCACGGATTGCCTCACCCTGCGGGCTTGCTGCAGCTCCCTGGCGCCGCACCCACTCATCGCAGGCCATCAACCTGGCGAATCTCTCGGCATCGTAGGTTCCGAACTCGAGGCTGATCGCCAACACCTCGGCGAGTGGCACGACGCGCTTCACTCCATTGGACAGATCGCCCTGCAGCTCATAGGGAAGTCCGCCGCGGTCCACGAGCAACGCGACAAATCCTGCGCTGTACCAACTTCTCAGGACGGGTATCAGATCGCTGCCGGGAGGCTCCAGGCAGATGGCCGTGCCGTAGCCGAAGGGGCCGAGGCCGGTATGAAGATCGACCAGCGCGATGTTTTTTGGCTGATTGAGCAGTGTAGTGAGGATGGTGGTCAGGGAGGTCTGAGACCACGTTTCCGTTCGGCCGCCGTAGTTGAAGCCATTGGGGCTGGCGTACTGGCCGCGAAATACCGCCGCGGAAAATGCTTCCTCTCCGGCGGTCCTCCGATAGTCCGTTAGTGCCGACCATGCCCTGTCGGGATCCGGATCGTCGAGTGCATCCATGACTCCGCAGGCGACGAGCTCGTCGTGAGCCTCATTGACCGGCGGCTGAATGCGCCGGTCGATGAAGCTCCTATTCAGATCGACGTTGTCCTCGTTGTGGCGCCGTCGCCAGGCCGCTCCCCAGGGATTCAACATGTGTATCAGGAGGACGGCCGTGCCGGCGTCCAGAGAGTTCTGATCAAAAGCGTTGAGCCAGCACGCCTGGCAGAGCGAGCCCGCATAACCTTCGACACCGTGGGTACCACTGACGATGATGAGCACATTGCTCGCGTCGGTCGGACCAATGAGTACGGCATCGGTGTAGAGCACGGCACCATCAGGTCCACACAGAGGATGTTCATAGGAAGCGGCAGCAAGCCCGCGCGCCGAGCAGATTGCCAGGAACCGGGCGCGGCACTCCTCGGTCGTCCTTAGCGGCGTGCGGATCAGTTCCAACATCGAAAGAGTCGACACGGATCTGCCCTTTGGCGATCAGGGCGACGTGCAGGTGTAGCTGGCCGCCAAGCTGGCGGCCGTGGCATCATTGGCCGGCCCTGTGTACCTCGGGTACTGCGGGTACTGACACAGCGGCAGCGTGCGCGTCACCACTGCGTTTGCATCCAACTTCTGTGCAGTCAAAGTGGCCGGGGCGACATCCTTGGTTACCCATTGGTCCAACGCCGTCAACAGGTCGGTCTGGTCCGCCCCTGCTCCACCCTCACAATGGTTGACCCCGGGCGCCACGTAAAATCGAGTTGCGGTCGCTGCGTTCGCCGCACCGACGGACTTCCGCATGTTCGACACGTACTCGATAGTCGAGTTGACGCTGAGCCCTGCATCAGCACCGCCGTGCCAGACAATCAACTTGGCGCCACTGTTGATGAACGCACGGATATCGGTTTGCGTGGCATCATTGAGCGCTGCCAGGGCGTAGAGTGCATTCTGATTCTTGTCCCAGGGCGTGTAGGTCAGTGAGTCGACCTTGGGATCACGCGCGAAGTAGTACTTTACGGTGCTGTCCTGGATCACATATTGGGCGGCTTTCCTCACATCGCCTTCCCCGGAGACCCACATATTGAAGCCCATCGGATCGTCTTCGTTACCTGTCAGGTTGTAGCCTTTGTTACGGTAGGTGTTGCTGCCCTTGTACACGGCATCGGTTGTCCATGATTTAACGACTGCGAGTTGGGCATCGGAAAGGCAGGTATCGCCGGTGTCGGCGCCGCCGGCACAACGCAACGCTGCGACATTCGAGACCGCTGCCGTGCACGCCGCAGGATTTGAGACCACGCCATCGACAACGCCGTCGAGTCGATCGCAGGCGTCCCGTACGTGCTTCGCCAGGAGCGCCAATTTTGCAGAACTGAACGCACCACCGGGAGCAGCTAACGTCTTAGCCGTACGGTTGAACGCACCCATGAAGCCCACCCAGTTATACGCAGGTGCGCGAGCGATGACGCCATCAAACAGGTTCGGGTTGCGCTGCACGACCATCAGCGCTTCCCGGCCTCCGTTGGAACAGCCTTCAAAATAGGACTTGGCCGGCGTCACACCGTAAGCAGCGGTCACGACTTTGAGTGCTGTTGACATGACCGTTGGCACCGAAAGGCTGCCGAAGAGTTGAGCGGCGAAGGTGTCGGTGAGCGCGAAAGCGGCAGACATTCCGTCGTCGTGGTGTCCGGAATCGCTGCCGACTTGCGCGTAACCTTGCTCGAGCGCGGGCACCACCAGGTCGGGAATGGATCCGTCGTAACCACCGCCGCCGGCATAGTAGAGCTTGCCGTTCCAGGCTTCCGGCAGGCGAATTTCAAAATTCAATGCGGGCGCAATGGTGCCGCTGATCTTGCAGTAAGACGGCGCCGGCGCCTTCGCCGGCATCACGGCCGTTGTCAGAGTTGCACCCCCGATGGTTTTTCCGGACAAGGTCGCGCAGGCCATTTGTGCGGTGACTGCGGCGGTCATTGCTGCAAGCATCATGAGGTCGAGAGCTCCAGGGAGGCGTTGGGCGGACGAATATTG
>Ga0307510_10003242_pt1 | contig 18921 bp, 22 predicted proteins | sample 12_EM_MG_FD_207224 | JGI IMG/M metagenome (GOLD analysis project Ga0307510, IMG submission 207224) | Populus trichocarpa ectomycorrhiza microbial communities from riparian zone in the Pacific Northwest, United States - 12_EM | ecosystem: Host-associated > Plants > Roots > Unclassified | place...
CGGTGCCATTGGCTTCCGCCCAATAGGTGACGGCGACGCCCGCGATGAACAGCACGCCCATCACGGACAGGATCGCCCAGCCCTGGCGCTGGTTGCCGACCATCCGGCCGAACACGTTGGTCATGGCGGCCCCGATCAGGAAGATCGAGAGCATCTGGACGAAGTTCGACAATGCGGTCGGGTTCTCGAAGGGATGCGCGGCATTGGCGTTGAAGAAGCCGCCGCCATTGGTGCCGAGCATCTTGATCGCGACCTGCGAGGCAACCGGGCCGACCGCTATGGTCTGCTTGGCACCCTCGAGCGTCGTCGCATCGACATAGTCGCCCAATGTCTGCGGAATGCCCTGCCAGACCAGGAACAGCGTGTAGATAACGCAGATCGGCAACAGCACGTAGAGCGTGGTGCGCGTGACATCGACCCAAAAATTGCCGACCGTGCGCATCGAGGCGCGCGAGAAGCCGCGGATCAGGGCGACCGCGAGCGCGATGCCGGTGGCCGCCGACAGGAAGTTCTGGTGGGTAAGGCCGACCATCTGCACGAGATACGAGATCGTGCTTTCGCCGCCGTAGTTCTGCCAGTTGGTGTTGGTGATGAAGGAGATCGCGGTATTGAAGGAGAGATCTTGGGCGACTGCGCCCTGCCCCGCCGGATTGAAGGGCAGCACAGCCTGCAACCGCATCACGCCGTAGATGATGAGGAAGCCGCCGACATGGAACAGCAGCATGGCGACCGTATAGGTCACCCAATGCTGCTCGCGCCTCTCGTCGACGCCGGAGATCCAATACACGCCGGCCTCGATGGGACGCAGCACCGGCGACAGGAATGTCCGCTCGCCGTTGAAAACGCGCGTCATGTATCCGCCGAGCGGCTTGGTCAGCGCAACAATGATAACGCAGAATAGAATGATCTGGAGCCAACCGATCATAGTCATGGCATTAACCCTTCAGACTTTGTGTCCGGCGCAGGAGCGGAAGAAGCAGCGCAAGCAGACCGGCGACGAGCGCAACGTCGGCCAGCAGCAATTTCAGAAGCAGCAGCACGGGTCAGAACCGCTCGGGCCGCAGCAGCGCGTAAGTGAGGTAGACCAGGAGGCCGAACGAGACGGTACCGGCAAGTGCATAATCGAAAATCATGATCCGCTCCCTTACAGCCGTTCGCATGCGTAGGTGTAGCCGATCGCAAGGGCGAAGAAGCCGAAGCCCAGCGCCAGCATCAGAATGTCCATCATGGAGGTCTCCTCGTTGCGCGACGATATCCGGCATAACTGCCTGTGGATCCCGGCCAATCGCTGCGCGCCAATGCAATGCACGTCTCCGGCTATCGGCCGGAACTTTCACCGCGTTGAGGTGCCATCACGCGCATAGGTTTTCGAGATGAGCCCTATGGCGACTTTATAGGAATCCCATAAAGACCGGCCCGTGGTCGGGGGCGGCAGAGTGGCACCGGCAAGGCACTCCAGATGCTGGTCCAAGAGATGTTGGTCCGATACGGGCAGCTCAGCGATGCAGATCCGGCATCACCTTCATCTGCGATTGTTACGGCGGATCGTCGCCATGGTCTTCCAAGAACGCCCTGCTTCCGGAAGCTGCCGCTTATTCGCGAAAACTGCGGGCGAACATGGGCGCTGCGCTTGCGCCATATCCGGCCGCGTCCGTGCCTTTATGAAATCCCTATATTTCTTGCCCCCTCCTCATCTCGCTTTCAAATGCCCTTCCAGCCACCTTGGAGAGGCCGGCCGACTGACCGACGCCAATTCCAGGAGGTCCGACATGACCGCTGTTCTTCGTCGCAAAGACCCACCATCGCTCGGCGCGCGCCTCCGTCACGCACAGACAATGACGCGGCCGCTAATGCTCGACATCATGCATGCCTGCCGGCGCTTCCCGTCGCTTGGCCAGAGCGAGCGCACGGCGCGCGTCACGCGCTTGATCGACGCACAGGCATGGACCGATGCCGCGCTGGCGCTGATGGAGCTCGAGCTGCCGCTGTGGCAGGTTCGCCGCATCGCCTATGACGAGGGTGAATGGCACTGCGCTCTCTCACGCGAGCGTGAACTGCCGGATTGGCTCGACGCCGCAGTCGAGGCGCACCATGCCGATCTCGCGCTCGCTCTGCTGTCTGCCTTCATCGAGGTGCAGGCTTTGGCCGTGGAGGTGACGCGTCCCAGCGTTCCCACGGTGCGGCCCGCGCTGGATTCGCTTTACGAGCCGCTGGTCTGCGAGAATTTCGGCTGAACCGGCCGGAAAGGTTCGCGCCTTGTCGCAATCTCCGGATATATCGCAGGCCCTGAGCCCGGCGCGGGTGATCGCGCGCTTTGCCGTGCGCGCCGTCCTGCTCGCGGCCTTTGCCGCGTTTGGCAGCATCGGTTTCGAACGAAGCCTCAAAGCCCTGCTCTGGATGTCGATCATCCTCTGCGCCGCCGTCGCCGTTCTCCGGCGCGAGCAGCCGTTTGGCGCCGTTCTCAATCATTGGGACGAATGCGTCGCATTCGGCGCGATGTTCGCACTTGTTCATGTCGTGAGCGAGCTGACCTGAATACGAAGCTTTATGAGCTTCCTATGAGATCGCCGCACCGCCTCACTCGAAATCATATTTGCTTGAACAGATATTGATCGAACGGTTGCGGGCTTGCGTCCGCCGCCTCTGTCAATCGGAAGGACTACGTCAATGAAGCTCGTCGAACCTCCCTCGTGCAGCCTGCCTTCGACCATCGTCTTCGTCGGTCGCAACCACCGCGGACAATGGGTCGCGCAGGAGCAGAACGGCCTCTATGGCGGCCTGTTCGTCAGCCGCGCCCAAGCCGTCAAATATGCGCTGTTCGAGAACGGACAGCATCCGGAGACCATCGTCGAGCTGCCGCGCGAGATCGAGCTCGACATGGGCAAGAACCCCAACACCATCGTCTCGCAGCGCGCCGCCTGAGCCGGCGCCTTTCCGCGGGAAAGCCATGTTCACCCCTCCTTCAGCCTGGTTCACCGGTTTCATTCCCGACCTGCCGACGCCGTTCGACGCGGCCGACGCGGTCGATCTCAAGGCGTTCGCCGCGCTCTGCGAGCGCCAGATCGCGGCCGGTGTCCCTGCGATCGTGGTCTGCGAGACAGCCGGCGAGGCACCGACGCTCTCGTCGGCCGAGCAGGAATTCGTCATCCGCGCAGCGGTCGACGTCGCCCGCGGCCGCGTGCGGATCATCGCCGGCGCGCTGTCGAATGCCACCAGCCAGGTCATCGAACTTGCGCGACGTGCGGAAGCGGCCGGCGCCGATGCCGTGATGGCGGTCGTGCCCGCCTACAACAAGCCGATGCAGGAGGGCATGCTCGCACACTTCCGCACCATTGCCGGCGCGATCGGCCTGCCCGTGATCCTGCATGACGTTCCCTCCCGCACGCTGCGGCCGCTCGCCGACGAGACGCTTCTGCGTCTCGTCGAATCCCGCCAGTTCGTGGGCCTGCGCGATGCGAGCGCCGACATCACCCGCCCGATGCGCCTCGCCCGGCTGCTGCCGGCCGGCTTTCGCCTGCTCTCCGGTGACGACGTCACCGCCTTCGGCTACATCGCAAGCGGTGGAGATGGCGCGATCTCGGAAATCTCCAACATCGCTCCTGATCTCTGCCGCACGATCTTCTCGCAGGTGAGGCAAGGCCGCCTGCAATCCGCCCGCTACCTGCACAAGCGCCTGATCCCGCTCATCGCCTGCCTCTCCAAGGACAGCCCCGCGGCGCTCAAGGGCGCCCTCAGCGTGCTGGGTCTGATGTCGCCGGCCACAAGGCTGCCGATCGTGCCGCTGGACGCAGCCGCGCATCGGGAGGTGATACGCGCCTTCGCCGCGATCGCCGACGAGGAGCTGATCGACGGTGTCGGGGCTTGATGCCTCGCGCACCTGTTCGGATTTCGCATGCTGCCATCAGTCGAACACCATCACAGGCTGCTCTGCGCCTGGCAGCTGGCAGTCCTGCGCTTTGCCGTGACGCTGAGCGATTCCGACAGGCTCAATGTTGCCGCGCTCGCAGCCGAACTCGATCGTCTCGGCGGCCGGCGCAGCGGCGAGGACTCGCTGCACTTCTTCCGGCGCACCAGCTCCCATCTCTGCGCGGCCATCGACGGCCAGCGGCAAGATGCGGAGGCGACCCTGGACTGTTTCTGCAAGCAGATCGACGAGCCGCGGCTGCGGCTCGCCTTCGCCGCCGCCGTCGGGCTTGCGCGTTCGAAGCCTGCGCGATCCAAACCGCAGCCGAAACGCGACCCGAACCTCTTCAGAGGCCTGCCGGCACGACTGCCGGCGTCCTTATGACTTTCCTATACGGCAGCTGCGGCGGTCATCTCGCAATCATACGCGGCGATGGCCATCATGGAAGGCAGATTGGAGCGGCCGTCTCGCCGCACCAGATAAGGACTTACAAGATGTCGATCCTGACACATGGCTTTGACCGGCCCTTCGGGTCCGAACGTCCGGCGCGTATCTCCGAGGCGCGCAAGGCGCAGCTCAAAAGCCTCGCCCTGGGCGCGCTGACTTTGCTCACGATGGGCAGCGTGCTCACCGCACTGATCGCGCTGAAGACCGCGATCTATGTCTGGCACCTGCACGCCTGAGCAGCAAGGGAGGCCCCCATGACCTTGCAGATGTGTGAAGAGGCCGCCATGGCCGCAATTGCCCTTCAGGCTTCCCGTCGCGCGCCCGACACCAAACAATCGGCGACGCTCAGGCCGCTCGATCCGGATGTCGTCAGCGCCGCCATTCCCGCCTTCTTCATTGGGCGCAACAGCGCCGGCCTCTGGGTCGCGCGAGAAGCGAATGAGCGTGTCGGCGGCCTGTTCCTGTTCAAGAGCTCGGCGGTGGATTTCGCCAACCGCCAGAGCGCGCCGCAACGCTGCGCTCTGGTGTTCCCCACCGAGACCTTCGAGCTCGACGTCGAGAACCGCGGCAATGTCCTGATCGTGCTGGCCGAGGCGGCCAAGAAGCTTCTTGCACGCATGGTAGCAAGGCTGAAGACATGATCGAGCTCAAGATCGCCATGCTGGTCGCGCTGCTGGGTGCATTGCTGCTCGGCATGCGCATCGGCGCGGCTCCTGCCGCGGACAGGTAGCGTGCAGCTGCTCAGGGGACATCTCGAGCACGCGGTTACCACGACGATCCTGACCATGACGCTGAGCCTGGTCTGGGGCGCGGTCCTGACGATCGTGATCACGCTCGTCGCGCGCGGGCTTGGGGTCTAGGATTTCCGCACGGCGATAGACCGCCAGTTGACCATGGCTGCCTATTGGGCGAGCAACCGGCACGAGCCGTGGTCGCGCTCGCGGGGTAGACCTTCTATCCCGGCGGAAAACACCCGCCCGATCTGGCGAAACGGCATGGAACCGTGTAGAGCGGTTTCATGAGCAGCAGCAACGTCCACGTCGTCGCCCATCCCCTGGTCCAGCACAAGCTTTCCCTGATGCGGGAGAAGGACCGTTCGACCAAGAGCTTTCGCGAGATCCTGAATGAGATCGGGATGCTGCTCGGCTATGAGGTGACGCGCGATTTGCCGCTGGAGCTGGTCGAGATCGAGACGCCGATCGCGGCCATGCAGGCACCGAAGATCGCCGGCAAGAAGCTCACGCTGGCGCCGATCCTGCGCGCCGGCGTCGGCTTCCTCGACGGCATGCTGGCGCTGATGCCATCGGCCCGCATCGCCCATATCGGGCTCTACCGCGACCCCGAAACATTGCAGGCCGTGGAATATTACTTCAAGGCCCCGCAGGACCTGTCCGACCGCACCGTGATCCTGATGGACCCGATGCTGGCGACCGGCAACTCGGCCTGCGCCGGTGCGTCCCTGCTCAAGAATCGCGGCGCCCGCGACATCCGCTTCGTGTGCCTTTTGGCCGCGCCCGAAGGTGTCGCGCAGTTCCAGCGCGAGCATCCCGACGTGCCGGTCTGGACTGCCGCAATCGACGAGCGGCTCAACGATCACGGCTACATCGTGCCGGGCCTCGGCGATGCCGGCGACCGGATGTTCGGCACCAAGTAGACAGCTTTGCGCGATCGGGTTACTCCGATTGCATGAGCGCCAGGGAATTTTCGCTGCAATCGCTGATCGACACCGAAGCCGGCGCCGATCCGGCCTTCATGTTCGACGGCACGCCGATCTCGCGCGCGGAATTCGCAGCAAAGGTCGAGCAAACCGCCGCCTGGCTCGCCGCGCAGGGCATCGGCAAGGACGACGTGGTCGCGGTCTGGCTGATCAATCGCATCGAATGGATCGCGCTGCTGTTCGCCGCCGCCCGCCTTGGGGCGGTTATTGCCGCCGTCAATACGCGTTACCGCAGCGCCGAGGTCGCGCATCTGCTCCGCTTGTCCGGCGCCAGGCTGATGGTGGTCGAGGCCGCGTTCCGCTCGATCGATTTTGCCGCCATCCTCGCCGATATCGCCAGGGCCGAGGTGCCCGCGCTGCAAAAGCTCGCGGTGGTCGGCGCGGATGCGGTCCCCGCGCACTGGCCCTGCGTGCGCTTCGACGCGTTCGACAAGGTCTATCCACCGGCGCCGCCAGCGCAAGACGATTTCGACCTGCCGGTGCTGCTCTACACCACATCGGGCACAACCAAGGGGCCAAAACTCGTCGCGCATTCGCAGCGAACGTTGACCACGCACGCCGCCTCCGTCGCTGCGGCGCTAAAACTCTCGCCGCAGCGTCATTCGCTGCTGGCGATGCTGCCGTTCTGCGGCACCTTTGGCATGACGAGCCTGCTCGCCTTCATCGCAGCGGGCGCAACCGTCCATGTCCTCGACGCCTTCGAAGCCGCACCCGCACTGAAGATGCTCGAAGAGCAGAAGATCACCCACGCGTTCGGCTCGGACGAGATGTTCCGCCGCATCCTCGCGCTCACCGATGCGCCGAGGCCGTTTCCGCATCTCGAAATCTGCGGCTTCGCCGCGTTCCAGCCCGGCTGGCGCGAGCTTGCCGCAGAGGCCGAGGCGCGTGGCGTGAAGCTGTTCGGCCTCTACGGTTCGAGCGAGGTGCAGGCGCTGTTCTCGATCGCCCGCGCCAATGATGCCTTTGCCAACCGAATCGAGGGCGGCGGCTGGCCGATGTCACCGGGTGCAAGCGTTCGCGTGCGCGACACGGAGACCGGTGAGCTCGCAGCACCCGGCGTCTCCGGCGAGATCGAGATCAGCGCACCCTCGCGTTTCCTCGGCTATTTCAACAATCCGGACGCGACGCGCGATGCGATCACGGCGGACGGTTTCTTCCGCACCGGCGACATCGGCCGGCTGCGCGGCGACGGCGCCTTCGTCTACGAGACCCGCGCCGGCGACGCCATGCGGCTCGGCGGCTTTCTCGTGGCGCCCGGCGAGATCGAGGACGAACTCAAATCCTGCACCGGGGTGGCCGACGCCCAGGTCGTCGCCGTCGATCTGAAGGGCCATGCGCGCTGCGTCGCCTTTGTGATTCCGGCCAAAGATCGGCCGCAGCTGGAGGCCCTGACCGCACGCCTGCGCGAGCGGCTCGCCGGTTACAAGGTGCCGGCACGAATCTACGTCGTCGACGCCTTCCCCGTCACCGACAGCGCCAACGGCGTCAAGATCCAGCGCGCCAGGCTCCGCACCATGGCGATGGAACGCATCGCTGCCGAATAGGCCCGGCCTATTTCAGGTAGCTCGAAAGGTTCAAACTCAAGATCTTGCCGAGCGCCGAATAGGATGCCGTGAGCTGGGTCTGATAGGTCGAGAGTTGCGCCGTGACGGCGGCGACGTCAACGCTGGTGAGGTCGTTCGACAGCGTCTCGGCATAGCTCTTGTAGTCGGTCTGGCGGGCGCTCGCGGTCTCGATCGAGGACGCGGCGCCGGACAGCTTTGCCTGCACTGCCGCAGTATCATCGAGCGCCGTGCTGGCGAGATCCAGCGCGCTGGTGATGTCCGAGGACGACAGCGTGGTGCTGTTGGCCACGAACTTCAGGACCCGCATCACCTCCTCGAACGCCGAATTGTCGGCGGTGACGCCGTATGACACGGTTTCGTCGGCGGCGACCCGCACCGAGGCGATTTCGTCGTCGCCATTATAGTAGCTGGTGTCTGCCGTGGTGGTGGAGCCGGTGCCGGACGAAAAGCTCGTGAGATCGACCGGCGCCGTGCTGGTCTTGCCACCGGCGAAAACATACTGGCCGTCATACTGCGTGTTCATCAGCGAGCCCATCTGCTCCAGCATCTGCTGGGCGGAGCCGATCACCGAATTCACCTCGGTCGAACTTCCCGTCGATGCCGCGCTGAGCTGGGAGCGCAGCTGCGTGAGGATGTCGGTCACGGAGCCGACCGCCGAATACATCACCTGGACCTTGCTGTCGGCCAGCGTCGCCGCGTCGATATAAGATTGCGCACGCGTCACGGAGACCTGAAGGTTGACGACATGCTGAGCGTCGGAGCCATAGCCGCCGAAATCGGTCGAGACGACGCCCGACGATTCCTGGATCTGCTTGTTGGCCATGACCGATTCCACGCGCATCGCGTCGGCGATCATTCGGTTCGACTGGGCGAAGGTGGCCACCCTCATCGCGACCATGGGCGTGCCCTCTTACGTCGATTGTACGGCGGTGAGCAGCGCCGAGTACATTGCGTTGATAGCCTGGATCAGCGCCGATGCCGCCGAATATTTGTTCTGGAGCGTGCTCAGATTGGCCGACTCTTCGTCGAGATTGACGCCGGACTGCGACGACAGCGAATTCGCATAGGTCGACTGCGCAGTCTCCTTGGTGGTGTAATCTGTGGACGCCTGCGAGGCCTTGTTCGAGACGTCGGCCACGATGGCCGAGGCATAATCGGCAAGAGAGCCGGTGGTGGCGGCAAGGCCGCCGGTGGAGGAAAATGTCCGGGAAGCCGTCAGCGCGTCGTAGAGGGCGTTGACCACCGTCGTCGAGCCCGACGACAGCACGTTGCTGCCGACAGTGAGGCTCGACGAGGAGTCCAGCGTCGCGAGTTGCAGCTCGTTCGTTCCCGACAGGATTTTGCTGTTGACCGCGATATCCGCCGCGCTCGTCCCTGTGACGAGGTCGTTGAGACCGAAATACTCCGAAAATCCCTCGCTCGAGCTCCCCACCGAACTCGTCATCTCGTTGATGGCGACGCCGTTGCTCGAGCCCGTCGCGGTGATCGAGAGATGGCCGTCCGAATCGACCGAGGCGGACAATCCGGAAATGCCGTTGATCGCGGCGACGAGGTCGCCGACCGTGGAATAGGAAGACAGGTCGAGATCGGCGTAGGAGACCAGATTGCCGCTCTGGTCGGTGGCAGCGATGCGCACCGTGCCGGTGGCGGAGAACGCGGTGCCGCTGGTGACGCTGGTCGTTCCGGTCAGGCTGGTCGCCGCCGGCACCGAGGAAGCGCTGTTGGAGACGCTGTTCATCACGGAGGCAAGCTGCTGCGCAAGCTGATCGAGCTGGGACTGCGCATCCGGCAGCGTCTCGTCGCGGAGCGTGACGAGCGAACCGATGTCTCCGCCCGTGATCTGGGAAGTGATGTCGACCCCGTTCACCGTGATCGCGCTGAAACCGCTCGACGAGGAGCCGGGGGTGTAGGTCGTCGATGCCGTCACATTGGCTGCGGCGGTATAGCTGATCGTGTGCGCGGACGAATCGACCAGCGCCTGTCCGGACGTGGTATAGATCTGGAGATCGCCGTTGGACGACGTGAAATAGCTGACGTTCATCTTGGAGGCGAGGTCCTGGAGCGCGGTGTTGCGCTGGTCCTCCATATCCGCGGTCGATTGGCCTGCCGCCGCCGTCTGCTTGATCTGCGCGTTCAGATCCGCGATCTGCTGCAGGTCCGCATTGACGTCGTCGATCGAGGACGAGATGTCCTGGTCGGCATCCGAACGGAGCTTCTGGATTCCGCTCGAAGTCTCCCGCAACTGGCTGGCGACGTCGTCCAGAGCGCTGACGACGTTGGATTGCAGCGAGGCACTGCTCGGCGTACTTGCCAGCGACGATAATGCCGATTCCAGCGAGGCGATGCTATTGGCGAGCGAAGTCCCGGACGACGAATCACCGCTGCTGCTGATCGAACCGTAGAGCTTCTGGAGCGACGTCAGATAGGTGTTGGTGGTGTCGGCCGCACCGAGATCGGAATCCGCGCCGACCAGCGACTTCAACAGCAGCTTGTCGACCGTCGAGGTGATGCCCGTCACCGTGACGCCGGTGCCGACGCCATTGGTGACGCTGCTCGACTGGCTCGCGGTCTTCTTGGTATAGCCGGTCGTGTCGGCGTTCGAGATGTTCGACGACGTCACGCTGATCTGCACGGACGTCGCCGACAGCCCGCTGAAAGCGATCGATCGTGCGATATCGAGCGACACGGCGGTTTCCCTCGTTCTGTCAGGCGCTGCGGCTGGTGCCGCTGGAAACGGCGCGGGCGGCGGCAACGCGACCGGACGCGCCATAGGGTGACACCGCGGCGATCTGCTCGCGGATCGCCTGCATGACCGCCTCGATCCGGCGGTTGCTGGCCTCGATCGCCGCGCGCAGGCGCACCAGATTTTCGTCCATCGCCCCACGGAGCTTCAGGATCTTCTCCATCAACTGCTCGCGCAGGATCCGGTCGCGCACATGCAGGCTGGTCGTCCCCGCCGCGCATTCGGCCACGATCCGCTCGAACGTCTCCGCCAGCCGGTTCTTCTCGTCGACCTGCTTCAGGCGCGAGGCCGGCAGGCCCTTGGCGAGCTCGGCATTCTCCTCGGCGACCAGCGCGGTGAGCGTGTCGATCAGCACGATCAGCGACTTGATCCGGGCATCGCCGCTCGCTGCGTTCGTCCTGGTGGCTTGAGCTACAGTCATGGTCATCGCCTTCTTCTAACTATGCCGTTTGCCGTGGCCGGCTTGCGAGTTGCGCAAATACGCGCCGATCGCGGTCGTCCTGACGGCTGCCTGCCTCATCTCGCCCTCGATCTCCGCGCATTCCCGCAGAAGGCCGCGGCGGGCCGTCTCGACATCGTCGAGCAGCGCGAGCAGCTGCTTGCGGTCACTGCCCTTGACGGTCGCGGCCCGCGCCACCAGCCGTCGCAACCGGCGCAACAGCGCCTCTCCCGCCGCGCTCGCTTTCTCACCGGGCATCGCTCACCTCATCGCCGAGATCAGGGTGTCGTACATCTTGTTGACGGTGGAGATGACCTGCGAGGCAGCCGAATAGGCCTGCTGTGCCGAGATCATGCTCGAGAACTGGCTCGAGGTATCGGTGGTCGAGGACTCCAGCTCGCTGCCGTAGATCGTGCCCGCGCCGTTCTCGCCGGAGGCCTGCAACGCCGCATTCCCCGACGTCACGGTCGCGGAATAGAGCCCGTCGCTGGAGGCAGACAGCCCGGTCGGATCGGCGAAGGTCGCCACCGCGATCTTGTAGATCGCGATCGTCTGGCCGTTGGAATAGGTGGCGTCGACGATACCGTCCTTGCCGATCGAGATGCTGGACAGCTTGCCGTAGGACAGGCCGTCCGAGTCGATGCTGGTGACGTTGACGGTCGGCGTGGTCTCGCCTGAGGCGTATTGCGTCAGGCCGTCGGTCTTGCCGACGGTGCCAAGAGCCATGGTGATCGTGCTGTCGGCCGCGCCGTCGGTCCAGCCCGTGATGGAAACGGTCGCCGGGTCCGGGCTGGTGCTGGCCAGCGAGCCGTCACTGTTAAATGTGATGTCGATCGTGCCCGAGGCGGTGCCTGTCGCGGTCGTGGTGTCCGACGACGAGGTCGGATTGGCAAAGCTCGCGCTCCAGGTGTTGGTCCCGGTCTTGGCCCAGGTGACCTGCATCGAATTCGCCGCGCCGAGCGAATCGTAGACCGTCATCGAGCTGGTGTAGGTGTCGCCGGTCGCGGCATCCGACGGCAGATTGGCCGCGATCGTGGTCTTGGTGGTGGCGCTGCCGCTGGTCGAGGCGACCTGGGTGTTGATTGCTTCGAGGTTGCTCGCGGATTCATTGCCGACGACATTGCCATCCGCGTCGGTGCGCCATCCTTCCAGATAGCTGCCGTTGTTCTCGAGATAGCCGGCATTGTCGGTCGTGAAGGCGCCGTTGCGGGAGTAGGAGACGGTGCCGCCCGACGCCGCGCTGGTCACCACGAAGAAGCCCGAGCCCTGGATCGCCACGTCGGTGGCGTTGGAGGTCGCGGCCAGCAGGCCCTGCTGGGTGATATTGGCGCGGCCCGAGACCGTGACGCCGCCGGATGCATAGGACGTCGTGTTGCTCGACGCGGTCACCATCGCATCGAACATCGCCGACGTCGTCTTGTAGCCGGTCGTGTCGGAGTTGGCGATGTTGTCGCTGATCATCGACAGGGATTGGCTCTGGGCGCTGAGCGCCGAGATCGCCGAGGACAATGCACCGGTGAGACTCATGATGAAACTCCGAGAAAATCAGGACGAGGAATCAGGACGTGACGCCGAGGATGTTGGCGGCGCTGACGGAGACGCCGTTCACCGTGAGCGAAGGCGTGGAGGTCGAGGTGTCGATGCCGGTCACCGTCCCGGTAACGGTCGTGTAATTGAGGACCGAGTTTCCGGCGGAATCCGTCGCGGTCACCGCGATGGTGTACTTGCCGCCGTCGGAGAGCTGGTTGCCGCTCGAATCCTTGCCGTCCCAGGTGAAGCTGTTGGAGCCGGAATTGCCCGTGCCGGTGCCGGTGTAGACGACGTTGCCGGAGGAATCCGAGATGCTGATCGAGACATTCGATGCGGCCGAGGACAGCGAGTAGCCGAAGGTCGCCGAGCCGTTGCTCAAGGTCGACGTGTCGGTCTTCGCCTCGACGGTGTGGCCGATATAGTTCACCGAGTTCAGCGTCACGAGGCTCGAGAACGAGCTCGCAAGCGAAGACATGTTGGAGTTGATCGACTGCTGCTGGGTGAAATTGGCGTAGGAGGTGAGCTGATTGACGAAGTCGGTGGTTGAGGTCGCGTTCAGCGGATCCTGGTTCTGGAGCTCGCTGACGAGCAGGCTCAGGAAGTCGCTGGATGTGAGCGTCGAATTGGACGACGTGCTCGATGACGACGACGTCGTCGTGGTCGCGCTCGTCGCGGAACTCGTGGCGGAAACGGTCATCAGAAACTCCGCTTTCTCGCGCTGTCCCCGGCCAGATGGCCGTCGGCGGCGCTTGAAATCTGTGTGCTGATGAAACGCGTGGGCGCGCGGATTCAGGCGAGGATTCGCGCGCGCGAAAATGGTTTTCGACACGGCAAAATCTGCCGTGTGGGCAAGTGAGAAAGTGGGCCGATATCAGGTGCGCTCAGCGCAGCGAGCGCGCTGCATTCCCTCGCGCCGCTTGCAGGGCGAGGTGACGAAAGCAACGAGTTGTAGTCGTAAAGAAGAGCTTCAGCTCTCCGCCGTCTCGCCTTCGGTACGCGGCTCGGCGGTGTCGCCCTGCATTTTCGCAGCGGCGGCGACGATGCGGTCGGCGAGGCCTTTGGGGGCGCGGACCGCGGGCGCAGCGAGCGCCTGGCGCAAGGTGCGCGCCTCCTCCAGCAGGGCTTGTGCGGCGGACGATCGCGCCAGCAGCTCCTCGGCGGGCAAACGTCGATCGTCAGGCCAGAGGGAGAGATCCTCGCCCAGCCGATCGATCAGTTCCTCAAACTCGGTGACGTCCATCGCCCGCCGGTCCCGCCTCGGTCAGGCCCGTCATAAAGCATTGCCGGCGCGGCGGAAACCGGATTTCGGGGGCCTCCGGCGCCAAAACTGCCCGCAGCACTACGGAAGGCGGCCAAAACCGCCGGCCTTCCCGTCGCCCGCCCGCCCCCGCATCGCGGAGAGCCGGGCTTTGTCAGCCCTTGGAAGCCGAATCGCCCGGCGCGGCCTTGCCGCCGCGCGCCGTGGCGTCGACATGCTCCCAGGCTTCCCGCAACTCGGTCAGCCCGGCGATGATGCGCCGGTAGCTTTCACGCGCATGGGGCCGGCCGAAAGCCTTGTGGCTCGCCAGGATCAGGCTGTCGTAGGTCTGGAACAGCCGCTCGGCCACCGCCCCGCCCTTGGCGAAATCAAGATTGTGGCTGAGCCCGCGCAAGATCGCGGTCGCTTTCATCAGATAGTCGTGCCCTTCCTCGAAGCGGCGCGCCTCCTGCGCGGCCAGCGACTTCTGGAGGAAGGTGATCGCCCCGCCCAGCAGCATCGATACCGCCTTGAGCGGCGGCACGCTGGTCGCGGCTCCCCGATAGGCCTGGTTGGCCATGTACGCCATCGGATTATGCATCATCAGTCACTCGACTTCCCGCTATCAATCGCTCGATGAGCTCAACAATGCCTTGAGATAGGTCAGCGTGCTGTTGGCGCTCTCGATCGCCGCCTGGTATTTCGCGTATTGCGTCTGGAGCTGCGATTGCAGCGTCGACGCCGCGCTGTTGATGTCGTCGACCTTTTGCTGAAGATCGTCGTCGCGCGTCGTCAGATTGGTGATCAGCGTTTGCAGCACGCCGGTCGTCGACGAGTAGTTCTTTGCAACTTGATAGAGCTGCGTTGCGAGGCCCGAGGTCGACGTCACCGCGATCGACTGGGAGGTCGAGCCGGTATAGGTGAAGGCCATGCCGGCATAGATCGAACCGGCCGCGCCGATGATCGTGGTACCGCTGACCGTGAACAGCGACGAGTCGCCGCCGACCGATGCCGAGGCGAGATTGCCGTCGGAACCGACCGTCAGGTCCAGGGTGAAGGATTGCGGCGACGTCCCGGTATTGACCACGCTGAGCTGGCTCGACGACGTCGTGGTTTGCGCCGACAACAGCTTGGTCACGCCGCTCAGATTCGTGCTCAGGACGTCCGACAGCGTGCTGGTGTCGAGCTCAAGCTCGTTGTTCTCGTTGAAGGACAGGCCGAGATCGGCCATGGTCATGCCGCCTACGGTGCTGTTCAGGGCGTTCTGGAGCGCATCCATGATGTTGCGCATGGTTCCGTCGCCGAACAATACCGCGCTCGAATCCGCCGTGCCGTCGGTTGCGGTCGTCTGCTGGGCGATGACCTCGTCGCGAAAGGCGTTGTAGTTGGTGACGAACGTCTCCACCGCCGATTCGATCTGGCTGGTGTCGGTCTCGATGCTGATGTTCAGCGTGGTTCCGTCGGGTGTCGCCTGGAGCAGGCTGAAAGTAACCCCGCTCAGAACGTCGGAGATGTCATTCGTGTCACGGGCCAGCGCGATGCCGTCGAGAGTGAACTCGGCCGGCTGCGCCTGCTGAATCACGTCGGTGAAGCTCCCGGAACTGTCGGTCACGCCGAGCTCGTTCAGAATGTCGTCGCCCGACGTGCTCGAATAGGTGATGTCGGCTGCATCCTCCGTGCCGGTCAGCACCATCTGGTACGAACCGCTGGAGACCTGCACGATCGACGCCTGGACGTTGGTCGTCGAGGTCTGGGCATTGACGGCATCGACGACGTCCTGGAGCGACATCGTGCTGGTGACGGTGACGTCGGCCGTGCTGCCGCCCTCCAGACCAATGGAGAACACGCCGGAATAGCCGAGCTCGTCGGTCTGGCTCGACTGCGAGGTCCCAACCACTTTCTGCGCGGTGGCAAGCTGACTGATCGTCAGCGTGTGGTCGCCGATCGCAGCGCCGTTCTTGATGGTCATGGAGAGCGCCGAGGAGGCGCTCACGTCGCCGGTCGAGCCGATGCTCGCCGAGCGCGCGGCAAATGCGCTGGTGGACAGTGAGTTGACCACCGCGGTCGAGAGTGACGCCAGCCCCGAATACAGCGTCTTCAGGTCGCTCTGGAGCGTCTGATAGGCCGTGATCTTGGCCTCGTTGTTGGTGATCGAGGTCGAGATCGTGGTCGCCTGCGCGGTCTTCGCGTCGACGGCGGCCTGGATCAACGCAGACCAGTCGATGCTGCTCGAATTGGTGGTCCCGCTCGTGGTGACGGAGACTCCCGAACTTGTGCTGCTGGTGCTCGAACTGACGGAGGTCACTTTGGCTGGCGGTCCCTGGTAGAGTGCGGGCCGGCATCATGCCGGCCCGCCCGGATCATTCATCAACCCAGCAGCTTGAGCAGGTACTGAGGCATCTGGTTCGCCGCGGCGAGCGCCGACACGGCGGCCTGCGTCTTCACTTCCGCCGAAGAGAGCTTGGACTGCTCGGCCGCGATGTCGACGTCCTTGATCGCCGAGTTGGCGGATTGCAGGTTCTGGGTCTGGGTCGAGATCGAATCTGCGCTGAAATTGAAGCGCGATTCCTGGGCGCCGATGCTGGCGCGCGCGGCCGAGACCGTATCGATCGCGGTGTCCAGCGTGTCCAGCGCCGAGGTCGCGTCCGACAACGAGCTGACGTCGAGCGAAGACACGCCGAGCGAGGACGCCGTCAGGCTGGTCAGCGTGATCGTGATCGTATCCGAGCCCGACGAGCCGACCAGAACCGACACGCCGGAGGCGAATACGCTCGAACCGTCGAGCAGGCTCTGGCTGGAGTAGCGGGTTCCGGACGCGATCGAATCGATTTCGCTCGTGAGCTGCGAAAATTCCGAGTTGATGTAGGCACGGCTGGAGTCGGTCGTGGTACCCGACGCGGATTCGGAAGCCAGCGATTTCATGCGCGCGAGAATGTCGGAGATGTTCGAGGCGCCGCCGTCGGCGGTCTGCAGGATCGCGGTCGCCTGCGAGGCGTTGGTCGCGGCCTGCTGCAATGTGGTGACGTCCGAGGAGATGCGGGTGGAGATCGCGAGGCCGGCGGCGTCGTCGGAGGCGGACGTGATGCGGGAGCCGCTCGACAACTTCGAGAGCGAGCTGGTTTCCTGCGATGAGTTGATGTTGAGGTAGCGGACCGCCGCGTTGGCGGCGTTATTGGTGCTGATTGCGGGCATTGGAAGCTCCTGTGCTGATGGGCATGGCGTGCCGCATCGTTGAAGACGATTGACGACGCAGACCGCAGCCCCGTCCGTTCGCTCAAACGGCGGAGCGCAAGGAGATCAGGCGCGAAAATTTTCGCAGAGCCAATTTTATGGTTAGCAATCGGTAAACGCGGTGCGGATGTCGCGTTCGTGCTTGCGCAGCAATTGACGAAGCTGCTGGCGGCCACGCTTGAGTAGCGACTCCACGGCAGCCACCGTGGTGTCCATGACCTGGGCGATCTCGCCGTTGCTCATGTTCTCGTGGTACGAGAAGATTACCGCGACGCGCTGCTGCTCGGGCAACCGCTGCATCGCGAGCTCCAGCATGCCGTTCAGCTCGTTGCGCTCGATGATCTCGACGGCGCCGGGCTGGCCGTCGGCGACTTCCGGCACCGTCTCGACGTTCTCGTTGCGCGGCTTGCGGCGGAGATCGATGCAGCGGTTGGAGATGACACGGTAGAGCCAGGTCGAGAATTTGGCGCGGCCGTGCTGCCAGCGGCCGCGATGGCTCCAGATCTTGAGCATGGTGTCCTGCACCACGTCTTCGGCGTCCGCGGCGTTGCCCACAATACGCAGCGCGATCGCGTAGCCGCGATCGATGTGGCGCTCGACCAGCATGCGGAAGGCTGCCTCGTCGCCGGTCGCGAGCTTGTCGAGAAGTTCGCTGTCCTCGTCGTAGACGACATCGTCGGTCACAGGCGCACTGTCCGGCGCGAGCGGCGCCGACGGCATCATCGGCACGATCGCTTCGGCCGGCACCGACGTCGCGATCTCGGCCTCGGCGGGAGCCATGACATCAGCAGCGTAACTCATCCCGCAATCTCCAACCCGCATTGCCGGCGGCGCACATGCCACACGGCTTCCAGGCGTTGAACGGGCGGCCAAAACAATCCAGGCGGATAATTTTTGTTATTTTTCAAGATGTTAGCCGGTATCTTTTGCCGAGTATCGGGCAATAATTGCCGACCGCGCGCGAACCTCGCGCATCACACCTGCAATCATCACATCGTCTCGCGCCATGACGGATCATCCATCCTGAACAGATGCACTCGGGAGAAAACGCTGACATTACGCGGCACTAGGCGATCACACGCGACACGCAGATAGCGCATCAAGAAGCGATTGTTTCCGAGTGTAAATGAACGCGGGACGATCCCTGCACTCGGCAATTTTTTCCGAATCACCTTTTTCGAACCTAGCGATTTTTTTGAATCTGTCAGTCGCGACGAACACGATTTTGAATCGCGCGTGAATTTATTTCGCACTTTTGGCGCCTGACTCCGCACCTGCGCACGTTAATCGTCTTGGTGGACGGGAAATTGCAGCATGAAGATCGCAACGGCCGGGCTCGAGCCCCGCGCGCAAATTGTTTCTGCTTGGTCGTTCGATGTTTTCGATACATTTCTGCTTCGCGCCTGCACGACGCCGGATGGTGTATTTGAAAGGACTTACGAGCTTTCCGGCATTTCAAGAACTTGTCCGAATGTTTCCGTGAGTTTCGTTCAGCATCGAATCCAGGCCGAATCGCGTGCACGCCGAACGGCGAAGGAGAAGCGCGACACGAGCGAAGTGCACATCGCCGAAATCTATTCCTGTTTTCCGTTCAACCTGTTCGGTCTCACGCGCCGCGATCTGAACCATCTGGTCGAATCAGAGTTCGCCGCAGAGCTCGAGCTTTGCCGCGCCAATCCGGACATGCTCCGGCAATATCTGGACATGAAGCGCACCGGCCACCGCGTCGGATTCATCTCCGACACCTATTGGGATTCCGACCGACTGGCGCGGCTGCTGCGGGCCTGCTGTCCCGACCTCGCCTGGGACTTCCTCTACGCCTCCTGCGACCATGGCAGCAGCAAGAGCGAGGCGCTGTTCGCAAGATACCTCGCTCGCGAGGGCATCGACGCCGGAGCTTCCTTTCACGTCGGCGACAACGACAAGGCCGACATCAAGGGCGCCAGGCGCTACGGCATTCGCGCACGCTATTATCCGCAGGCAACCGCCCCGCTCGCATCGAAGTTTCAGCGCGAAACCGCATTGTTCGAGCTGATGTGCAGCGGCGCGCCGTCGCGGCTCGACCACGGCGCACGCACCTTGCGGCGCATGGTCGCCGCGCGCAGCGC
>Ga0307510_10003243_pt1 | contig 18920 bp, 20 predicted proteins | sample 12_EM_MG_FD_207224 | JGI IMG/M metagenome (GOLD analysis project Ga0307510, IMG submission 207224) | Populus trichocarpa ectomycorrhiza microbial communities from riparian zone in the Pacific Northwest, United States - 12_EM | ecosystem: Host-associated > Plants > Roots > Unclassified | place...
GTTGGGTTGGATGAGTTGCCACCAATCCGGTCTCCGATTTGATCCCCGATGCGAGATGGGAATTTACGTCACGTGTCAACATTTGCATGTCATGCAGTGGTCAGTTCATTCTGAGAGCCAAACAGCTTCGTCCCAATTTCAACAGAGCGCGTCCCGGGTCCCAACAAGAATACCATGCCAAGCGCACCTACCAGGCTTCTGCGCCTTACAATACCGGAATGACAGTATAGGGGCCATATCATTGGGCGCTAGCGAGTACACGTATCAGGGCATGCGGAATATTGCCACCATTAGGAGATTAATTTTGACTCAACTAAAACTTGCAACGGCAACCACCAACACATGGCTAGGTTCACCGGACAGCGCTGAAGCGCTCCCTCCACACCTTAAACGGTTAATACAACAATACTAGGGCTGTGGAATATCAAGAAAAATGTAGGTCCCACTCAGAATGGGCCACTCTCCTGAGTCCGACACGCCTCCTCACGCACTGAACCGCAGCTCTTGGACAGGGACAAGGAAATGCCGAGTTCAGTAACCGAGTACGACGAGCCCGAAGGTCTGTACTCTTCAGCTTTTAAGCAGTAGACCTTTCACAGGTCTCCGTGACACTCGTTCCGCCCTGGTTTCCACGTGCTCAACCTCCGTTTCGTTATGAATTTCGAAAGTGTCAGTTGACGGTGGAAACGTACACTATACCATGAATGTAGCAAGTTGATAACACAGACAACCACCTGATGGACTGGACCGATTCGGTTTGCGGTTCCTGTGTGCTGACTGTCTCGCTTTGGACTCACATTCCTTCGTTTTGCCTCACATACCGGCTTTTTGAGTATGGCTCATCACCTGCTGTGCCCCAGACCTACCATAAAGAGCCGAGGTCAGTGACCCTTTTCTCGCATGCCATTATGATCACATGTCACTTCTGCCACGTATCTAGCCCTCCACTTATACGGTATTTTCCCGTAGTTCGCCAGACTCTTGGTGAACAAATTGCAGGCCAGGGCGACATTATAGCAGCGTCTCGATGACCCTAATGAAGTGAGTCGAGGGCGCACAGGTGCTTGATTAGAAAGAGAATGGGCAAGCGAGGAGACATTCCGATAATGAGAACTGACAAAAGGGGGGATAATTGGTCAAGGAGGAAAGACCTAGCAATTAAGATCAATGCTAGTTAGCTCATGAGATCTTCGGTAAGAGTACGGCACATTTTAACCCGGCGCGCCATCTCGATGCGAATGGGGACATTGCCCCAGGCCCTTCTGATACCAAGGACGACGGTCATATTTCACACGGCGTCGGCCGCAGGAACCGTGTCGGTCAACATGTAGCGAACAACTCGGTTTTCATCAATATCCCAGTCCTACGGGCAACCAAGATTGAATGCAAGAAGACGCGTCTGTCCAGTTGATTCCCTTGGACTTAGACGGGTTTGAGGACTACGGTCCTACCGTGTAAGCGGATTCGCTATTCACCTCAGATTGGATGCTGACTTGGGTCCTTTCCCAGACGTCCGACTTCCTTCGAGTGCGAGAACTTTTCACAACGTATGAATAGCGATGATAGAAATTCCTTAGGTTCAGAAACAGAAACAGCGCTTTGCCGACAGAACTCTGACCGAAATGAAGGAGGTCTCCGAACGCCTGACTCGCGAGGGCCTTTAGCTTTATCACTCGGTGGTCACATTTTGGTGGTCCTTGTCTCACGGTGTGTTGCATTTCGTTTCAAACCTCGGGCTGGATGCACTTCACTACGGATTGTTTGTTTACTCGCATCATTGTACTGGCCAAAACATCCTGCCACACTCAGCAGGCGTGGCAACTTCCCGAAATATCCTCGCTCAGACAATTGTACATCGCATTACTATTTTACTAACTCCGGTCAGAATTTAGATGACTCGTATTTAAGGAAGGATAGCCTAAAAGATACTCGTGCGGTCACCACCTTCACGTTACACGTCATCTGGTCCCAACCAAGTCAGACACTGCCAGGTTCGGGCATTCCTCTCTCCCCCAAATCCTAGTGGTTTTCTCGCTTGCAATCATGGCTCAATGATACCCTTCCGTGCTGGGACACAAGATATTAATTGGCGAGACGCCAAGAGGTTGTGTTTTCCTGAGGCCATCATGGTGGACTCGTACCGCATTGAGCCGTCCTGTCGCAGCGAGCAATCTGAAAATGATAAGGCGTCGCCGGGTCACTGTCATTCAGCGGAGCGCGCCCAAATACTTTCGGCCCCAACCGCCGAAACGGGCCTTCCCTGACAAACAAAGAGATACAGGAGGAGAGCTGCATGGATAGGTGGGCATGTTGTAGACACGTCGCAAGGGTCAAGGGGAAAATGGGACGCGGGATGTCAACAGCGCCGTTCTTCTACCGTTGCACACTTACAGTACTGATTACTGTATGGAGTTGATGGATGATGGCTTGATATCGTTGCACAATGAACGCTGTTGCATTTCTGACCTTTCCTTGGTTCCTGTAACCAAGGACTTGTACACATAAGAAGTGCAGTCACACGCTGGGCTGCCTGGATACCTCAGGCTGGGACCGCTGGGTCGGCTGACCACCCTGAAATCCCTAAGAGTGCAGTCCGAGGGCGATCACTCGCATATAAACGTAATTTGATGCCGATCACTCATTTATTTCGATTGATACCCAGACTACAAAATCCCTCCTAGTGATAATTAGAATACCAGAACCTCAGTCCTTCAGGGCTGAGGTTAATACTCGCGTTCTCATCTTTTCCATTCATTACTGACACGCATCTACCTTTGCTGACGCTTGGCCTTCCAATAGGACCTCAGGCGTGAAGATGTCGTTGTCGATCGGTCACAGGTTCAACGTTCAAGGCGCTAAGCAAGGGAAGTGAGTTCAAGTGACGACTCTAGTCTTAGGTAATCTTGAATTGTCCGACAAAGTGCATTCAGGCATGGTGAAAGACGGGGTGTGCACACGGGTACGGACTGCATGGGACAATGCAACAACGCTGTGGACAAGCTAAAATCCCACTATACGATATTTAACTACAGGAAACGAAGATACAGAGTTAAGTACTCCACCAAACTCCATTCTAGAAAACAAAAACGAATTGGTAGCAGGCATACTTTCGGATACAGTGCCTGTTTCATGAAGAGAGGTCAAAAGGAGATGCCGCGACTCCGACGTCGCCGGTAATGGCACAATGCAACCAGGATAAAAGTCAAGGAGACAGGGCCCAAGTGTCGAAATGAGCGATGAAGCTCGCCAGACGTGCGATTTCGTGGAGCACAAGTATTTTGTCAGCTGACAATTCTCTTATCATCCCTTCTTCATCCCCCCGGACTCTAGTTAGGATAAGTAGGGTGTAGAAACGGGACAACTCGTGCGTTTTAACCCTAAACAATCGCTTGCTTTCTGCTGTTCGTCCGCCTGCGTGAAGTCAACCCCCAGGAGGAGGTATAACCTAGGCCTAGCAGGCCATTCGCAAAACACGGGCACAGGAGGAATTGCACACTCATAGCGCTCCATACTGGGGTAATAGCGAGGTTTAGGAACCGCTTAAGAGAATCTGCACGAGGTTTCTGAAACAAAAGAACGGCTGTGACTGTGAGCACGGGTGGCGAAAAGTCCTGACATGGGTGGCGGTGGCAGAGATTGTAGTGTGAGCGCCCAGATCGGATCGGAATACAGATAAGTAGCCGGGAGGACTCGGACTTACTGTGTACGAACGTACTGTAGGTTTTTTTTGTCTTTTAATACATTTATGTGGCACTTCGGTACCGACGGAGCCCCATGTAGCACTTCTATGTATGTATACATGCAGTTGGTGTGATGGATCGTACATGGGTACTGTAGTACTAGTACTGTAACGCATGGTTCTCATCCGAAGATTCGGCGGCCGCCAGTGATTCCTCTCCGCCCCTGGACTCCCTGCCAAGTTCCAACGGAGTCCCCCAAGAAGCCTCACTCGCAATTAGCCACTCATATCCGATCAACTTCTCCTGTTCATCTTGCTCATCGTGGTTCAAGTCCGCGGCAGCGGTATCAGGAAAGATCCTCTGAGGAGATTTCATAGCTTGTCGCCGATGGCCGATGGACGGTCGGACGGCAAACGCCATGTCGCCACTCGCCACCCCCATACCAAAGACCATCACGTTATCAATCACTCCCACCACCTGACGCATTACCTCTGCGTGAATGGTAACGAGACTACGATTCTATTAGGAAGGCAGTGGAGAAGTCGCATTTTTATTGTAGTTTGTCATATTGCTCTATGCCCTTGGGGTGGGAAACATAAATATGCCCTTTCATTGGTCCCAACCTAGCCGCGGCTCATAGGCTCCATTCTGTTAACTATAGGCAGAACTTCATGCTCTCGTTCTCTGCTTCCTCCTTTTCTCTGCTTGGGATATTCCGCTCTCCACTACTTCAGCTTTGGCCCAAGGCACGAGACCATGCAACTTTGTCGATTGGTCTCGCTCTTGGCCTCATCATACTCTATGTAGTTCGCTACCTCGCAAGTCCCTATCGCAAGCTACCTCCAGGGCCTCGAGGTTACCCGATCATAGGAAATGTTTTCGAGTTCGGTAAAGGGCCATGGCTCTATTTCACGGAATTGCAAAAGAAGTACGGTCAGTTCGTTATTTCCAATCTTTCTCTTTGCCCCCATTTTTGACTTGGACGTGTGTCCGATCACTTGCAGGTGATCTCGTCTACCTAAATGCAGCTGGCCAACCGATCACCATCGTCAACTCTCAAAGAGTCGCTGCAGACCTCTTCGATCGACGCGCAGGAATCTACTCAGATCGGCCACCTTTGATTGTCGCATGCGACATCATGACTAACGGTCTCTTCTTTGCATTGGCCCGGTATGGTGATGTGTAAGCCACTCTTCCTTTCCGTATTCGAGCCAAGGCAGCTACTGTATGATGAACAAAAATAACACAGGTGGCGCTGGATGCGCAAAGCAGCTGATGAGAAATTTACAAGAGGTTCCGTTAAGGGATTTCACGAGAAGCAAATGACAGAAGCCGTTATCCTGGCTCATGACTGGCTTGTTTCACCGGCAAAATGGGACCAGCATCTTCGTCGCGCTTCGGCGTCGATGATTTTGTCTGTCGTCTACGACTACCCTCCACTTACATCAGAACAAGACCAAATCGCCGATGATATCAGTTATTTCGCCAACCGTGTCACGACCGCTGCAGCTCCGGGTGCTCACTTGGTTGAGTTTTTCCCTTGGTTGAGACATGTCCCAAGCAGGTGAGCACTGTCGACGCGTCACGACAAAACTGACCGAGAAAACATGCAAACTAGCCTGGCGAAGTGGAAGCGAGATGCCGAGGCTTGGTACAGGAAAGACTCGACAATGTTCGAAGGTCTTCTCAGTAGGGTTGAGAAAAATGTTGTACGAATGCGCCTCCTTCCCTATGGGTTCAAGCGTTACACTAATGGTTTGTCTTACGTAGGCAAACGGAAATGATCACCAAAGTCTAGGTGCAACATTGATTCGTCAGGCGGAGAGAAACAAGCTATCCTTTATAGAACGTTCCTGGGTTGCAGGAATGATGTAGTAAGTGCTGCTAAATGTTCATCAGCGCTAGTTAGGGATTTCCTCTCTGACCCACTCTGAAGTGTTGGCGGTGTGCAGACTATTTCGGATATGATGGCGTGGTGGACACTCGCCATGCTCGCATACCCAGAGACACAATCTCGCGCACAGGCAGAGCTCGACGCAGTCGTCGGCCGCGCGCGTCCCCCATCCTTCGCAGACTATCCAAATCTGCCCTATGTTCGTGCTATGGTGAAGGAGGCCCTACGTTGGAGGCCCGTCGCCCCGCTCGCCGGGCCACATCGATGCACCAAAGACGATTGGTATGAAGGGACGTTTATCCCGGAGGGAACAATCTGTCTCCCAAATTTGTGGTACATGAACCGCGACCCTGAGATCTTTGGTGAGAATGCAGCGCAATTTGATCCGGCGCGGCATCTCGATGTGAATGGGGACATTGCACACGGCCCTTCTGATACCAAGGAGGAGCATATTTCGTACGGGTTTGGCCGCAGGAAATGCGTCGGTCAACACGTAGCGAACAACTCGCTTTTCATCGATATCGCGGTCCTTCTATGGGCCACCAAGATTGAGCGCAAGAAAGACGCGTCGGGCCAGTTGATTCCCTTGGATTTGGATGGGTTTGAGGACCATGGTCTTACTGTGTAATGAGACCGGTTTTTTTTTACCTCTGATCCGATGCTAATTTGGTACTTGCACAGACGTCCGGTCTCGTTCGAGTGTGAGATTTCTCCGCGCTTTCCAGAAGCGCACGCCTTGCTCGCACAGGAACGTGAGCTGCGAGTGTCATAAGTATGAGGTCGCCCGGAAGTGTATGAATAGCAAAGAGTCCTTATCTCTGTATCCTGTAGCTCATTGTAGTGTTGTGGGGCTTTTGACTGTCCAATTTAATGTGTATCGTGCGTCGGACAATGCGGTTTCGACGCGATTCTGCGGCGCGCCATCTTGCATTTTGGACTGCTGCAGCTTTGCAGCTGTTTTGCGCGGTATATGTGCGGGGTCTGAAAAAAAAAAAGAATCTATCCTTTCCGGGATTGGATGTTTTGGGCGTCATTATGATCAGCACGCTTTGATGACATTGACACAACTTATCAGTATATCAGTCACCAAATCACCAAGGTGGGGGGTTACGCGGTTACATTTCAAAAATTTCAGCTGCTCCAAGTCATTCCGGTAAGGCATGATGAGTAGGGCATCTGAGAGTTCAAATACAGGACAGGGGTTTGTAGCATCAGGAAAAACCCCTCATCTGCTTTTTGTGTGCTTTTCTTTCTTTTTCACAAAAAAGCACAAAAGGCACAAAAAGCACAAAAAAGTACAAAAAATGTAAATGAAGGGTCTGATCGATCATCAAAGCAGAGCAGACTAAGCCATGTCAGGCAGCCTTTTTGACATATAGATAGACATGCAAAGGCTCAACACGTGGCCCTCATGCATGCAGCACTGAGCCACACCCCATACTGTACTGTACACGTTGAATGGCTACTACCACGATCCCCAGGGATATTGAACTTCAAGAACAACGTAGGTTTCGCGCTCCAGAGGTCCAATACGACCCCTCATGTATTGAATCACAGCTCTTGGACGGGGAAAAGACCGAGATTCAGCAACCAAGAGCGACGAGCCCGAAGGTCTGTACCCTTCAGCTTTTGCCAAAGCCTACTCTCTCACACTGGCAGGCCCCGATGAAAAGCTGCGGGATACGGCGACACCTCCAATCAGATATGGAAGCTCTACGGCGCAGAATCAGAAAAGCATGATGAGGCACTCGTTGATACCTGGAAGAGCAATGCTGACTCTATGCTCATTTTCGTAAGGACCATTTGTCTCTCTCTCTCTTCCCCATCTTATCATACCATACCACACTAGACTGGTCTGTTTTCATCGATAGTTGCATCGTTCCTTATCGAAACGTACAAGACCCTTCTTCCCGATACCGGTTCTCAAACTGTCTCACTCCTAACTCAACTCGTCGCGACCTCTGATGGCACCACGGCCGCATCCCCCCAGACCTCGCCGGTCCAACAGAACATCACCCCTTCGGCCATCCGTGTCAACATTCTCATGTTCCTCAGCCTCTTTCTCAGCGTGACCAGCGCACTCGTTTCGACTCTCATCCAACAATGGGCTCGCGAATATCTGCAATATTCACAGCCGAGCGCCGCACCTCACAAACGGGGCCGCGTGCGTACCTATCTCTTCGATGGCCTTTCCCAATTCCAGATGAGACGCTTGACTTATGGTGTTCCCGTTCTCCTCCATCTCTCCGTCTTCCTCTTCTTCTTTGCCCTCAGCGAATGGCTTTATTCTATAAACACCGCAGTTGGCGCAACAGCTCGATACTGTCTCATTGCTCTGTTGGCGGTGTATATGGCCCTCAGCATACTGCCGCTCATCGTCAGGAATGCTCCCTATCAGACGGCCCTCACCACACCGCTTCAAGCAATCATTTCCTTCATTCACGTGTCCTACCTTGCCCTTCTTCGCCTCATGCGTGGCTCCACCGGAGTATGTGAAGTTCAGAAAGGTTCTGGGCTCTTTAGCCGCGTCCATGTCGATCGGGCTAGAGCCCTTATGAAGGAAATTGAAGGGAGAGCATCGAAACTCGATCGATCTGCAATGCACTGGCTACTGCAAGAGCTCGACGATGACAACATGGACACTTTCCTGAGCGGTCTTCCTGGGTACATCCACTCGCCTCTTAACACGAAGCCTGTAGTCGAGGGTCTGCGGGATGACGGTGTTCCGGGACGTATCAGAGAACACTTCACAACTTGCGTCACATCGGTGGAGCTCTCGCAAGAAGAATCCATGTCCCGTGCTTCAAGCTGCATCAACTCGTTACGACTAATCTCCGAAACCTCGACTTCTGCCACATTAGCTGACTCGGAGAATGACGATATCCAGAAAATTATGGAGTACCTCGAGTCGCTCTGCTACATTTCAAACTCCAAGACCGCGCTGCGCGCGCTATGCATCAGAAGCCTCGTCATTCGGGAATTCCTATTTCCCCTCGCCCACAAAGATACTGAGGAATTACTGACAAGGAAATTCCCTAGTCATTTGACGCCATTATACAGGGTTATTCGTCTTTGGAAAACCACAGAAATTGCGCAATGGTCTCATCTCGTTGGCGCTTTGCCGGCCACCGCCGATCTACTTCCCAGCGACCAGGAGATGTGGTCAGACGTTCTGTGCGATGGACCATTAATTAACTTGGCTGTCTTGGCCTATTCCGTCCTTTCGCACCTTGGTGAAGAAGAAATCAACCTCGACATGGCATGGAAGACATTGGCAACCTTGCTCAAGGCCCTCGGTCTTGCCCAAGTTCGAGCGTCTATTCTAGCACGTGAGCGGTTCGATCAGGTGCTACTCATGGCACGTACCAACTCCGGCAAACACGAAGGACTGACGCAGATCACCCCTCTACTAGAGGGCCTGGACACTGTTACCAGTGGACTGTACCTTGCAGAGGTGTTTTCATACCTTCCAAACCCGAAACTTCCTCCGAGACGAATCGAGGCAATCTTCGGAAAGGAGCAACTCCGCGATAGCGAACTTTTGGAAGCATTTGCCGCGCACCTTCCAGGATTCATTAATACGAACGCCCTCGAAGCGTCGACGAGCTTCATGGAGCGCTTGATCCTGGAACACAAGCTCTGGGAACAGCTCCATGTTAGTTTATCGAAGTGCTTTCACCCACAGGTTCCTTTCCCTGATAAGTTGCGGATCGTCATGTCCTTCGTTGACATACTCGATGTGGCGTTCGTGTTTTTGAAAGACTCGTCCAAAATTGACTGGCAATCCACGGACTTCGAGCTTCTTATTGGACATCTCGACCAATTTGCGATGACGATAGTACCAGGAATGCTCATTGGGCAGGTCGCCAGTTTCCGTGCAAACATTTCGGGTGTTCAATTCTGTCATGCGCTGTTGGCACAATTCTCCATGCAACGCAGCCGTAGAGCGCCTCTCATCACGTATTCCTTGAACGGCCTCACGAGACTAGTTTTGATTTTGGGGGTTGGAAACCAAGAGGACAGAGAGTATTTGACGTCCAAGGCTGCGAAGACGAATCCTAATTTGATGATCAAAGCTGAGGCAATCCTCAGTGTAGTACTCCGCGATGGACCTTTGTCAAACTTTTGCACGTTAGGGAGGATGACGTTCGAGGAGATGCTAAGGGAGCCATCCGAGTTGTCTTTGGAGGATATAAATAGGTCGTGGGCGCTGCTCAGGAGAATGCTAGACACCGCACACTTGCCCCTAGTCAATGCCTCGGGAGGGATGTGGGCCAAATTCGATCATCTTCGGGCAGCGGTTCGTGGTACTGTCGCTTCGGATGGTAGCGGTTCGAATGCGGAGAAATTGCAGCCGCTCGTGGAAATTATTGAAGAAGTCAATTGCATGCGTCCTACCACAGGCGACCGCGCGGAGGGAACTGGGAACGGATTCCGTTCCGCTGCCTCCGTGATTCAGGACGCCCGCCAGCCCACCGACGCGCCCATCCCCGGGTCCAGCAGAAGGGCCGACGATCTGTACCAGGGCCTAGAGACTGGGGGCTCCTGGAATCCAGGCCATTTCCCTCACATTCGAGGCGCCATTCCTGCTGCTGAAATGGGTCCATCCGCCCCCGGTGCTTGGATTCCACACTTCGACGTAGATCCCAATGTCATGGGTGGTGGTCAGCCTCCAACGCCTTCGATCCTTCCCACGCAACCCGGTCCCGGAGCTGGAATCCCATACCCTTTCCCCCTGCTTAACCCGCAAGTCTATCCATCCGGGTTTTCACCCCCTCATGCACCAGGCATGAGCGGTCCTCGACGTGCCGGTCCCTTTGATGTCAACGATTTTCCAGTCCACGGAGATGCGCAACCAGTACCTTCGGGCGTGTCCATTCCCCCAGGCTACATGCCTCCCCATCCTTACCCCCCTCCTTTCCTAAATTCTGGTCCATTTGCTATGCCCCCGCTTGGTCATGTGAATCAGGATAGCCCTTTCCCCATGCGTGGGCCCGGTGGGTACCCAACTCCCAGCTCTAATAATGGAGATACGTGGTGTGTATTCTTTTGTTTGCTTTAGTTATCGATGAGGCTCACTGTTATCTGGTTATGCCAGAAACTGGTGGTGGATAGGTTCTACGTATGAACGACGGCGATGATCTAGAAACATCCCTTTGACAGTCGTGGCAGGTTCGTGTATGCTTGAGAGTTCGTGTCGAAGTACCAAATACGTTGTTGTGTGCAGAGGGCCACGAGGTGCAGAAATCATATTTTCTTGACAGAGAGCGAACATGAACTATGTCGGACCCACCATCGGGGCTCTACCATGCGAAAGGGTTGGGATTGGTATCTAACTGAGATGTCGAGGCCCGAGTGCGGCCCTTGCCAGAAAGCGACGGAACTTGAAAGCGCAGAGGGTGCCCAACAGTGCTCCAACATTGACACGACCACGAGGTGTTGCTCGTATTAAATTACAGCGCGGTGTTAGCGCTTAGCCCAGGTCGGTGTTTGTGGGTTGTACGGGAACAAAATAATATCTTTTTATGCCAACAGTTTCTCTGTCTGCCACCCTATGTCACGCGGCAACTTGCAACAACACTTTGGTTCCAAACGCACCCTAATATGTATTCGATTCGCCACTAGACATCTTGGATCCCCAGGCAGATCCAGCCTTTCTCCGAGTTGAACTAGGCGGAGAGCATGCCGGTGTCAAGACTACCATTGATATAATTGATGGTCAGGAGGACAACGGACAACTGCCCACCAAAAAATAATAATTGTGTTATTAGGTAATCATTTGACACGAGTTTCGTCCCAGCTCTGAGTCCCGAGGCGCCCGTACGCGTGCCCACGTCTTCCAATGCCAATGCATTGTGTTGCTCCAATGTCTCAACAGGACACCCCATTCAATGAGAAATCGACAGAATACTATACCAGACCGTCGTAATGGAGGGTGACTATAGGCCCCATATTGTATGGAATAGGCGCAGAAAAGCATGACCACTTGTGCAGGCCTTCAACTTGAAGCTCTTCCGTGTCCTACCATTTTGACGGTCAACGCCCCAGTACTAGGAACACTGACATGCATCGGGCATTTCTTTTCTCAGTGTCCCCAATACTTAATGGTTTCGGTTCATGGCAACTTTCAAGGTTAAAATTTCCTGTCACATACGGGAGTAATATGATCATCCTCTAGCTTCCTCAGTCCAGTGATGACCTAGTTGACCCCCGCCGGCATCTCTTCCCGTGAGGTTGTTTTATCCCAGCATCGACGTACCCGTCCCTTCTATCCCTGGATTTCTCAGTCCCTTGGGAAACGAGCTTTCATCACGCACTCTGTGGGATCGCTCAAGATATACTGTAGTCCCCGAAATCTTTCTTCCTCCTCCGAAATCACAAACCCCGCTCTTGGGCACTCACCTCCGGTCCGAGCCTGGTACCAACATAACACTCTCGGTGGACACATGAAGCGTGTATCGACCCAATTCTACGCCCTGCCTCTCACTGTGGTTGTTACACGCCATCTATGCTATGCGTGCTGTGTGCTCTCGCCCGAGCTATACATGGTCAACGAAATTTACAGGTTACATCATCACCTGTCATCGGATGGTGCAGCATGTAATTAATGCATGGTTTTCGTAAGATCCCTTCCGTGAACCATCTACAGGTGGTATCCTGTCAGACTTTTGGTTTGACACGATCGAGGGCTTTGGGAGAGAGAAGGCCCCTCGGTGGCATTAGGAAGGACGTATGAGGTTGGTCGTCCTGTTTCACGGACAAGGTCCGACAATACCATGCATCGTCTGTGCACACAAAGCAATACGCCACAGATCTCCCTCGCCTATGTGGGGTGCTGACGTTGATCATACACCCAGATGCTGCATGTTCACCAAGTCCCACACCAGCAAGGGATGACGTGAAATACATTTGTTCCATAATAACATGAGGGCGATCCTCCTGTATTAGCCAGGCACGATGGACGTTCTCCCGCTACACCAGGATTGGCTGTATAAATTCCATGAGTGTATTCTCACGTAGAGTCCCGTAAGTCTTGGCGTCCTCACGCCCTTACCCATTACGTAAATGATGCCGATGACACTCTCATGTTTATGAAAGTTCTTGCTGTGGTTGTGAGGACATTGATTGATGAGGGAAGCACGCAGTAGTCAAGTCGAGGGGATACAGTACGCAGTACGGTAGGGTGGGATTGTACGGCAAGATATTACTTAAAGGGGGAATTGAGTTGACAGTCTGGCGTCGGATCTGCGATTGACCCTTGGACCCAATCGTCGTCGCTACTCTTACTCCTTGTCTCTCCCTCCCTCTCCTTCTCCCGCTGCTCTCACCCTTATTTTAATGATATGACGGGAAAGTCTCAGATAGAGCGGGCGATCAAGGAGATCCAGGGCAGGCGTCCTCCCTCGGACATCGATTTTACTCAACATCAGCTCGAGAACGGTTTCACAGTCAGCACGCAAGAACGAGTCGTTAAAGAGGTCTTTTCACCTTGCCCTTAGCCCATGCCTTTATGGTTGCTGATCTAAAAACCTGTGCGTGCGTGCGCGTGGCGGGTGTTGTGTTTGCAGGTACAAGCCCCGGCCATGAACATCCCGACCGACGAGCAATTCTTTTCCAAAACGGAAAAGGGCATGCCAGACATCGCCTATCTCAAGAATCATTTCTACAGGGAGGGGAGGCTCAAGGAGGAACATGCGCTGTACATCATCGAGAAAGCTACCGAGATTTTGCACACCGAGCCCAATTTGCTCTACGTCGACGCCCCAGTCACGGGTCAGTTTTTTCCCATCCCCTCTCCCCATGATCTTGTCTTGCGTTTCCCATGTTTCAGTGTTCTGATGGCTGATCGAGTCCTCTTATCGCAGTCTGTGGCGATATCCATGGCCAATATGTATGCCTTGGGCTGCTACCATCCTCTCCACCCCGACCACTGATCGTGCAGATAGTATGACCTCATGAAACTCTTCGAGATCGGTGGAAACCCTGCCACGACCAGATACCTCTTCTTGGGAGATTATGTTGATAGAGGATATTTCAGTATAGAGGTGCGCACATGATAACCTATTTGTCTGAGTGGGACCTCACTTTTACTGCGCAGTGTGTCCTCTACTTATGGTCGCTTAAGATCTGGTATCCCGATACCATCTTCCTCTTGCGAGGCAACCATGAATGTCGACATTTGACTGACTACTTCACATTTAAGCTTGAGTGTGAGTCTTCACGTTCGTAATTATTGTGGGTCCCCTGATCGACTGGCATGTATAGGTAAGCGCAAGTATTCCGAGCGCTTGTACGACGCCTGCATGAACTCGTTCTGCGCACTGCCCCTCGCTGCGGTCATGAATAAGCAGTTCTTCTGCATCCATGGAGGTCTTTCACCCGAGCTCAACACCTTAGACGACATCCGGAATGTATGTGGTTTCCATGGTGCTGGTGGTTACAGGCCATACCTGACGTGTTCATTCTTCAGCTGGATCGCTTCCGTGAGCCACCGACGTCGGGTCTCATGTGTGATATCCTATGGTCTGATCCCGTGGAGGACTTCGGGCAAGAGAAGGGATCGGAGAGCTTTGTGCACAATCACGTGCGCGGTTGCTCTTACTTTTTCACCTACCAGGCAGCTTGCGCGTTCCTTGAACGCAACCGCTTATTGTCCATCATTCGCGCGCACGAGGCGCAAGATGCTGGGTATGTCAATGCTGTTACTTATCTGTGTCCAGATCGTCGCTAATGATGCATGCAGATACCGTATGTACAGGAAAACTCGCACGACCGGTTTCCCATCCGTAATGACCCTGTTCTCTGCTCCAAATTACCTCGATGTGTACAACAACAAGGCGGCGATCCTCAAGTACGAATCGAACGTACTGAACATCCGACAATTCAATTGCACACCGCATCCGTATTGGCTTCCCAACTTTATGGATGCATTTACTTGGAGCCTTCCATTTGTTGGCGAGAAGAGTGCGCGCTCTCCTATTATGACAGTTCATGTGGCTTCGTTAGCTGACGCGAGTCCCCTATACAAGTCACTGATATGCTCGTCGCCGTGCTGAACACATGTTCACAAGAAGAACTCATGGAGAGTTCGGACGAAGAGTCTGTGGTCGTGCCAGAGTCACCGCCTACGGATGCGGCAGAGCGACGGAGAATTGTTAGGAGTAAGATCCTTGCTGTTGGTCGCATGGCGCGTGTATTCTCTGTGCTTCGGTGGGCAGCATTTCCTTCTTCGTTGGCGATGGTCTAAATGCACAATTGCCCCGCAGCGAGGAGTCAGAACGAGTATCGGAGCTCAAAAGCATGTCTGGCTCGTCCAAGCTGCCGTACGGTACCCTGGCACTGGGCGCTGAAGGAATAAAGGACGCCATCAAGGGCTTCGACGACGCGTGCGCCCAGTTGTCTTGCTTCTATTCGCATTGGTGACTGACGCATTCATTCCTGATCCGTAGACGTAAATCGGACATTGAAAACGAGCGATTGCCCCCCGACCTGGTTGACGCGGACTCAGAAGAGGGCAAGGCATATATCTCATCGCTCCCCGAGACACCGGCGGAGGACCCTCACGCAAATCGTGAGGTCTCACCGAACGGCGTCGAGGCCGCTCTAGAGGAGGCGTTTTCGAGCGCACCTTCGAGCCCCATCGGTCTCACCACGCCAGCCTCGCCAATTACTGGTTCTGGGCCGGTGACACCATTCAGGCGTGGCCATGGGCGGCAGGCAAGCTTGGGTACGACGATGACTAGCCCGAGCACACGAAGGCGGAGCATTGAGAGCACGATGTCGCTTCTGAAGGAGGCTGTGGATGGAAAGGAAGACGCAGAATTTGAGCAATTGGCAGATCAGGTAGTAGGGAAAGAGAAAAGCAAGGAGGCGAAGGAGAATGTTGTTCCCGCACGTTGATCGTTCTCTACTTGCTTGGTAGAACCATATCACACAGGATGTACAACTCGTGTGTGGGGATGGTGGAGGCGTGGGTCAGATCTGGCTCCATCGGAATGAGCTTTTTACATCTGCTCTTGCGCCTGTGTCTTTTTTTTTCTCATTGTTCTCACTGTCGACGGTCTTATTTTATCCTGTTCTGGTCCGTGAATTCTAGATCAGAAAATTTCCCTGAGAGCCATTCCCGACTATTCTCGTCTCTGGTTCGGGTGTCCCCGATATCACAGTCGTTTTCGTAACCCCCAAACCCACCAAACCGTGCAGTCGCTCAATGTGCTTAGTTTCGCGTACCCACCATCAAGGTACGACATGGTGAAATAGCAACTCTTCTCAGGAACAAGAAAATCATTACCTGCGCCTGCTGGAATAGTTTGCCCGATCGCACCACATTGACTCCACCACCCAACCGTCCTCAGGGCCCTCTGGCTCTTCATAGAACTTAGTGTCCATAATGAAATTCTCTTATCCTGACAGCTGCCTGGCATGAGGGTTCCATTCTGTGTTCTATCAAAAAAAAAATTCTTTATAATCATCTATGGCCACGTTTTACGACTGCCGAGCCAGCGTTTCTCGCATCCCGTCTGGCGCGCGCATACGGCTACGTACACAGTATAAAGCCACCGGTTCCCTTCCGAGTCCGGCGACTTGGCCTCAATACAGCTGAAATACCCCCCTTCCTTGCCCCCAACAATCAACACCGCTTCCACTTATTGTACTACCCCCATCAAACACTCGTCCCATCCTGAGAGCAAGATGCAGAAATGCCCCCCCGAGATTCATGCCCACATCTTTGAGCTTGCCTGCACCGATGGCGGCGCAGCTGGCATCGCGCTCTCCGCGGTCTCGCACTACGTCCGTGCCATATCTGCGCCCTATCAGTGGCACACCCTCGCCGTTGCGGGCACCGCCCAGACCGTGCGCCTCGCTGAGCGCATCCGGTCCTACTCCAATCCCTCCTCCGATTCCTCCCTCCCCTCCCCGCAGCAGCAGCAACCACAACAGGGCGTCGATTCTGGGAAGGGAAAGGGAAAGGCGAGGCGAGATGGGCCGGCGATATCTCACCTATTCGTATCGAACCGCAGCGCATCACGCGGGCGTGAGCTCCGGTACGTAGAGATTGGTGCCACACGCGATATGGCCGAGCGCCGGCGGATCGAAGCGGTGTTCAATGCCGAGGCCGATGCTTGGGCGCGCGCGGTGCGCGTGATCTTTGCGTATGCGGCGCCGACGCTGCGCACGCTCGCGATGATGTGCTACGACATTCACGTCTCTCCGAACGGCCGGCTGTTCTTCTCCGACCTCAAGCGGTACCGCTTCCCGCGACTGGAGGAACTCTCCATCCGAGGCGGGTTCGACACGCGGTTAAGAGATTACGATGGCGCTGTGGGCGGCACGGCGAGGCTGGCGCGTCTGCGAGCGGGTGCGGGTGGCGAGGGCGAGGGTGAGACGAGGGAGCCAGGGGAAGTATCGCCAGCGATGGACGACGAGTACGAGGATGTAGAGGAAGACGAACCGACGCTCCCCGCGCTACGCAGATTGCACCTCGCCTCGCCGATCTCATTCGACCTCTTCCTGCACCGCCTGCATCCCCTCGCGCCAAACCTGACGCACATCCGACTCTCAGAGCTCCTTGCGTTCGACTACGACATGGCGCGGGCGCTGCACTCCGAGCTCGCCGAGCGCGGGGCCGTCCCCGCGCAGTTCCCGCGTCTCCGCGAACGCCAGTGGAACGCCGAGCCGCGCGCCGTGCCCGTCGACTGGGAACGCTTCCTCCCGCCCCCCGGAAAGCTCCGCCGACTCGTCGTGCAGCCGGCGCAGCTCCCGCCCGCGCCTGAACAGCTGTGCGGATGTTGTTCGGGGTATTACCGCGTGGACGACATGACGCGCTTGTTGCGAGAGATGGCGCGCGAGTCGCGTGGTCGTTGTCGTCGCAGTTGTGGTGGCGACAACGTTATGGGACACGAGGATGGCCGGTACGATGACGACGGTGACGACGGTGACGACGACGAGGCGGTGTTTGTGTTTTTGCCGCCAGGCCCGAGACACAACGCGTATTCGTTTGGAGAGGGTTATCGTGATTGGCTGGGACGCGCCGCAGGCGAGCGGGGTTGCTGGGTAGAGCAGGACGAAGTCGACATTGATGCCCTGCCCCCACCGCCGACGGCGACTGAGGATGGGTTGCGGATGTGGGACGTCGGCGTGAAGCGATCTATATCGAGGAATTGGTTCTAGATCGCAACTTTTGTCTCGTGTATTTTTTGCTATCTGTATGCATGTATGTATATACTATGTACTGTACAACAATGGTCTTCTGCTAACAGTGTAATGGTTACCATTTTAACGAACGACGTATGGCACTTGGCATGAGTACGGGTGAGATCGTCTGCGCCAAATACGGTACTATGACCACATAAAGTTGAACACTTTCATCTTCCATTGTACGGAGCTTCTCCAGCTCGAACCGTGAAAAAAAAAATCGTCGAGGTAGAACCTCTTTCCATAACTTACCACCGTAGTTGCCCTCTGCGATGTCTGTCTCGCTTTGGATATGACTTTGCCCAAAGCCCAAATGACGCTGCGTAGCGACCAGGCACGCGACTTTCACGAAATCATTTAGATTCCCCGTGCCCAACCGAAGTACTTGGCCTGTCGTCCTTACTTCGGACACGCCTTTTCTGCTCCTTTCCTCGTATTTGTACTGCCATAGTGTTAGCAACGTAACTAAACTACCGTTCCATTATTTGTGATGGCGGCACACACCCGAAAACAGACTACCCGGGTCCCGAGATTAAAACCAGATGCGAGGTCATTTCCGCTTTGCACGGGGGCACCTTATCTCTGCTTTAGCTACGTGCCGTACAGCCCAGTAGCCCAGAACTGTATGATCCATTACAGTAGGCGACCAACGACTACAACGAGCGTCCTAGGCAGTCCCACCTCCTGGCCCCCGCCTTCAGCTTTTGTCGGGAAGACGAACCACGTCCACAATCGCCACAGCACCTGAATTCTAAACCTGCGACGTTAGCAAACAAAAATGCGAACTCGACTCTTGACGGGACTTGGAAAAAATACCGCTCCGGGAAAAATTGGACCCCGAAAAAATCAAAGACAACAAAGAAATGAAAAATGAAAATAGAAGATTCTATGATGGTTTGCTGCAGCATGTGATCGTTCATATATTGTTTTGAACGAAGGCTGTCTCGCCTGTTGCGGCAGCAACCCCAAATGATCTGTACTGTACTGTAGTTGACAAGGACACAACTACCAAATATCAAATATCTCAAATTCATCTAATTCGGCTCTAATGCTTCGGCAAATGCCAGTGGTCATCTCAATCGTCGTCACGGGGTTGGTCCAAGATCTACATGTCTCCGCGTTTCCACTCATTTGAACAAGGCTTTGGTGCT
>Ga0307510_10003244_pt1 | contig 18919 bp, 16 predicted proteins | sample 12_EM_MG_FD_207224 | JGI IMG/M metagenome (GOLD analysis project Ga0307510, IMG submission 207224) | Populus trichocarpa ectomycorrhiza microbial communities from riparian zone in the Pacific Northwest, United States - 12_EM | ecosystem: Host-associated > Plants > Roots > Unclassified | place...
AGTTAACAAAACATTGATTTGAAAACGCGTTTAGAAACGACGGTTGTGTTTGGCACACTCATGTGTTCAAATAATGGTTATTGGTTGTTTGTACACGTGTTTACAAAACATGTTTTGAAATCAACAATTTTTCAAACAATGGCCTGCCAAACAGCCCCTTAGATATTAATTTGGAAACTCTTATTTAAACATGGATTGAACTAAAGTATGATACATGAATTTTTATGCCAAGCTGTCCCCCATCACAAACTCTTTAATTTATGCTATAGACATCTTGAACCATACCATATAAGTCTAGACTTTCAGTCTAATCATGTTTGGCAAACCATTACCTCTACTGGATTTTCATGTTAGAATTAGATTGGGTTTTCAAATCTGTATTTTCTCTAAAAAACTCGTCACGCAAAACAAGCTCTACAAGCCATTAGCGCCAGCCACTTTCTCAGTTTTTCTGAGCCTAGACAAATCAAATATGATACCTACATCTTATGTTTATTATTTTTTATCAGATACACAAACTACTACTAATATTCTAACGTCTAAGCCTAAATCTTATCATGTTTGGTATGGCCGGCTTACAAAGTCCGGACTTTAACTCTAAATCCTTGTCTAATCCTGGCATGCCAAACAGGCCCTTAGTAATCGTTCCCAGTAACCATTCTGCTTATGGCTAACACCCGAGTTAGGTGCAGCACTAGCTTTCTTCCGTGAATTCAAACGAAGGGATAGGACACGTTTCAATTATTCAGGTCTCTACGGCGGGTATGTTGTCTTGGCATGTGACAGGCAACTCATGATATACACACAACCTAGGCCACTCCCATCGTCCTCTCTGCCACACTCGACAACACTACTCTGCAGCATACACTACCCCGCCCCATCACTACCCCCCCCTAAAATGCATCGTTTCGCGAAGTCTCCAACTTGCTTTCAGGCTGCACTTCGTACCGGCAGATTTCGCTCTCTCATCAACGTTTTTCGTACTACCTTTGACCAGCTTCAAGTTGGAAACTAACGATGCGCAACAGAGCCGTAGAGCCCCGACCACCATGCCCGAGTACAGAGCGGCTATCCAGGAACTTGAGGCCAAGTGGTCCAATCGCTATCTAGGCCTACGCAATGCCTTGCTCAAAGACTCTCCGGAGGAGCAGGCAACAATGTTCTATTTCTTTGAGTATCAAGTCAAAAGCTTGAGCGATACGCACCAAGAGTTCCTCAAGCACTTTAAAAACAAGCAAGATTGGTATGATAAGTCCACTAAGGAGCTAATACAGCAATGCTTCAACCTCATTGTATGATCATCTCTGCTGTTCCTCTCTTCAAGTTTTCTAATTTTTCAACAGGGTCTGGCTTTGGAAGAAAGAACGAAGAGGATGAAGTTGGAGGGAAAGTATAATGTCCATGGAGCCCTAGGTGTGTAAGATGAATTTGTGTCCAGTGTTCCCAAGCGTCCCGGGCATGTGTCTCAAGCCGTATGGCAAGAGCGTCCGTCCTGTGGAAAAGCCCACCGTCTGAGAGGGTGACTATAGGGCCCTGCAGTCCTCTGCAGACCTCTAACTTCCGAAAGATACCTGCACTCCTCACACGCCATCTGCTGTCCTTGCCGATCACCTGTAGGGCCCGCCTGTCACCTGTAGGGCCCTGCCGTCATCCCGAGTTTACCGGCAAATTGCGCCACCTGGGCCACCTGCAGTCCCCGCCCGTCAGTCTTGGGCAGTGGCCTGGACGCTTGGGAATACTGGCGTTTACCGAGTTGTTACTAATGTTCCATTGCAGAACGCATAGTCTACTTAGCTGGATTGCAGAAAAAGATTCCACCAACTACGTTCACACAACAGGGACTGGACAAGTTGGCACAATTGCCCGAATTCACCGCAGTTCTTCATAAGGAAGTGGAAGCCCGCAACCTTGATGTCAAGGATGTTATGGCTTGCGTTGGCCATCTCTTCACGAAAGTGTCCAACCGCACCAATGGCAATGACGACACATTTAACGACAGTATTATTGTCAGAGCTACTAAATTTACTGACAATGAACGTGCTGCTCTTGTTATCTTGCTTAAGATCCAAAGTAATTGGCCACATCCACTTAAATGGAGAGAGGATACACCATGTAAGGGAGGCGAATAGAGGATGCAGCTGATTGTATTTACTTTCTACGCTAATCTTCCGGACAACATATGGTTTAATTACTGGTATCGAAGGTGGCAGAGGATATTGCGATTACCTTGTGGTTCTAATGATCTGTGAGGGAAGCCAACTCCCGTCCCGACTCCGCTCCCCCGTCCTGCTGAGCTCCAGATTGTGGTATACAATAAACCCAACCGTCCAGTCCGTCCGTCTTCGGGTACGGACTGGACGGACGGCACTACCTGAGAGAACCCCCGAGATGGACTGCCGGGAACTGTAGGTGCCTTAGGTTGCGCAATGACCAAGCCACCACAGGCGACCAGCGGGCCCTGCAGGTAATTGAGCAAAAACGCTGACTGAACTCCCATGCGCATACCCATATCTCCCTCGTAATCGGCCCCGATGCAGCACTACCTCTACTACTACTACCGGTATACTACTACTCAAGACCAGCGGCAACAGACGGCCCCCACACAGTGGCTATCAAAAGATCCGCGGGGCCGAACTCCAAATGTCGCTTGCCGTTGAGTGACTGTTGTGGGACTCTAAATTATATGAAAAGTGTAGTTAAAATAAGGAGTAATAACTCGCGAAATCGAATCATCCGGTCTTAAGGAGCCCCCACCACTAACCGTTGCATGAGGTGGCCCCTTAGACATGAAAATTAATTATAAAAGACAAGAAAGATATATAGTATACTAGTGTATTCTGGGGCTCCCCTCCGGAATCAGGGTTCCCCTTACCGCAAGTCCTATGCTCGGCACATACTGTAGGGAAGCTCACTCTAGATATTCAATCTTACACAAAGCCAATATTTGCACTAGTTATAAGCCAAAAAAAACAGAAAGTGTACGAAACCAATCAATGGCTGGAGCCAGCAAGTGACTGTAGGTACCTACGGGTGACGATGAGTACTTATACCTACTGATGACTGCCGGGCCCGATAGAGAATCGTCACACCCTCTCAGCAATCGTACTACTTTAAGACGCCCGGGACCTAGTCAACCCCCTGGACTGCCGTCTTTAAGAATGCCGCACTCTAGCGCCAAGCACGACAAGACAACCCGCCCGGGACCCCGGGGCTGCCGTCCCTCCTGGTCCCACCGTCCGTCTGGGACCCCCGGAAACACTAGTGATAGAAGGGCAAACCCTTAGAATACCCTTAGAATACCATGCGCTTAGCGGTCAACCATCGAAAAAGTGAAACCTTTGCATAGAACCATCACTCTCTTCGGCCACCAGAAAATATTGAAGTGGAATTAAAAAATTAAGTGAAAAAGTATCACTAAATGCGGTCAATGTCGTATATTTATTTTTCCACCTTCAGAATGGCTTTCTATATGCTAGTCTACTCTCTTGAAAGTTGCAGGTTCAGAGTGTTTTTTTATGCCAGGAATCCCTAGAAAATCACTATTAAATTGTAAGAAATTATATAAAAACACTAGCAGGGTTAAAGTAATTCTTCACTTCTTCTGTACTTTTTTTCAATTTCCTTGCATGCTTGGAGGGATGAGCCGATATGCCAAGGTGTGTAAATATTTTGTTCGTCGCAATGCGGGTTGTCCCCGTAAAAGTTTCGTTTTAGAGGATTTGCCCACCGGGACCTAAATGGCGGTTAATATCATAGGAAATGGGCAGGTGCAAGAATGGGTTTGCGCAATAGGTGTGTATCATAGGTGGCTTGGTACATTGTGGGTACGATACTAGTGATGGTGGATTGAGTAGGGTATCCGAATGGGTTGACCGCCAAGCGCATGGTATTCTAATGGTTTTCTCTTGGTTCTAGACTCAGTAGATGCACTTAACTAATCAGTGTTCTCAACAGAGCCATCCATCCATCTTGGGCTAGGGCGAGGACAGACGACTTTTTGTCGTCCCTTCCCGTCCTCCAGCCGGATTGCCCGACGATTTACCGCAGGATCTACGACAGCTACCTGACAAATAAATCAAGAAATGCGGCAATTTAGAGGGCAGAGATTTTCTAACCTCTAGAAACCACCGCCTAACCTTCAGATATTATCCTTCCAAACTTCGCAAAAAGGTGCCTTCCCATCCCTCCCACTCTCCCCAGCATGCCCTCCCCATCCTCGATGATCACTTCCGTAACTCTCCCTTTCGCTCTGTAACGTAATCAATCAATGGCGGTCCCTCATCACGCACAATTCGGACATCAAGCTTGTTGCATTGCCTATAGGGCATGCGATTAGGCGGTTCTGTGGTCATGCATGCAGGATATGATATGAGGATATGCGGTCAGGAGATATTCGGTTATTGGGTATGTGGTTGTTTGGTTTCGGAAGTTAGGCACTCTGCACAGGATTGCTGTTTTCACATCTTCTGCCGTTAAGCATAGGATATCGGTTTTATGGCTCTGTTGATTTTCCTAGCCAATGGGTATGAGGCATCAGGTATCATATACAATATAGCGGGGCGCCAAACGTGACGTTACAGTACTGTTAGTGTTTAAACTTGACTTTCTTAACTTGCTGTTTTCTAGCTTATCTGCAATTAACTTATGCTAAATAGATAGTTAGTCACGATCTTGGCTTTGTGTGGTTTCGTGGTTCTGCAGGGGTGGTTGTTTCCTAGGCTTGGCGGACAGGGGCTTCTATGTAAGTTAGGTTTTTCTTCTCTCACGCTTCTCTTCCTTCTCCCCCCCCCCCCCCTCCGGACAACCATGGAAGAGAGGACAACGGCAACAAGGCTCGTGTGGTTTGAGGAAGGAAAATTGGACCTGTACTTAGCTAGTCGGACAACCTGCTGGGTTGGACTTTCTTTGCGACGGGAATTTTCTGTTTTGTGTGGTTTGCCGGGTTGGTTTTGCGATATAGCTTAGTGAATTCAGATTGATCGTGACTTCAGTGGTTTTGTTTTCTACTTGAGTGTTCATTGAAAGTGACAGTTGTTTTCACGTACTTCTCCACTTCCGTAAAGTAGATACTATTCCGCCGATTTTCTTGTTTTCAGTACGCTGTGTGATGTGAGATGTTCGTTAATTACAAGTCGTATAAGAGAGAAAGCTACTTAAAGGAAACACCCGTTCCAAGCCCACTCCCGCACAACCAGTGATAGACCTGGCCCAAACACAGTAGGCAGTCCCCAAGCTAACCCACAGACATGACCTAAGTGAGTAGCCGTACCTCAACATACCGTATCATATAGCTAACAGAGCTAACAAGCAGGATGGGGGAGGGGAGTCGCGACTGGAGTCGGCTTCCCTCACAGATCATTAGAACCACAAGGTAATCGCAATATCCTCTGCCCCCTCCGATACCAGTAAGTAAACCATATGTTGTCCAGAAAATTAGCGCAAAAAAGCAAATACAACCAGCTACATCCTCTATCCGCCTCCCTTACATGGTGTATCCTCTCTCCATTTAAGCGGATGTGGCCAATTACTTTGGATCTTGAGCAAGGTAACAAGCGCAGCACGTTCACTGTCAGTAAATTTAGTAGCTCTGACAATAATGCTATCATTAAAAGTGTCGTCATTGCCATTGGTGCGGTTGGATACTTTCTTGTAAAAGTGGTCAAAACAAGCCATAACATCCTTGACATCAAGATTGCGAGCTTGTACTTCCTTATGAAGAACTCCTGTGAATTCATGCAATTGTGCCAACCTGTCCAATCCCTGTTGTCTGAGCGCAGTTGGTGGAATCTTTTTCTGCAATTCAGCTAAGTAGACTACGTTCTACAATGGAACATTAGTAACAACTCTGTAGACACCAGTATTCCCAAGCGTCCAGTCCGCCCGTCTTCGGGTCTGGGCGGGACGGACGGCAGTATCTGAAAGGGCGCCAGGGACGGGTGGGTATCTTGGCATCCGCCCGGACCACTGCATGAATGGACGGGCGAGGACTGCAGGTGTCCCAGGTGGCGCAATTTTCCGGGAAACTCCAGAAGAAGACCGGGCCTTACAGGTGATTGACGGGCCTTATGGGTTATCGGTGGGCCCTATAGCAAATTGGCGAGGACTGCAGATGACGGGTGAGGACTGCAGATGACGGGTGAGGACTGCAGATGGACTGCAGGTATCGTTCGGGAGTTACCGATCCGCAGAGGACCTCAGGGCCCTACACTCACCCTCTTAGAGGGTAGTATTTTCCAAAGGACTGGAGCTCTTGCCATACAGCTTGAGGCACATGCCCGGGACGCCCGGGACTGCAGTCCTGGTGGTGCCTACAGGGCCGACACTGGGCGAACGGGACGCTTGGGAACACTAGACACAAATTCATCTTACACACCTAGGGCTCCTTGGACATTATACTTTCCCTCCAACTTCATCCTCTTCGTTCTTTCTTCCAAAGCCAGACCCTGTTGAAAAATTAGAAGACTTGGAGTAAGGCACAGCTGGGATGATCCTACAAGGCGTTCGAAGCATTCTCGGATTAGCTCCTTAGTGCACTTGTCATACCGCTCTTGCTTCTTTTTAAAATATTTGAGGAAGTCTTCGTGCCCATCACTCAAGCTTTTGACTTGATTCTCCAAGAAGTAGAGCATTGTGGTGTGCTCCTCCAGACAGTCTCTGAGTAAGGCATTGCGTAGGCCTAGATAGCGATTGGACCACTTGGTCTCAAGTTCCTTGACAGCCTCTCCGCACCCAAGCATGGTGGTCGGGGCTCTACGACCCTGTTGCGCATTGTTAGTTTCCAACTTGAAGTTGTCAAAGGTAGTACGAACACCATTGGTGAGAGGGCGAAATCTGCCGGTACGAAGTGCAGCCTGAAAGCAAGTTGGTGGCTTCGCGAAACGATGCATTTTAGGGGAGCATAGTGATGAGGCAAGGTAGTATATACTGCAGTGGTGTTCTCAGGCATGGCAGAGAGGACGATGGGAGTGGCCTAGTATAGGTTGTGTGAATATCATAAGTTGCTGGTCACATGCCAAGACAACATGCCTGCCGTAGAAGCTTGAGTAATTGAAACGTGTCCTATGTTGTTGGGCTTCCCTCTCTCTCAGTAAGGTCTGGAAAATATTTGCTGTCATTTTACTGTAATTTTGCTGTGCTTTTTGCCCGCTTTCAAGAGAAGGGAATTGTGGGCTTCATAGCTAGCGTTGTTGGCACTAAGTTGCCAAAGTTTGTGCCATGGCACTACCTTTCAAATGCTCTAGAGGCATCCGGCAGGAAACATAATCCCGATCCAGTAGTCTAGCTCTAGTCTAAGTTCGTGTGTTCGGCCGCTGCGCTATTTATTCCTCCGACATGGACAGAGCTGGCAGTGGGGCTTTGATGACATATGTGGAGGATTGCGTGCAGGAAGGCGCTACCCCGGATCCAGGTTAGGTTGACGAGATTCTTATCCAAGATGCCGAGGGTTATTCGTGAATTTAAAAAGCCAGATAGGTCTTATTTCCCACTTTTGCGAGCCACCTGTATGTAACCCCTCCCATTCTACACTATTTCTGAAACCGGCGTTATATTTTTTCCTTTGAGCCGGTTAATGGCTTTTCCATGAAGTCATCATACTGTATTATATTATTCAATATTATTCTATACTATGCAAAATTGCCACTCGAGCACCAAATGTTGTCTGGAACGTGCTGTACTAGTCGTTTAGAAAGTGAAATCAGTATTCCCAACCGTCCGGGGGCCCGGCGTGGCCCCGCGGGGGGACTGCCAAGAGCCCTGGACGGGACGTGACCGCTATATGTAGTCCGTCCGGCGCGGCCTAAAGGCAGGACCGCCGTCTTTGAGCAGGACGGTGGGCCCTACAGGGTGAGACATCCTACCTAGTCAAGGGCCGGGGGGCGGACTGCGGGGGACTACAGGGGACGACAGGGGATGGCTTGAGAAGGTGGGGGACAGCCGGGGACGGCTGAGGATCGCCGGAAATGGTGAGTGACGGCCGGGGACGGAGGGGAACTGTGGGGGACCGCGGGGGTCGGCACGAGTGATATCTCATGATAGGAAAAGCATTCATTTGCAATTAGCCTTGATAGCTTACGCCTGGAATATCCTCAATCTAGCGAGAAATCAATTATTCTACGCCATTCTAGTTACAGTACAAGCCATCCCAAACTCCACAAAGCCCACCAAAGCCAATTCCAATCGGAGAGGGTTGATACAGCATTAAAAGAAAAGAGAAAAGAAAAACAGGCCCGCTGCCCAGGGAAAGCACCACACTCTAAAACAGGAATTTTCTTTTTCTCCCCCCCTAGAGTATGAAGAGTATGTATGGCAAAAGAACCAAATAAACTAATAGGGAAACAGGAATTATCAACACCAAACCAATACTCGACAAAACGGAGACTGCTGTAGGACGAAGGCCACGTAGTCTACTTATGCAAAGCCGATACTCAAAATATCAGGATGACGAGATAGGAGAGGGAATGTGCGCTAAGAGGTGGAAAAAGAAAGAGTGAAAACAAAGTTATCAAGCACCGATCAAGAGCCAGTATTGTAGAAGCAGTATAATATAGAGTTGGAGACCCAGGGGGAGGTAATATGATACACTATTATTGGCAGAAAGATGTCTAGGATGTAAGAAGGTATAGACCTAAGCCAAAAGGAAAGCCAAAAGGAATGAGATGAGGAAGAAGTTCGACAGTGCGACAGTGTAACACTGCGAGTGAGAGGGCTTATCCGGTGGGGAACTTTCGTCGTGAATGACCGTCCTTACCAGCAGTATCGGGAGTCACATCCTCCATTCCAAAAGCATTTTCACGACGTCCCCAAACCCATGCTCGGCTGCCCACAAGAGAGGTGTTCTGCCGTCTTTATCCGCAGTATCAGGGGTGACATCTTGTCGCTCCAAAAGGATCTTCACCATGTCCAAATTCCCACTCTCAGCTGCCCACGAGAGAGGAGTTCGACCGTCTTCATCGGCAGCATCGGGAGAGACATCCTCCCGTTCCAAAAGTATCCTCACGATGGCCCCATACCCATTTTCAACTGCCCACGAGAGAGGGGTTCGACCGTCTTCATCTGGACTGTCGGGAGTGATATCCTTACGTTCCAAAAAAATCTTGACGATGGTCCCATACCCATTTTCGGCTGCCCACAAGAGAGGTGTTCTGCCGTCTTTATCCGCAGTGTCGGGAGTGACATCCTCCCGTTTCAAAAACATCTTGACTAAGTTCAGGTTCCCACTTTCGGTTGCCCACGATAGAGGGGTTCGGCCATCTTCATCCGGAGTGTCAGGAGCGACATCCTCCTGGCCCAAAAGTATTTCCACGACGTCCTCACACCCATTTCCAGCTGCCCACGATAGGGAGGTTCGACCGTCTTCATCCGCGGTGTCGGGAACAACACCCTCCTGTTTCAAAAGCATCACCACGGTGTCCCCGCTCCCATTTCCAGCTGCCCAGGATAGAGGGGTTCGACCATCTTGATCCGGAATGTCGGGGTTGATATCCCCCCGTTCCAAGAGCATTTTCACGACATCCTCATACCCATGTTCAGCTGCCCACGATAGAGGGGTTCGGCCACCTTTATCCGTAGTGTCGGGAGCGACATCCTCCCGTTCTAAAAGTATTTCAATGACATCCACGTACCCATTTTCAGCTGCCCACAAGAGAGGTGTTCGACCGCCATAGTCCGCGGCATCGGGAGCGATACCCTTCCGTCCCAAAAGCCTCTTCACGACGTCCTCATACCCATTTTCCGCTGCCCACGACAGAGGGGTTCGACCATCTTCATCCGCAGTATCGAGAGTGATATCCTCTCGTGCCAAAAGCATCAACATGATATCCTCACTTCCATTTTGCGCTGCCCACAAGAGAGGTGTTTGACCATATTTGTCCATAATGTCGGGAGTGACGTCCTTTCGTTCCAACAGCATCTTCACAATGGCCCCGTGCCCATTTTCAACTGCCCACAAGAGGGGTGTTCGACCGTCTTTATCCGCAGTGTCCGGAGTTACTTCCTCTCGTCCCAAAAGCAGCTTCACAGTGCCCTCCTCCCCATTTTCAGCTGCCCACGAGAGGGGTGTTCGACCGTCTTTATCCGCAGTGTCTGGAGTGACACCTCCCCGGTCCAAAAGCAATTTCACTATGCCCTCCTCCCCCTGTGCCCACGATAGCGGTGTTTGACCGTTTGTATCCGCAGTGTTGGGAGCGACATCTCTCCGTTCCAGAAGCATCGCCACAGTGTCCCAATCCCCACTTTCGGCCGCCCAGGATAGGGGGGTTCGACCATCTTCATCCGGAGTGTCGGGGGCGACATCTTCCCGCTCCAAAAGCATCTTTACCATGTCCAGATACCCATTTTCAGCCGCCCACGATAGAGGGGTCCGGCCGTCTTCATCCGCAGCGTCGGGAGAGACATCCCCCCTTTCTAAAAGCATCTCCACGATGCCCGTACACCCATTTTCAACTGCCCACGATAGAGGTGTTCGGCCTTCTTCATCAGCAGCATCAGGGGTGACATCCTTCCGTTTCAAAAGTATCAACGCGACCTCCTTACTCCCACTCTCAGCTGCCCAAGACAGAGGGGTTCGACCATTGGCATCCGCTGTGTCGGGAGTCACATCTGCCCGCCCCAAGAGCGCTATCGCGGTGTCCATATCGCCATATTCAGCTGCCCATGAGAGAGCTGTTCGACCGTCCCTATCCGCAGTGTTGGGAGTGACACCTTCCCGCCCCAAAAGCAGTTCCACGACGTCCCCGAACATATGTTCGGCTGCCCACAAGAGAGGTGTTCTGCCGTCCTTATCCACAGAATCGGGGGTGACATCCTCCCGCTCCAGAAGGATCTTCACCATGTCCAGATTCCCATTCTCAGATGCCCAAGATAGAGGGGTTCGACCGTCGGCATCCGGAGTGTCGGGAATCACATCCTCCCGCCTCAAGAGTGCCATCACGGTGTTCATATCGTCTTCTTCAGCCGCCCACGAGAGAAGTGTTTGGCCGTCCTTAGCCGCAGTGTTAGGAGTGACATCCTCCCGTTCTAAAAGCATCACCACGATGTCCGTACACCCATTTTCAGCTGCCCACCATAGAGGGGTTCGACCATGTTCATCCGCAATGTCAGGAGTGAGATCCTCCCGGCGTAAAAGCATCTTCAGGATGTCCTCAGAGCCATTTTTGGCTGCCCATGACAGAGGCGTTCGACCCGTGATATCCGTCATGTCAGGAGCGACCTCCTCCCGTTCTAACAGCAGCTTCGCGATGGCTCCATACCCATTCTCGGCTACCCACGATAGAGGTGTCCGACCGTCTTTATCCGGGGTGTCAGGAGCGACATCCTCCCGTGCCAAAAGTGTCTCCACAACGCCCTTATGCCCACCTCCAGCTGCCCAAGATAGAGGGGTTCGGCCGTCTTCATCCGCGGTGTTAAGAGCGACATCCTCCCGTGCGAAAAGTTTCTCCACAATGCCCTTATGCCCACCTCCAGCTGCCCAAGATAGAGGGGCTCGACCGTCTCCATCCGCAGCGTCCGCAGTAACAGCCTCCTGTTCCAAAAGTATCTTCACTACCTCGCTGTGCCCTCGCTCGGCTGCCCACGAGAGAGGTGTTCGCCCCTCCTTATCCGCAGTGTTGGGAGTAACACCCTCCTGTTCCAAAAGCACCTTCAGGACGGCCCCGTGCCCATTCTTTGCAGCCCACAAAGTTGCCGTATTACCCGCCACATCAGTTGCGTCGAGGTCCCATTCCTTCATCTTCAATAGAGCCGCTGCTGCCTCCGCGATCCCAAAATACGCAGCACCATGGAGCCCCGCAAATCCCGTAGGATGACCCCGATAAAGTTCCCTGTCCCGTTTATCGCCGCTTTGGGTTAAGAGTATCCCTGAGGATACATGCTTATCGAGCCCATCGAGAAGCTTTAGTGCGAGTGTGTTCACACTTTCAGTGATTTCCCTTGCTGCATGTGTTCCCCAGTGACAAGAGGCATATTCAAGCAAAGGTGTTTCTGGTCGGGGCCCATGATGGAGAGCCGAAAGGTCTCTAAGGCACTGAAAGTTGAGATACGTTAAACAAGCCTCGGCAATCACCGCATGAGGGCTGTGAAACAGGTCGGTCTTATCGGACAGACACCCCCGAAGAGTGTGGTGGACAAGATGGACAGTGTAGGTGGGCGCTTCAACTGTTACAAGCCCCAAAGAGCATTCGAGCAGTGTTTCTATCGGAGGAATGTTCCGAAAATTCAGGTCTGTGGTCCCTATTTCTACCCCCAGGGCATAGCACAACTCGTTGACTTTTAAGGGTCGTTCCGAATGTGATAGCCACATTAACACATCCATGCCAAGCTTCGACTTGCCTCCCTCCTGTGCCTTTATTCGTGCCAGGGTTGCAGAATATGCATCTCGAAGCCCATTCCCTTGGATCATCCGGTCGAGCTTTTTCTTTCTCTTGTAGATTGTAACCTCTTCCAGGACCGCATTAATATTAAGAGAAACAAGAAGGAATCTATATACTATTGTTAGCGAATATCCAACGAGGCCTAGGTTGGTTGGTCTACCCACATTGGGGAAAATTCCCCAGGAATTATTCTCATAATCTCAGCCCTCAAATCGTCGTCCATTGCGCCGGGCGTGGGATCTCGGTCCAATCTCATCTTAAGATATCTCCTAATATCCTCAGTGGTCGGAATGACGGCTATTGTGATTGCCTCCGTGAAATATCTCTTAATCTCGTCTCGAACGTGAGGCCTCCCAGTAACGAATACCCGCACGGCCGGCGAAGCCCTTACAATCTCTCGTAGCGACTCAAGAAGCTCTCGTCGATTGGTAGGATGGCATTCATCTAAACCATCGATACAAATGAAGACTTCCCGCAGTGAGGAGATTGTCGTCTCCAGCATTTCCACCAAGTCCGAAAGCCGAACAGCCCGCCCGCCTAACACCCTTTTCCCCTGGTGAAAAGCCTGCCGTATCGGATCCGGGATTCCGTCTCTCTCTAAAAGCTGCTTAAGGATTGCGCCCAACATGTTCGTTGTGGACTGCTCCTCCCGGGAGAGGTAATCGCAGTACAGGCCTGCCACAGCGACATCTCTATCACGAAATTGATTGCACAACGAGTCAATAACTAAGGAGCTAATATTGGTGGGCGTCAGTGATATCCACTTGCTCGAGATGACTTTCTCACTAACCTGATACATGTCTTTCCCACACCTGGATGGCCGTAGCAGAACATAACAGTGTGCTTCGGCATCCCTTCGCTACCGCTCCACTCCCGAAACTCGTTCGTTTTCAGAAGCCAACCACCCACACCATCCATCCGGCTGGTTTGCACACTTTGGTGCTTGTGTCGAGGCTCTAGCGGCGAGAGCCACTGCTTAATCTGGTTGTCTTCGCCGTCTGTTTCGATCACAGTAATAGTTTTGTTGTTCAGAGCGACAGTCTTGCCGTAGTTATTCGTTACGTTCCTACCAGGACCAAATGATTGTGTATTTGTTATTCGTTCCATGGTGCCTTTTTTTTTTTGGGATGCTTCGTTTCGCTGTGGATGAGGTTGCGCGATAATCCAGGGGGACAAACGAGTTTATGAGCTTTCTAGCGCTCGAGAAAAGGGGGTCATTTGCCCTATATTTTTTTCGCTATTGCTTTCCAATCCTTTCTATGCCAAGAAAACACGTCAGAAGGAAGGCACCCCTAGGGAGTTGGCAAACAAGCAAGAGGTACAAGGGTAGACAGACACCTAAAGATTTACTGGAACATAGCGCTGGGGGGAGGAACAGATGGGTTAAAATAAATAAAAGTTTTAACCGGAGCCGGCAGGGATGTATCTGGCTAGTTAACCTTGAATAACTGTTCCATAACCTCATGCCAAGACCCTGTACTGAGGTAAGTTACACTCTCGTTTGCTAAGTTCTCGCGGCAAGAGAGGTGCTCGAGTACTAGAGTATGGTTCTGGCCGTCTATAACATTCACCAGGTCTAATGCAACGGGGACGCAAGCTTGCCATGCAATTGTAGAGTAAACTCTCAGTATTTTGCTATTGTAGGGTTTATATTTTAATTTTTGCTATTTAATAATATTATTATGATAATATTATTATTATGTGCATTATTTTACAATAGCTGAATATCTTCTGTATCATACCCCTCTAGGCATACAATCCTTTTAGGTTAACAGAAAATAACCTATTTCCTGCCATCTCGCTCTCCTTGCGCAAACTCTCTAATATGGAATAATTTCGTAGTATCATAATATTATCATGCTATGTCAAATGGGTTATTGAAGTGTCATCTAGTATAAAGATGGCCCTGCCTACTTCCTCCCCTCTCTATCATTTCCGGACTATATCTATCAACTCTCTTCCTATTTTTTTTATTTCCAATACCATAAGTTAACAACCACCTAGGGACCTTAAGAGGCATATCGGTGTTTGCGTTTTACACAAAGTGCTGATAAATTGAATTTCCCTACAACAAGCGGATTTCACATCCCCGGGCCAGAGGGAGAGCCTAGAAGATGGCTAGAAGACTTCAATATAGGACTTTAGGGTTGAACGCGGGAGGGCCCTGCCCAGGAGCCGAGGTATATCCACAAGGTTCTCATCAGCGATTCCAATGGGGTGTTCGTCTACTGCAAGTATCCGAATATAAGAGCTGTGTGCTATATGGTCGAAAATTTCGGATAAAGAATAAAAGCATGCCCCCATCCAGCGCCCACCCTTGAACACTCGGAACAACGAGGACTAACTTACTCTCTGGACCAAAAAGTCGGCATCCACCCTAAACCGAGTAAACCTCCGTGACAACCACTTGCCTCCACCACTTATACGATACAACTTCGGCAATCTCTACAATTATGGGATCTCTGAATAACCTCAGTGGTAAGTCTATAGTAGGAAACAAAATAAGCTTTCTATGATAATTTATTATATATTTTTCTTTAAAAATTCATTGAGCTGGGGTCAATTTGTTGAAAAAAGGGAGCTTTATGAGGTTTAGGGTGGATGCGGACTTTTTGACCGGGGGAGTATGATATATGCATCATCCCCGGGAGCTGTGATATCATTTCCACCCTCACATCAGCGTTAGTCTGGGGACTTGGTTGTACAATGCCAATGTGTGCAAATCTTGTAACACAGCACGTTTACGGCGATAGCGATAATTGTATTAATATTAAAACAACACAAGAACGCACACCAATGAAATCCCCATACCCAAATCCCCTCCACCCCGCACCACCCACCCGGCCCAGACACAAAGTCCAACTCCCACCCCAGCCTTCTGCCCGAACAGCTCCGTAGTTCCAATTCCGCCCTCCCTGTAGCCCATGCTGGTGCTCTACTAGTAGAGTCCTAGACTTGTGCCCTGTCCCCTCCCTCTTCCAACCGGTCATTAAGTGCGTTGAACTGGACCTGAAGAGATCCCTGGAGAGCAGTGACCTCGGAAAGGTTCCGCTCTAAGTCCGCCACTCGCTGCAGGAGGGCTGAGATCCCCTCGGCAGCCCTCTCCAGCTCAGCCATCCGCTGCCGGAGGATAGGGACCCACGCAAGGTCCCTCTCGAGATTGGCCACCCTCTGTTCGAGATCCGGGCCAGGCGGGGCATGAGGGTCAAGGTGGCGGCGGATCCACTCATCCGCGAGGAGGAGGAGGAGCCCCACGAAGAGAGTAACCAGAGTGGCTATTGGAGAGCCTTCCACAGCGATGAAATCTGAAGAATGTAATAAGACCCAAGTCAGTAAACAGGATACTCCGAAACTTCTAAATCCCTAGTACAAACCGGCACTCCTTGATGACATGGTGAACGTGTGGGGTGGAGAAAGATAGAGAATATTTTTTTATTGGATTATTAAGAAGGGAGAAGAAAACCGCCGCTTAGTGCTATGTGGAAGACGGTTATAGGGGGGGGGCAGAGAGTTCTGGAGAGAGAGGAGACGAGTTTGCCTTGAGAAATTCATAACCAACGCATATTTCCCCTATCATGACGTGTCCCCTGGCTGGAAGGGCAACTCTAAGAATACGAGCAGTAGTTACGCGGCAGCACGATCTCTGCTGCAGGTAGCAGCCCGGTTGTCATCCACATCACCTATTATTATTCTCGTTGCAGGCGAAGGATTCTCCTTATTCCTGGTATAGTAACCCAGATGTTCCGTCAAACTCATCAAGAAATCCCCCTAGTCAACGAGATATCACTCTGGCGAATGAGACCAGTATGGGGCTAGGATACTCCACCGGTAAAGAAAGCTTTGTCATTATCCCAGTCAGGTCCCAGCAATAAAAGAAGCCAGAAGCAAAATTTGCGAGTGATATTAGATGAAGATGGGGAAATATTTAGAAAATACAGCTGCCTGGCAGGAGTGTTCCTGACACTAGGTCGCGACCTATTAAAACGTCCCACCTGCCCAAGAGCACTTCTCTTTGTGGGTTCCGCAATGCCCCCCTATGAGATTCACGATGCTCTAATCCTTCCGGTAAACCATATTTTCTTTTGATTTGCCCGCTGTCCCTTATCAGCACCCATCCACCGTCCTAATGCAATGCGGGGGACACTCCACGACGTTAACGAGGCATACTTCTATTCTCTACCTATAGTATAACCCAAAAGAGATTTAAAAATGATACAAAAAGAAGAGGTAACTTGAAACGACAAAAGAGCAACCCAGGTCCGAACACGGCTTATCCGAATCATGCAAGCCTTTGAAACCTACACCCATGGTAAAGCAATGAGAAGAAAAAATACAGTGACAATCAGACTCCCCCGTTCTGAATCCTGCTTAGGTTGGGGTCATAAGCACATCTTGGGCCCTCTATTTATCCAGTTGTTTAGTAGTTGCGGCAACTATATTGGAGATTAGAAATGCGTACCGTGTCTTGAGAACGCCTTCTCATCAACTCCCCATTGGCTCACGATACCGTCCTCAACTTCCTTCCTCGTCACACTAACTCTTTTCTCCGGCAAGCCCATACTAACCAAAAAGCCGACGGCGTCTTTCCATTCCCTGCCCCTCCGGTCCTTGCTCCATTTCAACTCCTCAGACATAATATCAATGACTCCAGGAAGGGCCTCAAGGGCTGCCTGAACATTCAGGAATGCAAGACGAGTTCTGCGTGCGATAACGTCGACTGCTGTCTGTGCATACTCATGACGAACAGCATACCTTACCTCCCCATCAATAAACGGGTAGAGGGTGGACAAGCGTTTGCCACGGACAGGGAAGCGCTGCTCCGTCGGGGCAGACAGCGCAGCGACCGTCCATGCGCGATCTCCGTATGCACCCGCAAGATGTTGGGCGACCTCGGTTTCCACACCAAAGTGCTGAATGAGATTAATGAACAATGTCTTGCTGTAACCATGAGCCCCGATCAGTCTCAATTGATCTGTTTTGCAGTTGCCATCAATGGTGACCACTCCGTCCAGCTCTGGTATGGTTGGTATGTGATCGACGCGGGCCCCCAGGCCCGTTTTGAGATTGAACTGTTTTATAGCTTCGTCAACAGCCTCCTCAGCCATCTGACGATAGGTAGTCCATTTCCCTCCGGTGATTGTGATGAGCCCACTATCCGAGACATTGATGAGATGGTTTCGTACCAGCGACTCGGTGTTTTTAGCATCGGGATCTTTGACAAGTGGACGAATTCCGGACCAAGCCGCGAGGACATCCCCACGGCGCACGTTAATATCCGGGGCCAAATAGCGGCGGACCTCGTTAAGGATCCAGTTGATCTCCTCCTCTCGGGGGAGGGGGTGGGGTGTAATCGTGGCTGGAGCATCGGTGGTGCCGGCGATGGTGTTGCCTTGCCATGGGAGAAAGAAGATTACACGACCGTCAGAGGTACTGGGATCGATCAAACCCTGAATTCTTATTTAGCTGGGAGCTGATATTGTCTATGGAGTCACAATCTTGCCATTCGAGCAGGCGAGTAGTATCCCGGGAGGACAATGTGCACACCACTGCTCGGTGCAACAATTTCTTGTGTTGTTTCGCCTTGGTCAAGTTTGCGAATGCTGTCTGTGAAAGGGCCGGTAGCGTTGATCACACCCTGTGGAAATTCAGCGCTGTAAGGTTTCCAAGCTGCAATCGATTTGGACGTGCTTCTATGCATACCTTGGCCTTTACCACAAACTCGCTCTGTCCGGCACCCTCTCCTCTACCCAGTACCCCTCCTCTTGGTTGGTGCAGAAGGTCCCGAACCCTAACGCCCGTAACCTTGCCAGTAGCAGGGTCTTTTATCAACTCATTCACCTCCACGTGGTTGACGATTGTTGCACCATAAAGCGCTGCTGTGAGCGCAATGGACACATTCATGCGGGAGTCATTGTGGGATCCATCTACCCCAATGAGTCTTTAATCAACAGAAACAGAGGGGAACCATGCGAACCGTAGTACACCAAAGCACCCGCCAGCCCGTTCCCTTTCAACATAGGGAATGCCTCCAAGGCTTTGCCTCTGGTCAAAAAGTATGAACTCTCCAAATTCTCTTTCCCGGCCAAGAAATCGTAAACCTTAGTTCCAACCCAGAAATATGGAGCCTTCCACCACTCATAAACAGGCAGCATAATAGGCAAACTCATGCTCAAGTGAGGGGCTGTAGTCAAGAATACTGCGCGTTCCTTCAGTGCTTCTTTGACAAGCTGATACTGACTGTAATCCAATTCCTTTACGGCTTTCTCAAGATAGCGTACACCACCGTGAACGAGTTTAGTACTCTTACTACTTGTTCCCGAAGAGAAATCATCGCGCTCCACCATCGCCACTTTGAGGCCACGAGTAGCAGCATCCAGAGCAATTCCGCTACCTGTTGCACCACCTCCGATGACTAACAAATCGTATTCATTCCCTTCCGTCCCAGATCGCAGCCGATTGATCTGTTCCCCTCTGGTTGGTAAGGGTGGAAATTTTGGAGGTACTGGGAAACCACCCATCGCATTCGGACGTTCGCCTGGAAGAATACTTTG
>Ga0307510_10003245_pt1 | contig 18918 bp, 13 predicted proteins | sample 12_EM_MG_FD_207224 | JGI IMG/M metagenome (GOLD analysis project Ga0307510, IMG submission 207224) | Populus trichocarpa ectomycorrhiza microbial communities from riparian zone in the Pacific Northwest, United States - 12_EM | ecosystem: Host-associated > Plants > Roots > Unclassified | place...
TCTATCTAACCCGTGCTTAGTTGCTTGTTGGATAAGTTTTTTTTACAATAAAAAAAAACTAATATGCTGGTTTCCTAACACATTTTTTGTAAAAAACAAAATCCAATCAGTAAATTAAAAAGTTAATGGATGCATTTAACTAAATAGATTGAGAATTATATGTGCAATCAAGATAAATTATAAAGCATGATTTCTAACAAACCTGAGTTAACCAGTCAAACTCTTGACTCAATTGAGTTCAAAAATTTCAACTCAACAATTAAATCGACAAATATAAAATGGACTTATTAAATAAGCCATTATTTATTTCATCACAAAACACCTACATCACAAATTAAAATTAAATTTCATCAATTTACAAACAAATACAATTTTATGAAATCTCAACCAAACCCTAACATGTAGAAATCATACATTCAAACAACAAATTTCTATGGAAAAAAGCTATTAAACAAGTAAACACCTTAACAAAATACATATACTACAAAAATATACAATAAAAATTAACATTTTAAAATTGAGTTCAAATAAAAACTGGGTAGTTTTGCTTACCTGAAGTGGGGAATCTTCAATAAAATTTGAATCATAACAAGGATGCTAACAAACTAAGTGTTGGGATGACCGAATTTGTAGTGAGAGGTTGATTTGTATAAAATTAGGGGTGTTTGTATTGTTTGTTACGAAGAAAAATAGAGGAAGAATACTAACAAAGGAGAGAGAGAGGAGGGTCGCTCGTTAGGTCATAAATTAAATATTATAGATGAATTTGCCAACGGATTTAATTGATAAAGTTAAATCTGTCGGTAATTTTATTTGTAAAAATAACATGTCATTATACTTCTTGGTTTTTTTTTATCATTTCTTCTTTTCCCATTATAACTCCTTCGGTATATGCCGATGGAATATTTTCATATGTGTTTACTGATGGATATTGCGAGGGCATATTTAGTCGGAGAAATTTGTTGCAATTTACCGATGAAAATATTTTATTGGTGTGTCTGTTTGTATTTGTCAATTTTTTTTTATAATGATTAATTGTTCTTCAAATTGAAATTATATCATGTCAAAATATTTTAAATAAACATAAATATAATGAACATAATATGTTTTCAAAAGAAATTTACTAAATCCTTTCTAATTTTCAGCCAAGCCCCCTTTTTCTTGTTGTTGCTGTTGTAGTAGTAGTTGTTGTTGTTTTTTTATTTATTTCTACATATATTTATATGGATCATGAATATCTTGATAAAAGAAATGTTTGCGTAAAATGGAGCTGATTGTTTCTTTATCTTATTTCCCCTAAAAAAAAAAAACGATGATTACTTTTTTTTTAGCTAATCCGAATTAAATTCATTGATGTGTACAAATGAGAGTGACTATTCATAGAGATTTTTCTGAATATATACCCTAGTTGAAATCCTGCACATGGACGGCTGATATTTCAAAGCAGGTCGTTATTTATATATCTGAGAAAATATAAAAAAATCTAATAAATAACTCTGTAAAATTAATATCATTCATTTCATGGAGGAGGTATTTAACTTAAAACATGATTGAAAATAATATCGCAAAATATTAAAATATATATATTGAAATCTTAAAAAATCCATGCTAATCACGCAACTTAACATAAATTTTCTTACATTTCTGTCTCTAATTATACGAAACCAAATGCAATGCAAATTCGTTGTCATCGCTAACTAATGTTGTGTTGAATTTCATCTTTGAAATAAATGCAAGAAATTTGATAATTGTCAATGGAACGATGTCATTCCTCCCGCATGACAACAACATAGCACTCAAAAGTAGATAACGAAGTTAGGGTTAGGTTGCAGATAGGCAGGAGCTAGAGTTTACCAAGAGGTCTACGACGACACCGCTATTTATAAAACACCGAAAGCAACATATAACATGGAGAGGAGAGGGGGAGGGAGAGGGGGTGGGGTTGGTTGTAAATTCACAGAGAGTGCTCTATAGAAAATGAGAAATTAATGACGGCATGTCTGATGCCAAAGCCACAGCCTACACCACAACCCAACCTAAGAGCGAGCCTTATCAACACTGTCCCACGAGAACCATTAGTTTATGCCGCATATAAATTATAAAATCCAAAAAAAAGAGAGAGAGATTAAAAAACAAGTGAAGGCATGCAGCAAGGAGAGAGAGGGAGAGGGAGAGGGAGAGGAATAAAGCCAATATTATCATTTATCCACACTACACAGTGACACCCATTAGTAAAATGCCAAGTTGCGAAACATCGTGCTCTCTTTTCGGATGGACAAATAAGTCTCAAGACTGATCCGAAGTGATGACATTAGTTGATCCTTCTAGCATAAAAAAGGACCCATATGTGACCCAAAGGATGGGGCAGACATGTAGTGAATAAAACGTGGCACAACTAACGACTTAGAGTGTATATAGGCACCTCGCAAACAGACAAAGCAGCCTCACATTGGCCTTTGCTACAAAGTTTGGGATGATTTTCTTGCGATCTTTGAACTTGGGAAACGTCACCCATTAATAGCCTGATCATCCCAAACTTCTATACGACCAAAAATTCATTGAACGATTAATTTTTCAACTTTCATTGAGAAAAGGGATGCAATTGCTACTGTGCTAGGCACTATATGTTATTATATTAAGCTAAGAATATCAGCGAAGAAGGGATAAGAAGGGGAAAATAAAGCACAAAAGGATGGGTGGAAGGGGGTGAAGGAGAGTGCTCTGATCACGCAGCCTTTCAGATTCCTCACGGCTCTCATCTACTTGTTTTTATTTAATAGAGGGCAACAGTGAGAGATGATAGTGAGAGATTAGGATTTTAGGAGCATCTGGAGAGGGACGTCCTTGTCCTTGTGGGGATTTCGTGTCTCCTAAGCTTTTCTCTGATTTGAACTCCATCCCATCTTGAACTAATTCATCTGCTCTTGATATTTATCCTAACTACAGCACTGGCAACTTGCAATTATCTTCATCCAATTCCCTTGAGACCCTCGTAGATTTCCCAGCCTCAAAAACTTACAACTCGTCTCCATCGCTACTCACAATATCCCATTTGGGAATACCATCAATCCTATTTTTAAGGTTAAAGATTAAGAGTCACTGTGCCCGGATAAAATACATACATATATATATATATATATATATATATATATAGAGAGAGAGAGAGAGAGAGAGAGAGAGAGAGAGAGAGATGAAGTATCACGCCACACATAATTGTATTCACTGAAAAACTGCGATTGATGCATGCACCTCTATAAGTCCGAGGTGTTTGCTAGCCATAAATGATAAAACAGAACCCACCTTCACATCAAATGCAATTTTACGTGAAGGCAAAGCTAATTAACAAGAACAAAACACATCAGAAAGTTGATTGTTAACGAGGGAGTTTATACTCATACCCTCCTATATATTTTTTTTTGGGGGGAGGGGGGGGGGAGATATAGGAAAAAACTAAAGCATAAAATCAATCAAGAACCATTGACCATCTTTTATCTTCAGGAATGGTATATTGTTGTTGTTTTCTCAAAAAAAAAAAAAAAAACTTTAGTAGTCTACAATATTCTAAGAATCTATATCTAAAACTTGATCAGCACAAATGTACTTCCCTACGAAGATTCTCCATCGTATCCATTACAAAATCTATGAGCAGCCTACACACATATATGCAGCGTAAGTTTCACATTTCGAGCTACGAATTCACAATTGATCCATTCATGTCCAAAATAAGAAGCTGCAACTCATTTTCCCATGAGAAAAAACCCCCACCCTCCCTATATATATACATAGACGAAAGGTGTCTCAGAATGCACATAGAATATAAAATAGAAGATCACAAAGATGCCAGAACACAAGGTATAACTTTAAATATCAATATCTACAAGAACAAAACACAATGTTCTGTTCTGTACAAATGCCATCATAATGCCACTGTACTCTATTATTGCTACCCTTCCAACAATCTAAAACCCCATATTATATATTTATAGACATGATCTGTACATGCATGGATATGCTATTTCATATATCCAAAGTTTTCTTGACTTAGAAATTAAATCCCAACAGTAATTGCTAAATGTATATGAAGGGACCATTTCCTTGCTCCAAAGCTATTAAAAACACACTATCTAGTATCCTATTCTATACAAGTGGAGAGGTATCTACACAAGAAACTTGAGAATGTATCAGTTCCTAATTCCCCACGTTCCACTTCCTCCTTCCTCGCCATCATTTTATGTGCCATTTTTTTTTCCTTTTTTTAATACCACTAAATGCTAAGCATACTGGAAATCTGTTTTTTTTTTTTTTTTTTTTGGTTTATGAAATCTTAAAATGGGGCACGATGAGGTATACCCTTTCTTCTCCTTGCATTTCGATGATTGAAAATGGGAGGAGTAGCCGGAGAAATGTTGGTAGCTGCATCATCACCGGAGCTCTCCGCGCCATCATTATTAGAGGAATAGATTGAGAGTCCCTCCATCAAACGATTGAAAGCATGTGTCCTGCGAATCTTCTTAGGGGTCGAGGACTCATCTGATTCTGACCCACCAAAGAAGGGATCCCTATTGTGCTTCAATTTTACCGCAAATGTAAGGTCTGGGTCACCCCGCTTCATCCCTCCCAGCTAACAAAACGCAAAGAGCACTTTACTCGAACAAACAATGGATATTGTATTAAGTAATCAGAGCAGAGCAGAGCGCCGATTAATAATCGAGAAGGAAAGTCATCAGAATTAACCTACCTTGCATCCAAGTGAACAGAATCTGAAAGAATCAAGGAGACTTCGACAACAAATTTCACAAGTGTTGGTGACTCCCTTTCCCGGCCTTGGCTGAGGGCGCTCGTTGAGGAACACAATCTTGGCGCTATTGATGATGTAAGTCTGCACGCATGATATGTCTATGTACTTCTGTATCTCATTTACCCTCACCACGTTATGGTATGAAGATCGCCTTATCTGCACAAACCATGCGGTTTTTCAATCAATCAAGCAATGCTTATCAATGCTATAAGATTGAAGAAAACACTGTACCAGTACTGGCAGTAGGTAGATGTAAAATTAATAGTGTTTTAATTCGAAGACAAAGTCGACAAACCTGAACAACACGGTGGTCTTTGTGATAAATGAGACAATACGAACAGAAAGCATTTCCCATACAATCTAAGCAGAACATATTGCATTCGCTTTTATTGGATTCACCATGAACTCCACAGGGAATGAAATAGCTTGCTCTAAGCATGGGTATCAACCATGGTGGACCCATGTCGTGGTTCCCCATTTGCCCAAATGAACTCACCTGCAATCAATTATCACTGCCTCAAATGAGTAAACCCCAGACACCAAATAAAAGAATAAAAAGATGAAACAGAGCAGTGGAAACAGAGAGGTGCTAGAGTGAAAATACCATGACTTTGTTATTACTATTAGTTTCGATGAAAATCCAATCTTCTACAGCCTCTGCTCCTGTTGATTATAGATAATAAACAGCTGCCAAAAGAACGAAAAGCAATCAAGGACTCATCGCCAACCCAGACTGCAAATTACAGACATGAAAAAAGAGAGATTGATTCATCTGCCTGAGACACAAACCTCGACAGGTTCAGGTAGAAAGAAACCACCACACCGATCGAAGATATCAAGGATTAAGATCGAGGAATGCGCAGTGATATTTTTGTATTCATGTGTATGTAGTAAGGTGTATGCGCTTCAGGGAAACACTAGAAGAAGAAAGATATCCTGCAATGAAAATATATATGCTATCATGCGATATTACAAGGCGGTAACAAAAACAGCGCACGCCTTTATTTATTTTATTTTAATAATAAAAAAGAAAAAGGAAATAGGTGGAAGGAAACGTGCCCGCATTTTATGACAGTAGTATACATCGACGGACTTGAATGAGGACAGCAACACCCAGATATTAATTCTCGTCCGATCACTTTTTCTAGATTAAATACAAGACTCCCCTTATCCAAGCTCAACCGTCTGATTTGAGTGGGGCCAGTTTTGAATTTACGGGCACAGGAGTCGGCAGCCGCTTTTTACAGGTTGAAAGTTGAAACTACATACATGGGAGGATATGTCGATCAAGCTGTGTACTTTTTCTTCTTCTTCTTGTTTGTTGCTCGCCAAGGTCAGACTTCCAACCAGAAGAGCTAGCGCTGAGCTTAGGAGAAAGAGTATTATCCAACAATCGATTTTTCCTGGGGACGGACCTCCACCCCAATTGGCCAATTCTTCCACTCCCACTGCACCAACTGTCCTTTCTCAAATTATATGCATGCATCAAATTAAATGGGTGCACTAAAAAGTGTACAAATTAGTGGTAAATATAGCAAATAATATTCAATAAATAATAACCCCACTCCCCATATCACATGATATGATATCATAATGTTAAATAATATATTCTGTCAACAAGACTTTTCTCCATGATCTTCTCATTTCATTTTCTTACAAGTGTGTGTGTGTGTGTGTGTGTATATATATATATATATATATATATTGTGTTGACAAGAGTTTTCGTTCTCTTCCTAAGTTTGCTCTTAGACCTTGCTATGTGTCCGCCTTTCCCTTCTTTTCTTAGGATGAGCACGAGATTGACCTTTGAAGGCAATCATAGTGTGTCTTTTGTGATTAACAAAAGGTCATTTTTAATTTATGGTATAAATAGCTAGATTGTGTTCATCAATATGTGTACGAGTCATTGGTTCATCAATGAACAGTCTACAATAATAATAATAATAATAATAATAATAATAATAATAATAATAATTTAAAGATTTGGCATTTAAATTTTAAAACGAGTTAATGAAATTAAAAATTAAAAAATACTTTTACCAAAAAAAAAACATACCATCAACACCCATAGCATAAAATTTGTGAATTATATGATTAAAAGTGTTACTAAAAATATAAAATAGCTAAATCAATCGACAAGAGAGAACATACTTAATTGGATAACAAGTTTAAAACCCAATCGAATGAAATGATTATGTCATTTGGTCACGGGGTCTGGATTGTCAAGTGCTGCATCGGCTTTCGTTGATTATACATCATTATTAATAATTATGTATGGAGCAATAACATACTGATTTAACATCTCCAAGCTATTTAAATGAAAAGTTATTAAACACAACTTTTCTTAAGTCATGTGCCTTGTTAACATGGTATAATCAAACAAATTCAAAATGATATTATTTAAAGATTTTAAAAAAATATTAAAATGAATTTTTTAAAGAAAAAAAATCAAGTTCTACCTAGGTTTCAATGAATGAACCAAATTCAAAAGGATTCACTTTTATCTTATGTAATATGAAACCAAACTTGAACCATATCTTATGTTAACATATCACAAGTTCAACAACCAAACTAGGATTAACAACATTGTTTGAAAGTTATCTTATTAGGTCTGCACTGCAAGGAATTTTACCAAGCATACAACTGTAGATTAAAGTTTATAAATATAGTAGGCTAATGTGTAAATTATCAATACTAAAACATGTTAAATAAAAGATATCGAACAACAACCTAAAGTTTATACTTGCTAAAAATTATAAATATGTAAAAATATAATTAAAGATAAACATGCTTTCAACACAAAAATAATAATAGAACTTTAACATGTATACTAAACATGTATTCAAATATGCAATTTATATAAAATAAAAAATAACACGCATGCTAGTAATAAAATTAATCATGTTTAAATTAAAATAAGAATGATATATATTTATTGAGACACTTTAAAATAATGAATATTTTGTTGCTATCAATGATAAATTATTTGTTTTTAAGACTTTATTGCTCCTTACTTATACAACTATGATATTTGTAATATGTCTTCCAAGATTCCAACAACACCATATTGGTTTAGATACATTTTTAAGCAAGGTTTTTGAACTAAAAATTATGCACCTCAAGTATCTCTCATCAAGATGAATTTAAACTCTAGATTTATGAGGAAAATCAAAACATAAAAATAAAAATAAAAACACTAAAAATAATGTAAGAAATAGAATGTAAAATCTGAAAAATAATTGTCTAAAACTATTACTTTACCCCTGTGAATTTTGAAAGTTAAAAAAAATAAGAATCATCATTATCAATCATTAATTAACTATTAAAAACTAAATATAAAAACATCAAGAATTTTTTAAGTAAAAACCAAAATTCTTTAAAATTAATTTTTTATTTACCAATAATTTATTTACTTAAAATAAATTTCCAAGTAACAAGTTCATGTGTCTGCATATGTGGAGGTGTTTGAGTAAGTGTGTGTGTGTGTCTCGATCGGGAGAGAGAGAGGGGGGTGTTTGAGTATATAGTAGATGTTGTTTTTAAAGTATTTTATTATTTGAAAATATATAAAAATAATGTTTATTTTATTTTAAAAAAATATTTTTGATATTACCCCAATAAAAAAATCTAAAAATTAAAAAAAAATCAAATTTTTTTAAAATACAAATTTCAACTGTGCACTGAAACGCACACTAATGGATTGCTTCCACGCTTCTCCCTTTGACCCAACCATAAGTGGACTCGTAGGCTCGAGACCCCATCCATTGAGCCCATAGACTAATATCTCTCTTGTGCATCTTGGTCCACACTGACGTGATCGAAGGAATCAATGCACTTTAAGTGTCGAAGAGGGAGAGGAAGTTCAGCCCCTGGTGCTAGTAATCCATATTATTCCGCAAGACAAATGAGTCTAAGAGTGGAAGACCCAGTTTTAGTTCCACTGTAAATATACAGACAACAAGACAAGGCAAAAGCTCTCCAAGCCAGCGGTAGTTGTGCCATGAAGAAACTTTCATCATTCAACATGTTGCATCTTGACGTTGTGCTCTTTAGAGTTATCTAAACATCTTTAAACTTCATAGAAAAAGAACACAAGAACTTTTAGGTTTCGGTGCTCCTCTCTCTCAGTCTCCGTTCTTGACAAAGCAAGCATGATTTGATATATCAACTAATATCCATCCACCAGAGGGAGCAGAATCATGTGAGCATCTTGCAACATATTTACTATCCTCCTCACTTAGTTGTTTCCTTGGATTAATTTGGAAATCAAGGAGGACTACGTACAGACCCATTCATGAACTTAATTCTTGACTATCCACACAAGGTTAATTGATGTTAGCTAGCATCCATTCTGTCTTTAATGACAACAGTTGACGCCAACAAAAATTGGAAAACAAAGAGCGAAATTTGAATACTCCCATTTAATTAATGGATGCAACGTCCATATATACTTGAAGAAGTAGCAGCAGCAGCATGATCCAACATCAAGGGAAAAACAGAAAAATCACATGGTCTGTTCTGGTCTGGCAATATCACCGCTCACTGCTCTGGTAATGCTTAATTAGTGCATGGGTCTGCAACACCTGCTGAGTTTAATATTCATTTTTGAAGTTAACAATGTTAATGGGGTACACGAGGATGGAGTTTTGCCACAGCCAAGGCGTGCCAAACTAGGAAAACGTTGAAAAATATTTGCATTAATTGGCAGCAGTAATGCTGCTGAATCTATCATCTCAAGAATACAAGGAGCAATGATATACATCTCCGGAAGCAGGTGAAGGAGGGATCATTAAGGAGAATGACAATGACGTATTCACACTAATTATATACTCTATGAAATTAATTTATTTTTTATTATTATTTTTAACGTAAGTGTAGTTGTTTAGAAATAATTTTTACTTGAATAAAAAAATTATTATAAAATCTAGTCAAAATCTTGATTTAATAAAGAAATTGAAATGTTTAACTTTTATCAAGGGATTGTGACTTATACCACATTCATTTTTCGAACGGGCTGTTTTTTGATTTAGTTTTTATCAAATAGGATTCAGAATTAAATTTATTTTAAATTATCTTTACCATAAATAAAAGAATAATTTTTAAATCATGGTTCAAATTTAAAAATTACATGAAAAGGAAGTTTAAAATTACACCCGTACCTATTTAAGTGTCTGTGTATATACAGACACGTAGTGCATATTTGCGTGTATGGCGGCGACCTTATAATAAAATTAATTAATATTAACGAGAAAACACTCGTGTCTTCCAAGGCTTAAGAGAGAACTAAACAATTATAAGCTAGGCTGGTTCCCGAATCAATTAATATACCCAACATAACAATCGGGATGTGATGGAATTTTATGGTGGAACTGGAAGCCACATGCTTGGGACCGAAGGACGACGAATTTTCACCTACTTTTCAACTTTTGTTTTACAACAATCTACCGATCTCACCTTGATCACGAAGCTAAATGCATTTATTGTCATAAAAAGGACAAAAACAAATAATAAAAGAGAGATGCAAATATATTTACATGAAATCTAAGTCGATTTAGCAGTGGCTCTGCCATGCAACAATTATCCGATTACAGCATGAAGCTTCGCCACCTCTAAGTATATACGTGACCATCCGCGCTGTGAACAATACACGCATACATACATGTGTGTATAGATGAAAGGCCAAGCAAGCATGGAACATGGGGCCGGAGGAAAGAAGAGCCACCCATACCTAGTTGGCAAGGAAACAAAGGGAAACTGCTCTCTCAATCATTGCACTTCTCTCCTCAACCCATTTCTCGGCAAGGCTGGTCTCCAAAATCAATTATTACAGCCAGCCAGCCTACCAAACATATTCATGAGGCATCTTAATCGGTGGACATGAACAGTGCAGCTTGTGCTGGAAGCCACATGTCTTGTGCAGTGGAGGTAAATCCTCTCCCGACTGGAGAGCAACTTCACTCCTAAATTACTTGATAATAAATGTTAGACGCACACTCGAGCCAAGCTTGGAACTGTTCTTCCTATGACACAAAACTTGAGGTTGAAGGAGGAGATTGAGACAATGATAAATTCTTTTTCATTCATTTCAATCCTCCCCGGCCCATTTTTTAGGTTTATCCACCCGCTGAAGGGCCGGCCGGCACTCTGCTGTATTATTTACCCTCTTCAATCTCACCATCGGTTGAAGGGTCTCCGTCAATCAATCGAGAATCAATTCAAGAAGCACCTTTTTCTTAATAATTCACTAGCTACTCATATCAATATGGTCAAATTAAGAAACTTTCTAAAAGCATCTATACCACCACCCCAAAGGAGGTTAAAGAAAATTATCCCACAGTTATCTTTACAGAATTCCTTTGGTCAAGCGTTGCTAGAATGAAATGAAGCTAATCATAGAGCAAATAAAAATAAAGACGCATGTACTCAATTTTTTTTTTTCAATATATATATAAGCAGACAAATCAAAAGTAATAATGGACCCACTTCCACCTTTTCTCCTGCATTAGTCCATGATCACCACTCATTGGGGTGGGTGCGATACCCGCAGGACAGTAAAATATGAGTGAATTTTGAGCAACCCAACCAGTGAAGGTGAATGGATCACGAAGATGGGGAGCAGGTGTGAAGAGTCAAATAATGCACGCATGTGGACTATTGCTCGAACAATCATGAGTAAGCCTGTACATTTCCAATTGTGTTGCGCTCAAAATCCTTGATGGTGCTGGCCAGCTTCTTCATGTTATCGTCATACACATAAGGGAGCCCATTGTACCAAGTCACATTGTTCTTTGCTGATAGAGGAAGGAATTCTCTGCACAGTTCGCCTGGTACTTGTATGGAATTGTGGTAGTGGTAATATCGAATCTTTGTTTCAGTCTGGTGCAAGGTTTTGCCAATTACATTCTCCGACATGTGCACTCCTGTAGCATATGCATTCTTAGCCTGTATTGCGTACTTGCGATCCCTTCGTATCCCAGTTCTTGATTCTCTGAATAAAAGTTTTTCGAATCCCCATTGCCTGTATTGTAATTAAGAACCCCCAAAGATTACATCAGTGTCTCAGCTGAATTACACTATATATAGTGACTGGATTGTGAACTGTCATAATCTAAGTAGAAATCAATCTAGATTCTAAAAAAAGGCAAGCAAGAATTGTTGTCGAATTTCTCTTGTATTCCCATTCCCCTTTACAAAAACAGAGAGCAGGCGAGAGAAAAAGTAGTGAAATAAAGAATGTAGAGCAAGTACCTGGGATAGTCCTGAGTGGAATCATTGAAGCAGAGTGCACTGGACATTGGGTTCTGCTCAATGGTGAACTGGGTATAATTAGAGAAGTCCTTCAAAACAGATTCCAAAGTATTCCCCTCGGGCAAATAGATATACTCATCCACATCAAAGTAAAATGTCCAATTAGCAGAGTATCTGTAGCGATGCAAGCAGTCATTCACCACCAGAAATTGGTTATAGTAATACCCATCAAACTCAGCTTGCCCTCTTATATCCTGAACAGTAGCCCTCCCAGCACGAACCCAAGGGTCAAGAGCAGCCCTCACCTCAGGAGACACACCGCCGGCATCGTGAAACACGAAATGAGAGCTGGGTCCAAAGAACCAGGCATGGTAAGCCATCCATTCTCTAAACCTCGACGCACTCAAATTCCCGTACAAAGAAGACCCGCAGTAAAGATACTCGTACTGATAAGGTGGGCGGAATTTAGACTCGTTGTAAGAGCCAGGTAGTTCCTCCAATGCCGTGAATTTCTCGTACTTCCTCTGAGACTCGTCATAATAGGCATTAAGCATGAGCCTTCCACCCGCATTGTCTTGATTTGGATTGACAGGGAAGGTGCAATTCACAACCACCACTGTGTAGACACGACCATAGCCCCAGTCAGGAAGCATCTTATAAGCCTTGGCCCTTATAGAAGAGCCATTGTTAGAGATCCACTCGCATTTGTACCAGGGAAGCCTGAACACGTGAATGGGCTTCGAAGCCAGGCCAACCACAGCAAAGGTGGTCGGTCCTCCTCGGTATGCACCCATCTGAACAAAGAGAGCGGCGGCGTTTCCGTAGGCCTGGAAGATCCGCTTGTTTGGGTCGGCGTTAGATGAGGATGATGACGAGCTGGATAAATACTTTTGGTCAGATAATGAGGTACTGGTGAACGAAGAGGAAGTATTTGATATGGAGACGGTGGTTTCTGGGGCTGAGCAAGAGGGGCGTGTGGTAGTGGAGAGGAGGTTTTGATAGTAAGGAGGGAGGTTCCAAAGGAGCATAACCAAGGTCAAGGCTAGTAATGTGGCCACTAAGGGCTTTGTCTCGAAGCATGCTGGTAATTTGCTCACTGTGGCGCCGGAGGAGGGAGGCTGGCAGTCCTTTCTCATTTGCGGGTGTCGGAGACTGCTGTCGGTGGTGGCCAAAGGTCAAAGTACAGTCATAGCCAATTAGCCACAGAGACCTGCCCAAAAAAAACTTCTGGACTCTGAGGTTTTGATAGACCTTGGAAATGGAATATTTATTGGTGCAGGATACTTGTGCCTCATTGGGTTTTGATCTTCCTTTTATTACTAAATTGACATTTCACCTCTTTGGGTTATCTACAACATAACCTCGATAAATTAACACTCGGACACGGTAGCTAATTAAATAATATTTTTTTAATCCCACCTTAAATTTAAAATAATATCTTAATTAGATAATATTTTAAATAATTAATAATTTTTCTTGATTCTATAATTATTAATTTATAGAGATTTAACTTTATTTTTTCCCCTGTAAAACTATATCTATTGTTTTTTTTAATTATTCTAACCGTTTTTTGTAATTATTATGTGCTTTTCTACTAAAAATCAATCATGTAAATATAGAAAATTACTAAGTAGATTGGAAAATTTATCAGAATTCTATTCAACGATTTCATTCAAATAAATAAAAGTGAGGATTTGTAGTTGAGCAATTTCATTTTAATAGACTTTTTTTTTTTATTATAAGTTGAGACATGTGTAACGCCAATATAAATGGGAGTTCGATTTTGCTCATTCCATTGATATGAAAGGCAGTTTTTTTTAACAATGAGAAACATGATATGCCATTGTATAATTTTTTTTCCTCCATCTTTCATGTTAAAATATCTTAATTTTACCCTATATTGAGCGTGCTGTAGTTATTTGACTTATATTTCACCGTCGATAAAATAAGATTTTTTTGGTAAACAAATAAGCATGCAAACTTTATAAATGTTTTTCTAATTATAATTATGAATTAAAGGGTCTATACTTCTATTTAATTAAATACATTAAGAATTATCTTTACTAATAAATACAAAAAAAATAAAGTGTTAATATATTTATTTAATTCATCTCGTTGAATAAATTTTTTTAACGCAAAAGAATTAACATACGGATGTTATTACCATGTTATTATAAGAAAACATGTTTTAAAAACAAATTTTATTTTCAAAATCAATACCTTAAAATTACTAAAAAAACACAAAAATAACATCTAATTTAATAAGTTAAAAACTTTTAAGAAAATAAGCATAATAAATATCACTGCACTTTGAAAAGTAAATATATAAGCTTAAAGAAACTATATTATTGAAAAAAGGCAAGAGTAACCCCTTGTTTATATAGTGGCAGTCCAACCAGTACAGTGATAACATGACTCTCATATCCTGACCCACTAGCCATTGCTCAACTACTAATTATGAGCTGCAGTTGGGGAAAAAAAAACCATCAGCTTATGTCGAAACCAGACAGTGGAGCTTGGATAAATCCCAAACGGTATTTAACCGCTTCCACCGCCTGGGCACGACGGACTGGAGAGTGTCGCGCCATGGCGATGGCCTTTGATGTCATATCCTCCTCTACTGTAGAGTCTGGACCCACCCATCAGTAAAAGGGGTACTTTTAACGGGAGTAAATTAAGGCCATCATCTCATTTATTTTATTTTATTGCTTTTTTGCTTTTATGGAGTGATCGGTCTTGCCGTCTCGGTCCCTTTTCTCCGTTTCTTTTTTTTCTTTTTCTTTTTTTTACGGTGAATTCACATCACATTCTTTCAAGAATATATAATTAAAAAAAAAAAAAGAATATATAATTATTAGCTTCCATGTAACCAGGAGTGTATGTATAATTAAAATATAAATATAAGCTTCCATGGAAGAAGATGTGTCGGTGGTGCATTGTGTCGTTGGTCTTGGAAATGATTCCCTCGGCCCAGTAAATCAAAGAGGAGGGGCAGCAGGCCCTGTCTTCATTTTAAAAACAGCTAAACTTCACCTTAACGTGTCTGTTCTCTTGTTCTTGTCTGATTTGCAAGGCAGCCAGGAGGCACCAGCTCAAATTACAGCATTATTTTATCATGCCATCAGGCTCAAATTTTGTAATCCTGAGCATAGTTTTGGAGCTTTCCTTTTAAATTAACATTTGCTAACATAATCTAGCATTTTACATGATAGCAATAAACAGTGAAATCCAAAAAAAAAAATCACTTCCATTCTCAAAATTCTTGAGGATTTGTTTTTTTTTATTTTTTTTATTTTTAACATTGGATTCATCTAGTATTGCACTTCATAATTTATTTCATTTTTTTCGGGTTAGACATGTTGACTCGGGTCATTTTTAATTTATTTTTCAATTTCATCATTTAATATTCAGTTGATTGAGAATTGGATTACATAACTATTTTTTTTATTTGCTTTCTATGAGGTTATCACGGTCTTATAACCCATGTCGTGAATTTTACGGGTTATCCAAGTTGACTTGAGGTTTTTTGTTATCATTTTCTTTCAATTTAATCCCGCAACACTGAATTGATTGAAAATTGAACTTTATATTATTTTTTTAATTTATTTTTTATGAATTTATCTTAATCTCCTAACATGAATTTAACAGATTAATTTGAGTTGATTAAATTTATTTTCTTATTTGATTTTATTAATTTAATCTTTTAATATTGGGTTGAATTGAAATTGAGCTTTATATATATATATACACTATTTGCTTTCAACATGTTATCATAATTTTATAGGATGAATTTGACAAATTAATTTTGATTTTTTTATTGTTTTTTTTATATTTTTTTTAATTGTATCTTTTAAAATCTTGATTCATTCAACCCAGCTGCAGCACGGACGGGTGAGGTTGGACCTGAACTGCAGCTAGGGAGCATGGCATTGATGCTTTTGGACCTCAACTACAGCTGCTGCTGCTCGAGCGTGGGGACAGTAAAGCGTGCACCATGACAGAAATGTTTGTTTGGTAAGGAGTTTTGTGGGCATACAATACAAATGCAGGATCCATTATTGCCTTCTCCGGGCCTAGTTTTTGTCTTCTGATTACAACTGGCGGTCGAGAAACACTCAGTATCATCTGACTTCTTTCACCAACCCATGCAAAGAGGAGAAAAAAGTGGGTGGAAGAAGTCAGCTTGCGGGGTTGTTAATTGCCGTGTCTTGCCCCACGGAGGGGCGTGCATTCATCTTATTCCAATTTTAAGTTTTAACTTATCATATTTCAATAAAAAAGGAGTTTTTCAAAAAATAAAAAATACTGAAGGTTAAATTTTTTATATAAAAAAAAATCAAAGGGTTGTACGAAAGAGAATATCACCCTTTTTTATTTTGAAATAATAAGAAAGCAATCAAGCAAGCAAGAAGACAGGCCAGACAAACTTGATCAAGTAACAAACTCAAAGCATGAGTTCTACCCTTTTCCAATAGATTTATTTGAGGGTTTTATTGGCGTGAATCCAATAGGAACTGAACCTATAAATTCATCAATTATGAATGGAGTGTTTTAACCATTCAGGTGAATTAAAATGAAATTTTTTGGACAAATCAATACAATTTAAATTTAGAAGAAATCAATGAAAGTACATCAATTCAAATATTTTCAAATTAGAGAAATTAAGAATTATCACTATTTTTTAGATTCATGCACCCGGATCTTTCATTCACATGAAGAGAAAAGGGACCAAAGAACATGGAGGTCCAGCCCAAAATCAGTTTCAAACCTAAATTCCTCTAAGAATCTGTCTCATGCCTCAGCCCAAGTTTCTGTCTGTTAGAGTATTTGTGATTTGCAAAAACGAGCCCAGAAGCGGCTTCATTGATAATTCATGCATTGTTAGTTGTTGTCTACCTGGGCCTCTTAAGCAACCTCTGTTTTCTACTCCTGTTCCAAAACTTCTGTCGATCTAGAAGCTTAGAAACCGCTTCCACATACTCGCTCAACAACCGCACCTCCACACCTTGGTCATGGAATATCCTTGACCAAGAATGCTCAGAATTTCACGAATATGATGCCTGGATGGGGGGTATTCTTAAGTGTAAACCAGTGCTCTGTGTCCGTCCACTTAAGAATGTTGGATTTTTTCAAATAACATGACCAGTTGAAGAAAAGTAGCTAGCCTTGGTAACTAAATGCATTGATTTGATTTCTTATGCGGATAGTAGGATTTGGCCACAGGGGCCGTGGCCAAAATGTGAGATCCATAGACATATATGATAATGGCTATCTAAAATAGCAGCAACACTCCCCTGTTTGTGAAGGGAATCCTTGTTATTTATACATGTGGTTGGATTTCAAAGGAGAATATCTGCCTTTTTCTTTCCTTTCTAGTTTGGTTGGTGTTTTAATTACTTGGTGCCCATGAAAGGAATCACTTGCGAAACACAAAACAATAATAATTGGGTGTCTGCCACACTTAGTCAAGTGATTAGAAAGGTTCACGCCCTAAAAGACTGCTTTCTGAAGATGCTCTGAAAATACACAAATATAGGAGGATTGAGTGCACGTCTCTATCATTATCAAGTGAATCTTCATAAGAGCAAACATTTCACTATTAGCAATAATATTGATATAAAATCACGGTTGCGAAATTTATACAAAAAAAGGTTTTTTCTTTTTACACACGTTAAAATCGAATATCAGAAGTCTGATGGGGTTGGATTCGTGGGCATGGTGCTCTGAGCATGTAAAAGAGCAAGAAAGTCTTGAAAGTTGGCGACGTATCACCTGGCCATTGTATATTAAAGCAAGAAAGAACCTGGACTTTCCTCCTCTGGTATCCATTTCTTTTACAGCTTTCTTTCCCTCGAAGAATCAACACTGTTTCTGGGTCCTATATATGAATTTGTCTCGTCACCTTCCTAAGGGACATCACGTTAGGCATCATATTAATTGAATGGATTATTCTTCTTCTCTCTTCAATTAATCCTCATCTGAAATAGCACTTGCCTGAATTCTTACTATCATGTACATGTATATTAATTATTAATTAATGGTTTCCATTTAGTCCTGATTGTGTCGTCTGATTCACGTTTACATTAGTTTATCCAATGCCTAATGTATATTAATTTTAAATCATGCTGCTTCAACGATTACTCTGCTATATATAAATTGTAGGTTCCAGTGGTTTGGTATTTTTTTATTTATTTATTTTGCAACTAAGTTTTCAAATATATATTTTGCAACTTAAAATGTGAGGGCGGATAACGCTTTACATTCTTTGGAGGTGATGTCAGAAAAAAATAAATAAAAAATAAAAAAATATTTATTTATTAATTACAAGACTGATTGTATTTGATATAATGTTTAAAGAGCTCATTCTTTAAGAAACACATTCCAGTATAACGATTAAAGCTCTCCTCACGGAGAGGAGATGACCATATATAATAATTTATTAACAGAAATCAAGATAGGGTAATTAATGCGTTCCAAGCTTGCTTATATGTTATAGTGATTCCATGTTGCGCTGGTGAATCGATCTCTTCTAATATCTCCTTCGGCTTGTAATTAGTATTCTTTTTACGCGTTGCTTGTTGCTCCACAGAGTTTGCAACCCTTTGAACTGAAGCATGCTGATGTCCACGATAAGAAATCCCCGCACCTGTGCGGGACTCATGAATTGTGAAAGTTGAAACACCTTACCTCTCCAGAAATTCCTTACCTCTCCAAGCTTGCTTGCTTGCTATGAAACGTACGTGTCTTGTCATATTTTATTGTTTCATTTCAAAGTGAAGGGAAAGTAGGATTTTTCTCAACAGTCAAACCCTTAGCATGTTCCAAACCTATTAGGATTCCTAATAGGTTGTCACGGCTATGGAGGTTGAAGG
>Ga0307510_10003246_pt1 | contig 18911 bp, 25 predicted proteins | sample 12_EM_MG_FD_207224 | JGI IMG/M metagenome (GOLD analysis project Ga0307510, IMG submission 207224) | Populus trichocarpa ectomycorrhiza microbial communities from riparian zone in the Pacific Northwest, United States - 12_EM | ecosystem: Host-associated > Plants > Roots > Unclassified | place...
CGAGCCACTACACCGTATTTGGCACTGTTTGATACTTCACGGAGTTTACATGACTACGCGACTGCCTTATTCATTCCCACCCCCATCAGAGAAGAACATCAACGCGAGGGGAAACGCTACTACGAAAGTACCTATTTCTAACCCAAGCAATACTTTTCTACCCGTATCGGTGCCCATGCTCTGAAGACAGTACGCCGACATTGCCATCATGAAGCAAATAACCGACCAAACCAAAGAAGCGATGGGGACCGAGAGCATAGATGCCAGGAGCGTTGTGTTGGAGTACGTCCAGCCAGCTCCATCGTGCTTTCCGCCAAAATATTTATGCTGGAAAACGATCTGAATCATTCAAAGTTGAGCAGCATGGAGAATTGCTTACGACGTCATCGTAGTCGGCGTTGGCCCGAATGCGGTGTTTCCATAAGTGATAGAGGCCGGTCACGATTTCTAGAAGTGACAAGAGAGTTGAGGCCAGAGACGCTGTCCTCTGGAACTTTGTGATTCCCTGAATGGAGTGTTTAATGAAAGCGTGTATGCCAGCACTCAAGTCAAGCTTACGGGAAGCGCTGTTAGGAACGTTACGTTCGCTCTGTGTCCAACAAGGTTAGATATTGTCCAGCTTTCATAACTATGACGAACGCACGCCACGAAAACAGTTGCCTTTTTTCCCCCAAAAAATTAAGCAAGACCGAATTCAATCAAGGAGACCAGAGTCAGCGAATTAAACGTACGAGTAGATTCGCGTCTGTGACCAAAAATATGTAAATAGGACTTCGGACGCCACTGAAATCACCGCAGCCATACCGGACCATTCCACCAGGATCGCCCGTACGAACGTGCGAAAATCTGCGAGAGATGCGTGGGATGCTGGGTGTGCTCGATGAAGCCGCTCCCTGTATATCAGGTGCATGCCGAAGGACACACAAGATAAAAGGCCGTCCAATATTTTTGACGGCATAGACAAGGGCTGGGCACGGCGCTTGCTAGCGCGCTCTCTCTGGTTGCGGTGCACGTCGATGTCGTACATGACCCTGGATAGGTGCCAGACGATGGCGCCGTTCGCGGCATTCTCGCACTCGGGTTCCGCTGCGAGGGCTAACGAGCAAAGAACCTATGTAAGCACAACCGCAAGGGTCAGGAAAGGATTGGCCACATGCCCATACATTTTAGTTCCAGGAAAAGCTCGATGAGACGCTGGCACTCCTGAAAATTGAATCTCCCCATGGTGCCTCCTCCTTTCCCAGAGATATGCTCTAAATAAAGCCATGGCGTTAGTAACCCTGATCCCAGTGATTCGTGGGTGACCGGTGCCACGTCGTACCGTTCGCGCTATATGCTAGGGCTTCGAAGAAGGACACTTCTAAGTTGGGATGACAATGCGTATGATGCATAGGGAACGATTCTGATGCTATCCAAAAGGATTGCTTCTCGAATACTTCAAGGCCCACACATGAGTTAGTAGACCTGGTACCAAATAAATGAGATTGAGATGCAGTGCGAAATGAATTATGAAGTACGATGAGGATGCAACGGAGGACTCCTCGTCCTCCTTCTCCATTGGACAGCACGAGAACTTGACCTCCCTGTGATAGGATATGAGGCTCCCAATCGGCTCTCTACGATGGGGATTATCGAAGTGAATGAGGAGTTCGAGGTCATCCGGCAAATCATCCAAGTCGGCTTCTTCCAACCACTGGTGGTACTCGTGGCATCCATCTTCCATGGCCCTTCGGACATCTGGGTCAGTAATGTCCTCCTCAGTTATCGCCCGGCGAAAGAGTCGGTTTTGACCTTGGGTCTCTAGGCTGTAGTAGATGGTACCATTGATATGTATGTGCCGTTTCCAGCTAGGTACGCCTTGATGTGTCCTGTAAAACGACCAAGTGAGCACGAGGACGTTGAAGCAGCTGACCAGATGCCGCACATCGAATCGAACTTTGGATGTGAACCAAAGAGAAAACGATTGTAAGTATGATGGTTTATTCAAGGTCGCCATTGTCATCAAAAAGGTGTACTAAAGCCTGTCAGAAATCAGAAAACAATGAAAGAGCGCTTAGAGGGTCGCGTCAGCTTGTAAGCCGGGGATAAATTAGACGCCCGCGGGATGATCCCATAGACCGCGAGATTTGCCGACGCTCAAATGGAGCTGAATACATAAACGAAATAAAGAGCTCTAGATCCTACAAAGATACAGCACTGTACAAGATCAATTAATTCACACGTGTGCTAAACCGCTTCTTTATCCGCGTCGTTGTCTGTCCGTGAGGGGTCACCCGACAATGTGTCTCCGTCTTTGGGCAGAGTGGTCACCGCACCTTGGGGGGTATTGGCGGAAAGCGGGTGCGCTTGTGGTGATGCCGAAGTGGGTGGAGGCGCCCTCTCCGGCGAGGGAGACGACAGTTCGATTTCGGATGTTGTCAGTGGGGGTGGGTCATGACTGTGAGCCATTACAGCAGCAGGCTGAGTCGGAGGGGAAGGTGCGGAAATAGAGCGATGATGAGAGGTCGCTTGGGACACTTGTTGTGGGGCTCGAGCCCGCGAGGGAGGTTTTTGTCGTACCGACTCGCCAAATATGGGTGTCTCGTCATCTAATCCCGCGCCATGGCTATTTAGTGCTTTGGCTTTCCCCTTCCCTTTCCCCCTCTCCTTACTGGAGGCACTGTCGTGGTCTTGCGAACTGAATACGGCCGCTTGATCGGCGAGGACATCAAGCGCGGACCGCATCCTTCCCAACCGTTCCGAAGGGCCCTTGCCGTCAGGCACAGAAACGGTGTGTGCCAGAGAGCGTGCGGCCTTGCTGCTTGCCACCCGCCTACGCTTTGTTGGCGCAGGGCTACCGAGGCCAGTATTTGGCGTTTGTTGCATTGATGATTTTGAGGCCGCAACAGGTGTCGAGTCTGGCCTCACACTGTCGCCGTCATTGTCGCCATCCGCGTCCGCGTCCTCTTTCTCAATCATTGAGATGGTGGACGCAGCGGAAAGCAACGAGTCCAACGGGGTAAGGGGATTTGCACGGACGACTCTTCCCTGGGCCATCTGACTGCGGGCCGACTTTCTGGATGTGAGAGGAGTCTGGGCAGGGGAGAAATCGGAAGAGACTTGTTCCACCGACGCGGTGTCTGCTGTCGCGGGAATAGGACTGTTCAAGTAGATAACACCTGTGCTAATACCATTACCGACTCCTATGGTCTGGCCTTTACGAGGAGTCTTTGGGGTAGCGTCGGCCTGGTCGGTGTCATTCTTGAGGTCCTTGTCTCGGTCACGACCTGTGGCGGGGAACGCGCCAGCGAGAATGGAAGCGCGTTCCCTTCCCACTTTGCGCGCGGCAAGCAGCACGTGCTCAGCGCGTGCGTCAGCGAGGGCAGCACCGCCTTTCTTCTGAACACGCCTTCGATGTCTCGAGTTGTCACCAAATGGGTCCGTATCCCGACGCCGGTAATAGTCACCCCTGGGTCTTGCACCGCGAGGAGTACTCGAGGCCATGGTGGTACTGTCGGGCTCCTCTTCGGTAGCATCCTGGTCCACATCGCCCTGCTTCCTCCTCTTCACCCGTCTTGAGATATCGACTTTCTGGGCCGATGAGTGCGGGTAGTGATTGTATGACAGGGGAAAGCTATGGGTGAGTGCGTATGGTTGCATGAGGAGCACGGGCCGCAATTGAGCCAACTCTGCCTCGACTGACTGGACTCTAAGATGGTATTCGGAGAGCTACGGTGGGACGTTCGATAAGCGTGGCGAGAGACAAAGGCTGAGGAGAGGCAAGTCACCTTCTGACGCAGTGCTTTGTTATCAGAATCCAGAGAGGCGATTTGACGTTCCAACTCCTAAGATTGGCCGTCAAGCGATTGTTTTTCAGCAAAAAAAAATCGATGGACTTGCCTCTTCACGGTAAGTGGATTCGCCTCCGTGACTTCGTCTGGCGATGAGTGCCTCGGTCACTCGATCGAAACCGAGTCTCTCGGCCTCCCAACGAGCCCGTTCCTCTTCGACCTCCTTTATTATGAACTCACGTTGCTGACAGAGTTCCTGTATCGTCTGTGCCTGAGTGCAAAGCTGCGTGACATCCGGCATATACGCCGATGTAAGCCGAATGACCTTGCAAAATCAAGATTTAGCGATGGAATTCATCACAAACAAATAAGGTAATGACGACACCATTTCTAGTAGCTCCTTCTCTCTTGAGGTGGTATTCATTTTAGAAGCACCCGACACGATGAGTTCCAAAACTCTTTTGCGCATCAGCTCGATCTGCGCATTATCTAAAGGCTCCGGTGTCGAGTTCTCGGCTCCAAGATTATTCTCCTCCAAATCGGCTTCTGTGGAAGGACCAGGTGCGATCCCATGCATGATGTCGGACAGTGCGAGAACAGGACCATCGAGGGCCATGACGAGAAGAGGAGATGAGCCAAACATAACCAAAGCTTTCCAACGCGTTCTCTACACTCACGTAGTACTCACGTGTCACAGGAGTGTCATATCACGGGGACTGAACTTGTTGCCTTCTTTGGAACCCTTACCACCACCATCGATCGTGCCACGCGATTTGGCCACGAGGTACATTGTTCGCCGCCCCAGTGTTCGCCTTGTCCCCACGCCGCCACGGTGCGTGTCACTTGCCAGTTAGCTTTCCTCCGTCCTCCTGGAGGCTTCGAGCCTGACGGGTCGCAACTGTGCATCACTCTCCTTAGTCCAGCATGCCCGTAACAACTTCATATCAATGCCTCACGACCTCTTTAATTCTCATTTCGTCTTTGGTACTCCTGTCCTACTTCTTCGCTCAGTTTCCGCATGCCCCCCAACGATATAGCGTTCATCCCTCCCTGGCAAGCCTCGGACCAGAGACCAAGGCCAAAGATATCTACCCAGAAGACTATTACTCAGGCGGTGCGTATGTCTCCCTTCCTTTCGGTAACGTGCGTCCCATCCCCTACCCGTACCTCTCCGCTCTTCCAGTAACTCAATTGCGTCTTAGGTCCGCTACTGGTTGTTAGGCCCTGAGGCTGGCAAAAAGGTAGCTAATCCCGTCTTTGTGATCGTTCTGTTTGTTTGATCCATCACGATCAGGTCGTCCTCGTTCACGGCTTATCCATACCTTCATTAATTTGGAAGGACGTGGCGCCCGCTCTTGCATCGCGTGGATATCGTGTCCTTTTGTATGGTATGCGTGCACGCGTGTTCGTCTTAGTTCCTCAGCACTCAAACATTTGCAGATCTTTACGGCCGTGGCTACTCAGATGCTCCTGAGATTACCTATGATTCGTCTCTATACGCGACCCAGCTCGCGCTTCTCATGCAGCATGTCAAATGGCCTAAGGCCTATGTCGCTGGGGTCTCGATGGTCCGTAGCTTTTATCTACTCTCTTGTCATAGCCGTTGACCAACTCTTGCGGGCTTATCTAGGGAGGCGGTATTCTTGCAGCGTTCACATCATTCTTCCCAGAACTAGTTGATAGCAAAGTGGCACTCATCGCTCCGACTGGGCTAGTTGAGGTATCGTCGTCTCTCATGCGCACTGCGCGTTATCTCCCTCAGATCCGTTAATGGCGCTTTCAGTCCAAAGATCTATCAAAAACTACTAAATTCATGTCATCGCCCTTCATTCAATCCGTGACGTCAAGCGCCCCTTTCCGCGTACGTCTTGGTATCAGTGCACTATCCCCTCATCATCATCATCATTGATTTTCAACCAGTTCTACCTCCAACGGCTGGCCAACTCCTCGTCAAGTGACCCTGTGTCGGAGGTTTACTATTCTCCTCTATTACGTCTTCGACTGTTCTGATCATTTCTTCCGTGCAGATTGTGCGAATACAATCCGCACATCTTCCAGGTTACAATGCAGCCATCGCCTCCTCTCTGAGAGATGGTCCTATTCGTGGCCTACACGACTCGTTTGAGAAACTGGGCGCGTCGGATCGTAAAATTTTGCTTATTTGGGTGAGCTACCTCAGTTGTCTAAATTGGGACACACCTGACATTCTTTTCAGGGTACCGTGGACAACACCGTACCCTACAAATATGCAGCACGCATACAAGAACTCCTCCCGCAATCCGAACTCATTACTGTTCAGGGAGGAGGGCATGACCTAACAGTCAGCCATCCCGAGACCATCGTTTCCGCATTCACGCGCTTCTTCGGTTCAAGGTAGTCGCGTTGTACTGCCAATTCTGGAAACCCTCATGACCCGTACGCATCAACATTTCTGAATGATGCTCACCGAATAACAATCCGTCAGGTAACTTATTACACGCGGCACCTATTGGGACTTTCACCGACTATTTGAACTCGTTCGTGAAAGCTATCATGATGCGACACACCGACAGCAAATGCTCAGTAATCTTAAGTAAAATATTAATACAAACGCGGACCCTTTACCAACACCCATGTTACACCTGATTTGCGATTCGATGACTAGAGCATATGATAGATTCGAACCTCTTGGTTTACCCCACGGTTTTACTGTACTTGTTCAGCCATTGGTGCTACTTCTCGTGTATGCTTGTTACTGCCATCGTGTCTCGCCCTTGTTCATGCGGACTTGTCCAGATTCCTCTTTGCTATCTCCTGAAATCGGATTCAACCTATGATAGACCGGAGCTGTTCTATCTACTCGTTCACTCTATGAGCCGTTAGCATTGTAAACCCTGTTGAATGTCTCTGTTCTGCGTTGTAATGTCCGTGATATTCTGCTGAGATGACGATCTTCTGTGATCGAGCCTTTATCTTACCGGGATATATCCGACAGTATCTTCTCTTGACAGGCTTATCACGAGCAGGAGCAGTTCCATTTGACAAGCGCGCCTCAGTTTAATGTACTCGTTGGTTACTTACCTTGTTATTGACCAGCCCGATGCCCGCCTGAGGGCCAAATTTATTTTCTACTTAACGGACAGTAGTTACTCGTGTAGCCTTAGTTCTCGTGCTCCTCGCGCGCGTGTATACGAGGTGAGAACCGTTACCATTTCCCTCTCGTAGTACTTGTTCTGACATAGTACAGTACTCGGATTGCTGTTCTTACAGACCTTTGCCCGCGCGCCGCGCACAACTCGAACTCATTATTCTATCGCCCTAAGAATTCTACAGGTTATAGGTCCTGCGCTGGATCGTCGTCTGCTTCCGCCCCTACTCCCCCCTCCGCTATGTCCTCGACTGCTTCCACTTTTAACATGGAGCAACTCCCTGCCAACATCCCTCATCTTGAACTGAACAGGGCGAATTGGGCCATCTTCTCGATGCGCTTCTGGGTCCTGGGAGGCCAACAAATGGGACCATGAAAATGAAGTCTCCGAGTCTTGCTTCCTCCTATCCCGCCGCAGCTTGCCCCACACCACCACCATACGCTTCAGTCACTGTGATACGGCCAAGGAGCGTTGGGACAAGGTTCACGAGGAGTTCACAGCCAAAAGTGTGTACGCGCAGAACGACCTCATCTAGACGTTCTCCGAGATGCGCCGATCATGCGCTGTGCCAAGGGTGCCGACATACGACATACAGACCTTCCTCACCAGCCTCACATACAAACGGGAGGAGCTCGCAGCCGCTGGTATCGCCGTATCAGCCAAGGAATACGAGCGCACGGTTCTCAGGGGGATCCCAGAAGAGTTGGCCAAGTTCACGGCCCACCTTCTGTCCTCTGCCCGCCTTGCCCACAAGGTACAAACCATAGACATTGACGCGCTCATCGGCCATATCTGCGAGGAGGCAGATCGCATGAAGAACCGGCATACACAGGACCAGCAGAACAAGGGGGGCAAAAGGACAGCCAGACAGATGAGGCATTAGCAGCCACCAGTCCCGAGGGGGGCAAGAAGAAGCGCCGCAAGGGCAAGTGCCACAACTGTGGCAAGGCTGGCCACTGGGCACGCGAGTGTCGCTATGGACGAGAGGGACAGGGAACTCCCTAGCGTGGCCGGGGCAAGTGCACGGCACCGCCACCGAACTCTACGACTCGGGCGCATCTCGGCACATGTCGCCGTCACCCTTCTGAATCTGAGAGCGCTTCATCACCTAGTAGGCTACCAGGCCATCAAGCCCCATGCCATTGCGGCAGCGAATAGAGGCATGTTTTATGCTGTTGAGAACTAGAGCTCTTCGGATTGAGGTCCGTGATGGCAAGTCTTCCACCCCCATCTTGCTTAAAGATGCCATTGGGGACCTCAACTTGAATCCGAAGATCTCCGGTCCCAACAGCGTAGAACACGCCTTTGTTCGCTGCCACAATGGCACACCGTGCCGGCGGGGCTCAATGGCCTGGTAGGTGATGAAGCACTCTCCGAATGGTGACATGTGCCGAGATGCACCCAAGTCGTAGAGTTCGGTAATGGTGCCGTGCACTCGCCCCGGCCGCGCTAGGGAGTTCCCAGTCTGTGCGCACCGCGCGCCCACCTCTACTCCTCATTCCTCTCGGATTTCACCATCGGCATGAAGTTGCCAGGCGCGTTTGCAGAAGGACCAGAGGAGGCAGGGGGAGTATGGTCCGTCGCGGACAGCATACCTGAGCTACTTGAGGACTTCATGGGCCTTGGGCACGCCTTCGCTGCTGATACTGCTGACGCCGAAGCCCTGGAGCCCCGCACGCTCGCTGAGGCCACTGCAAGCGCCGACCGGACTGGCCACTCTGGGAGAAGGCTATAGAGGAGTTGCCAGTGGCGGCTCGGGTTGTGATGTTGTGGGGGCGTTCGGGTCGACTATTAATGGCAATGTGAGCATCCAGGATGCCAGTGCGCGTGTTATAACCCCGATAATCGAGGTCCCGAGGCCTATATTGTCGACTCAACCGACGCTTGCCGCCTGTGTCGGCTGGAGCCACGTTGCCAGTATACTGTACCTGTGTGGTTTTTGAAAGCGCAACATGATTGCTTGTAGAAAGTGTGCATAATCGTATTTTACAATTGTAATGGGTTTGCGGTATATGCCAAGGAAATTGTAAACTAGATGGATATGTAAGTATCAAGGGAAAAGAAAGGGGAAATAGCAGCGCAATGGACCGCGTAATTAGGAAACAAAATTTATGAGACGGAGTCGATCAGTCCTGCTGATGAAGATACCTGACACCCTATCCAGCTATTCTCTGTACGATAGTGAAGGAGGCGGTCCTGTAAACCGACCTATTCTACGAGCCCGCGTTGCTGCAGAGCACCCATAAGTTGCAAGAAAGTCCCCGCAGAGGAAGATGCGCCCTTGCCGCGGAGACCTATGAAGCGTTCCAGTTCTCCAGTCTCGAGCGCCTCCTGATACGCGCTCAAATATTTGTCGACCGTTTGCGCCTTCAGGCCCGTCAAGCTGGCTATCTTGCCCGCGAGCAAGGACCTTTTGGACATCTGAAGCACGTTCACGCAGTGATTGTGGACCCCGAGGAAGGTCTGACCGCGACCGTTCGCGGTGAGCAGGTGCGGAAGGACGAAGTAGCGGTACGGCTTGGAGACGTATCGCACGCGCCGATCCGAGGAGTCGAGACGCGTGGATGGGTGAGAGAGGTCGATGCCGACGCGCGGAGACTTGTACATCTGGTGGGGCCGCGAGGACGACGACGACGTCTCTGTCTCTTTGACGCCGACGTAGAGAGTCACCGGATTCGAATCGGCATCGGCGGGGTCATCCTCGGGCGAAAGCGCCCGGAAGGCCGATATGTCGCCCTTCCATTTGTGGTTGACGAGCTCGGGGATGTCGTCGGCCCTGCTCGATCGCAACAATTCGTCGACGAGCAGGGAGGGTCCCGATATGACGGTCGAATCTGAAACCCGTCGGAGGGTTCGGAGCAGTATGCCACCCCGGACCGGCACGGGCTGCTGCTGGGCCTTTGAGGAGGACTCGGGATCCGGGGAGTTGAGCATCCCGATGGTCAAGTCGAGTCCTTTCCGAGAGCCACTGCGGTAAGCGGAGGGACCTGAGGTGGCCGAGCCATTGCGCCGCGGTACGCGATGAAAATACCTAAAGAGTCCGAACGTTCAGTTTGTTTGTTTGGTCCGACATCATGCAAAGAATGGGAACTGACCATGCACCCGATAGACGCTGATCCTCTCCGTCGTGAGTGAATGGATCAGGATGACAGTCGACTTTGATGAGATAAAACTCGAATTCAAGCAACTCGTACAGCACCCGTTTGGGGCTGCCGTCGGCTTTGGTAGAGCAACAGACTAGGTAAGAACGTCGAAACAAATGTTCCGAAATTGCATCAAAACGCTCTATGATGGAAGCCTGAGAAGAAATAGAGGGCGACGAAAGATCGAGGAGGGGTAAAAGCTCGTTGTCAAGCGGGGGAAGGTCTAGTGGTAAGGTGCGTGAGTTGAGGATGAGCGCATGACGGGGTGAGACAGATAGATAAATGCACCCGGTACTTGTGATTTCTTGGCCTTCTTCTGTCCAGTTGGGTCGGCAGAGGAGGACACTGGCTGAAAATACCTTTTGAGGCTCATTATTTCTCAACTTGAACTCGACGAGCGGGTTTATCAAACCCGTGATGTCATGACGAGGTCGCCGTGACTTCAGCGCTAACGCTCAATTCAACTCTTTGCCAATTCGCACATCTTTTACCGCAACTCCTCCAAATCAATCAGCTGAAATGCGCCCGTTCAGTCAACAACTCGTCCGCGCGACTCATCGTGCACGTTATATCAACCCCTCTTTCTTCTCAGCTCGTCACCTCTCCGGCAAACGTCCCGCCCACGAGTCCCCGAAGGGAAGGCCCAGTGTGGAGGACCATTCGGCTGAATCTTACGTCAAAGACGTAGACAGCTCACCCCCAGCCGACTCTTCTACCTATCAGGTGGACAGTTCTTCAGAAGCCGTGCAGCGACCTCACAAGCCGCCGTCCGGTCCATATAGTCAGGCGGGCGTTGGTACAGAGGAATACAGGATGGTGGACAAACACGCGCCGTATGATCCGCCTGCGGGCTCACCAGGCGGAGCAGGCAAAAAGCTGCGGTACGGTGGGAAGGGTCAATGGGCTTCGGAGAAAGGTGGGGAAACCAGTCACCCTGGCGAGGGTCCCGAAGGGAGTAGTGCTGCGGGACGGAAGCCAGAGGGCAAACAGTGATCAGAAGGAATCAGGTGGGAAGTGAAATGTGTTATCAACTGGTTCTATGTATTTTTTTTGTAAAACTGCGTTTGTATTTTGGGTGTCACTATCACCCTCGATCGTCTGTCTGCCTGTCATCCGAGGCGAGGCGAATCGGTTCGGCGGACCGGACTCTTTAGATTTGATTTACTGCTTTGAATGTCATCCGTGAACGTGAACGTGAACGACAGATTCTTTTGGAATCATGTCAAATCCAGCCACGACAGAGGATGCCACCTCCGCCCAGTCAGAGAAGCGGGCAACCCCTCCCGTACAGATGTTCTACTGCGGCGGTTAGATCAAAACTCTCGCGTTGGAATCTACCCATTTGATTGACCATCATGACCCCTAGTCTGCACGTTTCCTCCCGAATACTGCGAGTTTGGCAACAGCCTTTCGAAATGTAAAGAATGGCTACAGGCTCAACGCCCAGACCTATACGAAAAGCATTATTCTGATGGTACGCGATCAGTTTGCTGAGAACAACCTATCTTCATCTCATGTCCGGACCTTCTGAAGAGGCTCTCAGGGTCAAGCTTGGGACAATAAGCCTAGCGGCACAAAGCAAATTGGAGGAAGACACGGCCAAGAAAGAAGCAAAAGCAGACGCCAAAGCTGACGCGGCAAGGAAAAAGAAATTGGTACGTCCTCAGTCTCATCGATCATTTATCTCACCCTTCTCTCGTTTCCAAGGCCTCTCAAGTGAGTTTCGCTCCCTTGTCATCTCCTACTACCTTGCTTTCCTCATACTTTCTTAGGTTATCATCAAACGGATAGAACGCAACAAACGTAAATTCGTGACCTCAGTTCGCGGTCTAGAGGCTTTCGGCAAGTCTGCTCATCGCTGAATACTACTTTATCTGATCTAACCCACGAGATCAGGCGTTGATTTAAAGAAAGCTGCCAAGCTATTCGCCCAGCGATTCGCGACCGGCGGCTCAGTGACGAAGAACGCAGTTGGCATAGACGAAATCGTCGTGCAAGGCGACGTTTCTCAGGAAATCTACGATATGATTGCGGAGGCAAATGAAGGCGGCGGAGATGGCGGAAAGGGGGGGAAGAAGGGCCTCGATGTGCTGAAGGGTGTACTGGTAGATAACATTGAGATGGTTGAAGAGAAGAAGAAGAAAGACCCGGAACAATGAACAAGGCCGTGTACGACAGTTGTACGACTGACTTATCAATACGATGCTCAGGTTGGAGTGTATCACGTGATGCCTCATGGCATGTTCGTGTCGCGTCGCGTCTTTGTTCGCGTCCTGCGTGCTATTTGCCATGACAGCTATGAAATATGACCCCCACCCGAACTGACACGACCTTGCGGCAAAAGAGACGAGCACTCAACCACATAACTATGAACAATCTTCATTCCCACTTGGATACCCCTGATGCCACGCGATCAACGTTTCGACCTGGGGCGCGTCAAACAGCAGCAAGGTCGCGTGTAAATAACGAACAGGAGTCGTCCAACAGCATGTGCGGAGAACACACTAGGGAACAAATAATCAATTGGGTCATGAGCAAGGATGCCATCGCGTCTTGCTTTATCAAAGACGTGTTCTCGATGTCAGAAAGTGGACGTGGGGGTGGGGACGCACTTGCCAACTTTGTTTGCCATCAACTTATCCTTGCGAGCGACAGGTCTTCCCTACTACCTTCTCGGTCGTGTGCCTTGCAGGTCTGTTTCCTTCGTTGCCATCGTAGTCGGAGCTGTAGCATACGAACGTCGCATTGTTTACACACGTGAGCCGTATTGCAACTCTCCTGTGTACCACAACGCCAATCAAAACCCCACTTTACAGTGGATGACGGAACCGCCACCATTGAGTGCGCGTTCCGTCTCGATGACGAGGACAGGCCAGAGAACAAGAATGAGAACTGGGGCGTCACTCGTTTGGCTCAAAAACTGGCAGATAAGCGCCCCCCACTCATCCCAGTTGGTTCCGTGGTGAAGGTTCAGGGCAAAGTTCGCGCGAAGCACAACTCGAGGGACATACACGGCGAATCCATCGGTCTGTGCTTTCTCCTTTGTGGCTTCGCCTGAGAGGAATATGCTAACGACGGTGGATGTAGAACGGTGTAAGGGCCTGCGCGAGGAACTTGACCATTGGCAACGAGTTACATCTCTGCACAAGAACTATTACTTCCTTCCAGAGAAATTCATCATCCCTTCATCATCCAGAACCACTGCTATCGGTGCACAAGACATCCCGCGTACTCCCAAGTCCGCAAAAGTGATCGTTTCTACGCCCAGCACCACCCACTCTACAACATCCTCGTCCTCCGCATCTAGCTCCGCCAAGTCATCATCTGATGACCCTTCCGTATGTTTTCGATTCCAACTGCCTTCCCCCCCCCTCCCTGAATCTTCTGACTTGTCTTTTTCCATGCCAGCATCTACCGAGACTCCGCCATCCGTCGCGTCTTCGCAGTCGTGATCTAACGGAGAACACGTTCCGGATATACGTGAAGCATTTCATGGACAATTTATGCTATCTCAACTTCAATCCCCAGCCGTGCGAAGACGACTTGGACTCGGACTGCGATTCAATTGCCGCGGCCGCAGATCAAATGCCCGCGACGCCCACCAAGCGCAGGTCAAGCCTAGGCGACGAACGCACGCCGCGCGCGTCACGTTGCACCAATCAAGCCCTCATCACACCCCGTCCCACACCTCGTCCGCGTCCCCACCCAGCATCACGTCCTGATCGTAGCAGCAGCAGCGAACCCAGTAACGACCAGGAGGCCGTGGTCGTCGGGTGCACCCTCTCATTTTTACTGCGCGTTCCTGAGCTCGCATCGCTAGCGAGTCGAGTCGTGCAAGCCGAGGTGCGACGTCGCGAGAAGGCGAAGGAGTCTCAGCAGTCAGCCACTGGCACGGCCACGGGAGTGGTGAGCCGCGACTCGGACCCTGCCGGAAAAGCAGCCGGGAAACGCAGAGCGCTGGCGAGCTCGGAGGGTTCCGTGCCCAAAGTCAAACGCTTGTTTCGCTGGGCCATACGCCAGCTTTATCACGACGGCAGCATCATCTTGTGGGATGGCCCCGTCCTTCCTCTCCTCGAGCCTGATACGGCGGCGCTACTAGACTCGAGCATGTTGTATCGTTTGAGTCAGCTGGATGCGAGCGGTCGCTCGAGTTCGGCGTCGTCGCGCTTGGTTTTGGGAGTCGGACACCACGACCAGCTGGCCGACTACATGGAAGATCTCTCGGATCCTCCGTCGGACGAGGAGGCATATGCGTCACTTTCTACCGCGTATCTCGCGACGCAGGTCGAACTGGCGATTCGCTCGCTCACGGCGCTGCAAACGCGACAAAATAGAGAGACGGAGGGCGCGTTTCTGGGTCCTGCCGTCTCGCGAAGACGGCTTCTGCCTCTCCCTGGCCCCACGAAGGAGGACATTACGACTCATCTAAAACGCGGAGACGACAGATGGAAACGGATTAATGGATGGGCAGTCCAGGAAGCACTGGAGTGGCTGAGGGATCATGATCGTGTTTGGTGTGTAAGTGAGGATGGTGGCGGAAGGTGGGAGCTATGTTCATGATGTCTTTCGGACTGCAAGTCCTTTACGATCTTTCGGTGTCGCCCATACCATGTCGGCACAGGGGCCAGCTACTGTTACATGATATCCCCATCATGAGAGGCAGACTCCATTACAGACATGATGATAGAAGAAATTACAAAAGTACGCAGGATTGTGAACCTACTGTACATTACGCCAGCCCGTCTATTGTATCTATGGTTTGAATGCATTCCAGGCGTCATTCAGCGTACCGAAAACACCATTAGCAATCATCCTCTGCTCCAGTGTAGTGTTTTTAACGTTGAGCTACGGAGAGAGAAAAAGAGCGATGTCGACGCGCACATTCGGGCACATACAGAGAGGGGGAGAGAACAAAACGGGCGCACCTTGTCCGGATGTAGTTTGGCGATGGCCTTGGTATATCGAATTTTGACCTGGTTGGGCGTGACGAGCTCGGCCATCCCGACCTTCTGCCACCCGAGCTCAGGCCAGAGCACGGTGTCGAGACTCGCCACCAACGCGCGCAAATTCGTCTCCTTCCCGTTCTTCCACGCCCCGAGGCGCGAATCCACGCTGTCCTTGAGCTCCAGACGGGCCTGCTCCTCCGCTTCCGCCTCTTGGTTGGCTTGCTTCAGCCTCGTTAACGCCTCCGAAGGCGGCGTAGGTCCGCGGCGTGGCGGAGGGCGGTGGGGCGCGCGTCTCGGCGGTGCAGACGGTGCGACGCCGTTCGAAGCATTATCGGCATTATCGGCGGCGAGCATTCTCCTACAGCGTCCGATGCCACTCGAGGCTTCACTACGTTGCCTTCCGGCAAAGTCCGCGCCTGCGATGGACTCCCAGTCGTGCCGCGCGAGGTCCCACTTCTCCTTGCCCTCGTACGCTTCTGCCCTGCGCCGCCATGCCTTGACAAGCGCATCGCCCAAATCGACACCGGCGCCGTCCTCTTCCATTGTAACCTTTGCCTCCCGTGCCGGGTGATAAGACGGTCCAATTATGGTTACGACGGCGGTGCAATCCTCAATCGCACCTGACATGTTGCCAGTCCTCATCCGCGACAATGCGCGGTTGTTGAGTAAAGGGACGAGTAAGAGATGCGAGTCCGGCAGTTGGGAGATGGCAGACGAATAAGCCGCTTCGGCTTCCGCAAAGCGGCCAAGCTTGAACATCTCTGTACCAGACGCCTTGTGCCGCGCGGATACAGAAATCGCCGATGGCGAGGCAGAGACCACTTGTCGTTCCGACAAGCGGACAGGAGACGGGGTGCGAAGCGGTCCTATCTGTGTAGGCACAGATGAAGGGGGAAGGACCGCATTAGAACTAGTGCCACGACGAAAGGGAGACACGTAGGCGGTGAATGTGTCTTCACCGGACAGATCTGCTGTTTTTGGTTGATCAGGGGGAGAAGGTTTTGTTTGAGGACGCATTTTCACCCGCGTGGGCGGCTCCGGTTGTGGCGAGGGGGTGTAGCTCTCATCACCATCTCTAGAGCTAGTTTGAGTACGTTCATTGGGCCGGGTCGGTTGATCTTGGTCAGAGTCTTCCTGCATCCACCTAGGCCGCCCGCTCTGCCTTTCGCCTTGCCTATACCCCGGGGTCCCAGTACGCGAGGTAGCCGCGCGTTCTTCGTATGCTTTCTGAACTCTCGTTTTTCCCTCCTTCCAGAAGGCATTTGCTCGTTGGAACAGCTGGGACCCAATTTCGCTGGCCTGGGTGATAATTTTATCGGCCTGCTGTTGATAATTGGCCTCAGAAGATGGAGGTCGCTCTTGAGAAGGACGGGATCGGTGGTGGGGCCGTGGCCGAGGTACGTCCGGGCCATGTTCCTCATCACCCCATCCATCATGGTCCTGGAAGCGGTTACGTTCTCTCTGCGATCCTCCGGATGCCGTTTGTTCTACGAAGTTCGGGGTCGCTGTGGATGTGTCCGAAAGTAACGTTTCTAACGCAGCTTGAACATCAAGACCCGACTCAGTGGAGGCGAGAGCCGCTCGAGCCTGGGCAGGAGAGAAACCCATTTCGACAATCTGACCAATAAGATGGGGCGGCGGAGAGGGTGTTCTGTGTACGGGCGCGGTACCCTGGAAAGAAGATTGTCAGGAGGTCCGTGCATTCCTGCTCCCATCAGAGAGACGCCGCATACCGGTGGAGTGAGGCGTTCCGCTGGCCGCTCTTGAACGGGTCGGCCCAGGCCCCCTAGAATACCATCGTCGCTTCCGGAGTCGTTGTCGAGCAAGGCATTCTCACGATCGCCGAAATCAAAATCACCAGGTGTATCTGAGCGAGATGGTGGGCGAATTTGCACGGACGAAGAGAAACCCTGATCGCGCTCGGGCGATGACTGGGAATCATCCAGGTCCAATAGGGATTTCCCACGGGACGGGGGAGCAGGGGGGGCTTTGTCAGAAGGCTTTGAATGGGGTATAAAGTCGTCAAGTCCCCAATCATCGGTCAGCGGGTTGGGTGGGGATGGTTCTACCGGCGCGGAACTGGTGGAAACATCGAAAAGCCAATCATCACCGTTTCCAGATGATTTGGGCTTCGACGGCTGTGGAGATGAGAAAGAGGCGGTCCCTGCGAGGGAGTCCAGTCCTGCCCAGGTTTTTGTACCATGCGATGGTACCACGGGTTGTTGAATTACCTGTGCCCTGGCCCTTGCAGCTTTTTCCGCCATGGTTAGTTTGGAGTTATTTGAGCCGCTCCCGAACGATCCTGAAAGTAGATTGCCGAACGCGTCTCCCGAGGTCGTCGTTGACGCGCCGCTGTTAGCTCCCCGCGCTGAGGAAGCGGCCGTAGACGATGGTGTCAGGGAGCGAGGACTCGACGAATTTGAACCGGAAGCAGCCAGCATTGAAAAGGCGTCGTATTTCGGGCGAATGGGGGCACTACTTGATGACGGTGTAGGGCTCGCGCCGAGCTTACGCGGAGGTTGTGACGGTTTCACGGGAGCCGAGGAGTTCCAAAGGTCAGCGAAAGAATCGGCCATGGCGACTGATCACGCTGGCTTGCACAGGTCGTATGTCTTCTCTCTTGCGTTCCTAACGCGGGCACGGGGTAGTGAAGTAGTGGTGATGGGATTGGACTCCGGCGCACAAAGCTACAAACATCACATCAGCGCTCAGCGCCAATGGCTAGCCCTAACCCTGGCCGGCCGAGGTTCACTTTTGGCGGGCCGCCCCACCCGACAAAGCCAACGGGTGATGTGCTGCACGACCACGACATAAAATACTCATGAGACCATGCACCCGCCGTCCCTGCCATCGACTGTTAGCATCAGCTCCGAGAGGTAGCGCTCGCCTGTACGCTTCTCCTTCAATTGTTCACGAAAAGCCTTATTACTTGACAACGCCTATATTTTACCCAAACTCCGGTATGGTCACACCACGTCCGATTCTGGCCTCGTACTGACGTTGACTCCAGTGCCCCATATCGGTCACCTCTATACGCTAGTTACAACCGACATTATTTCTCGACATGCCAGGCTTGCTCTCCCAGATAGGGCGGTTCATTTTCTCACTGGCACAGATGAACACGGGCTCAAAATTCAGAGAGCTGCCGAAGAACAGGACTTAGAGCCGCGGCAGTTCTGCGACCGTATAAGTGACCGCTTTCGTGTGTGTTCATACACTCGTCGGTGCATTTCTGCATGCTGACTGTCACTGACCAGGCCCTTGCGGATAAAGCAAACACGTCCTATACTAGATTCATCCGGACTTCAGAGAAAGACCACCACAACGCTGTGCAGCATGTGTGGGTAGGCGACAAAGAGCCTCTATTCTTCTGTTTTCTCACTTTCACTGTAGCGCGTATTAGATTCTAAGGGCCTCATTTACAAAGGTTCCCACAAAGGGTGGTACTCAATCTCCGACGAGTGTTTCTACACAGACAATCAAATCGAACGGCGCAAGGGCCCAGAAGGCGATCCAAACGGGCCCAATGGGGAGATTGTCATCTCCAAGGAGACCGGATCCGTGGTTGAATGGACGGAAGAGGAGAACTACAAGTTCCGGTTGTCGCACTTCCGTGATTTCTTGCTGGCCCGATACCAGTCGGACCCACAAGCGATTTATCCCCCACAGCAGCATGCTAACGTTCTGGATGTGTTATCTACGCCGCTTGAGGATCTATCAATATCGCGTCCTCGCAATCGCTTGCATTGGGGAATTGCCGTCCCAAATGATCCCGCGCATACGATATACGTGTGGTTCGACGCGTTGATCAATTACCTGACTGGGGTAGGATACCCCTGGGACACGGAAGCGCAAAGAATACAGTCGTGCTGGCCACCAGATCTTCAAGTCGTTGGCAAAGACATAATTCGGTTGGCAATATTT
>Ga0307510_10003247_pt1 | contig 18910 bp, 16 predicted proteins | sample 12_EM_MG_FD_207224 | JGI IMG/M metagenome (GOLD analysis project Ga0307510, IMG submission 207224) | Populus trichocarpa ectomycorrhiza microbial communities from riparian zone in the Pacific Northwest, United States - 12_EM | ecosystem: Host-associated > Plants > Roots > Unclassified | place...
ATCGCGATGAAGTTGGTTTTAGTTTACATGACACACCAGCAGATTGTTTGTTTTAAGTTTGTTAATTATTAGTTAATGAAAAGTTATTTAAATTATGTATGAATTTTTATTTGAACCATGTATTTTAAGATGCTTGAACTATGTATAAATTTTTATTTGAAGCATGAATTTTTTTAATGTATTTTAAAATTCCTTACGATTTTACGATTTTACGATCCGTTTTTACGATCCGAGTTTGTTTTGCATTTTCCGTGCCGTGTTAAAATCGCGATTTTAACAACCTTGATCAACACCTCAAAACCTCTGAAATAATTTTTTTTTCATACCAGCCCATAATTCCAGAACCCAAGCAAAGACAAAAGAAACAAAGCATCAACACAAACCAACCCACCTCAAAACAAACACTTAAACCAACTGCAAACCCAAAACAAAACAGGCAGCTAACACACATATAGTAACAAAGGCATGCAAGAGCAAAACAACACTACAAATCTCTTGAATACATCACAAAATGCATGCTCCATAGTCATCAAAACAGAAACCTAGCTATAATAAATGACCAAAAAACACAAATTGAATTTGATAAAACACAAAGATAATGCCAACATACAGGTAATATACCTGGCAAGCACAGAGTTTCTTTCCAATTGTAGAACAACAATCACTGCTATAATTTTCCACCAAAAAAAGAGGTGAAGATCCCCAATAGCAGCAAAAAAAAAAGGTTAAATAACCACCAATAACCCTTGACAATCAAAGAAGGCAACTAAAGAACAGAGCAAGCAAACACAGACTAAAAAAGGCACTAAAAGCTCTAAAAGTGAACCAAGAAACAAAACAGACATTTTGAATGCCACTATATACACACTCTGCACCCCTAGAAGAAAGAGACGACACCAATGATGTTAAGAAAAGAAAATAGTACAACAAAATGACGAATGCCCCACACGACCCTAGTTAGAATCCACACATAAAAATTCCTAGATTTAAGCAAACAGTAAAGAAATCACAATCAAAAACCTAACCAAACCAAAGCAGAGCACAAACCATCTGAAAAATCCCCAAAATCAAACAAATAGTACACAAATCATAATTAGAAACCTAACAAAATCAGAGCAGAGGAAAAAAAAACTTATCTCCCATAAACCAAACACGTCCAATCCAACAGAACCAGAACAATACCCTCCTAAACAACTAGCAGGCAACCTGGTACAACCACATTTATTTAATACCAAATCCTGCAACACCCATGCCAAGCCCTGCAACACCCACCGATTATAAAAATAAAAGGCCCCAAATCCTGCAACACCTAACAATTTTAAAAAATCAAAGGCCCCAAATGTTGCAACAGTCAATAATCTAAAAAAATCAAAGCCTCACCAAGAACCCAAGCCAAGCCAAGCCAAAACCAATCTAAACTCACCAGCTCAGCTAACATAGACGTTTCTTCTCCTGAGAAGAACCACAGATGAAAAAAAATAGCTCAAAGATGTTAAAGCTGCACATAAAGCCATCAAAACTCGCATAGCCATGCTACGCCAACAAAGAAATGCTCACACTCCCCCAAGAAAGGAGCATGTAAGCAAATCTCTAGATAGCCTTGCATTGCACCAGAAGACCACAAAGAAGCAAATCTGAACATTGATGGTTCTGGGTTAGGAGATAAAAGGGTTACACAATGGTGCTTGCAAAGTGGATCTAAAACTATGAACTTGTTCCTTGGTTTATCTCTAAGGCATTCTCTGGTGCAAAAAGAAAGAAATGGGAAGCTGTAACTTGTTGAAAAAAGACAGGGAGAAATATGGCAGGGAGCTTGCCACGTAGCCACCAAAACTAACAAAAGAAAAAAGCCCAGAACTTATCACGAGAATGAATAAAACTCTCCCCGATAAATACTTTGAATCCACAGTAAAAACAGCACAGGAATCCATTGTGTGAATAAAACTCTCCCCCATAAATGCTTTGAATCCACAGTAAAAACAGCACAGGAATCCACAATGATTTTAGACACAATGCATAGGGATTCACTGAGCAGCTTTAGTTTTTTTTAATTATATTATATGTTAACGAGTAGTAATTTTTCCTTTATAGACTTCTTTTTGTAGGTGTGACTGACTTTTGAAAAATGTTATTTCTCACGCTCATGGCGGGGTGATTTCTATAGTGTTTTTGAAGTAATTATAAATTATAGTATCATCGGGCTAGGATTCACAATGGCTGGCCAAGTTAGGCTTTTTTAGATTTAGCTCCTTTGTTTGATAGACAATTATAAATTGTTATATATTTGTTTATTATTATAAAACTTAATTAATAAAAAATATTTTTTAGTCAAAAAATTAATTTTGTTTCCAGAAAAAGTGTTTTTTTATTTTACCAAAAAATATTTTCTAGAAGTTGTAAAAATATTTAAAAATATTTTGTTATTTGTTGATTATATCAAATTTAGTCCTCAATGTTTTTATTGTTATATATTTTGTTTCAATTTCGACAATCAAATAAAGCGTATACTTTATTTATTATTGTTTTATTATTATTTAATATTTAAAGAAATTGAATTTTATATATATATATATATATATATATATATAACCAGTATGATGCAACTCATAATCAATGATGTACCTCAAATATTTGAGTACCCTTCGTATTACTTTCTAATGATCTATAGTTGGATAACTTTAAAAATTTACTTAGTTTGCTAACTAAATAAGCAATACGAAATCTTGTTCAATTTATAACATACATCAAGTTCTTAATTATCTAGGAATATTCTAATTGTTCTATTTTTTCACCTTGATATTTTAACAGATAGACACTTATGTCCATTGATATTCTCATAATATTATTAACCCGTTAAAAAATTTGTCAAGAACATTCTTAACATTATAAGATTAGAACAATATTAATCAATCAGACATTCAAGAAATATTATTCATAGTATGACATCTACAATACCTAAGTTTTTTATGTCAAACTTGTTTAGTTGATATTTTTTTATTAGACTTAATCATGTGATCATTACTGCTTAAAATAAGCATATCATCCACATAAATATATACAATGACATAACATTTATATGTGTTTTTAATATAAACACATTTACCAACTTTGTTGATTTTCAATTTATTTGACAATATAACTTTGATAATTTTTTTTCATATTATTGTTTAGGTGCTTGTTTTAAACCAAATAATGATTTGACTAGTTTACAAACTTTCTTTTCTTACTAATTGACAACAAACCCTTCAGGTTGTTCCATGTAAACCTCCTCATAAAGGTCATTATTTTAAGATAGTTTTTTTTTTTTACATCTATTTGATGTATTTCAAGCCTCTTAATAGTTGCGATGACTATTAATATTTGTATAGAAGTTATTAAAACTTTATTGTTGTTCAAACTCTTAACAATAAATGTAACTTTATATCTATTAATAGTGTCATCAACTTTCATATTTCTTTTAAATATCCATTTATGGCCTAATAGTTTACTTTTGGGAGGAAGATCCACTGGTTCTTGTTATAAACCAATTTTGACCTATTGACTTTTAATTTAATTTTACATGGATTAAATTTTAAAATTAAAGACCAGGGATTTATTTTGATGAAAAGTATGATTTGTCAACTTGTGGAAAAACTAGGGACTATAACGTGTTTTGTCATTATCTCCTTATCATCAAGATAATGATAATTATCTTTTTTTTTTTAATTTAATTTTTAATCAAATTCAAATTTCAAAAAATATATATTTATAATTTTATTTTCCCATTAGCAGAAGATGAGATTACTTATTGTGGAAGTGTTGAGGATGTTGGTCCGTCCACGATCATCCCTGGCCCGTCCAGTAGCGTCATAGGTCCATCCACGAGCTGAGATGATATTAATTATTCTCAAATCTACATGGATATTACAGACCCGACCTCGAGTTGGATGAGATGAGAAGATTATTATATATAATTCCGTATTATTATATGTTATGATAGTTATGGATAAATGTATAGTTAATTTAATTTTAATAAAATGTTATGTTGTTTTAAATGTCAGTGTATATTTGTTATTTATAATTTAATATATTATATACTACTTATGTGAATTGTATTTTAATGGTGAAAAATTGATTATTTGTGGTCCTCAAGGGGCGTAGCGTGATGACAAAGGGCTTGAGATCTGCACAGCAGGTCTCGAGTTCGAGTCAGAGCGTGCACCTCTTGTAAGAGCCTGGAACAGCCGGGGTTTTACTCGCTCACCTGGGCCCACAAAGTGCGCTTTCCAGGGGATGAGGTTTCCTCGAATCCAAAAAAAAAAAAAAAATTGATTATTTGTGATGGTGTAAAATGAATTCCTATTTTTCTTTAGTAGGGAGATGATAACAAAATAGACTGTCCTTCCACCCTCTGCGTAAAAACATTATAGATAGAATCTATGAAACTTTCAACTATACTAAAATTATAATTATTTTTATTCCTGTATTATTTTATTAATTAATTTTTTTGAATGTGCTAACTTACACATAAAATTAAAGGAAAACCCCAAATAGAAGGGGCATTTTTTACTCCAGACGGAAACGACTGCAGTCCGTGCCGAGTTGAAAAAATAAAATAAAAATAGGAAACAGTAGACAGGTGGCGTCCATAATTCGTCACCACTTCTTTGTCGATTTGTCAATTAATAATCAAACTAGATTTAATTATCAGCTAGTCTTTGTAGTCTTATTTAACAAACAATTTGATCCTTGTAGTCTTAAAAGTAATCAATTGATCATTAGACTAAATTCAACAACAGAAATCAATGAAAAAATTGGTATAAATTCAACGTTTTTAGCATGAGAAATAAGCAAAGAGTCTAACTTTTCCATTAAATTAAGATCCTCTCTCATTTTCCATTGTGTTATGTTTTCTCATTTTAATTCAATATAAATTAATAAACCCAAATTAAATGAAAATGATTTAATACGTGTTTAAAATGAAAATAATTTAATTTATCATGTTTTTATTCATCTTATAAAAAACAGATCATCGATTTCAAAACTAACATGAACTGTTATGTTCTCTTAGAAACATGAGAGAGGATCCAAATCCCAAACAATAGAGGTTTAATAATCATTTGTTAAAATAAAGGGACTAGTTAAATTACGTCTTGTAAATTATAGGGCCAAGGTATAATTTACTCTTTAACTACCACTACCACCATCAACCCAACCCAACCCAAACACACAGATCTCTCTGTCTCCATCATTTCTTCCTTCCTTTCTTTTATCTACCAAACACACCCTACAATCCTCCAAATGACTCCAATTACGTCGGAGAATGGCGTTGACGGCGATGACGAGCGAGAAGAAGACGATGAGGAAGACGAAGAACAAGAAGAAGAAGAAGAAGAAGAAGAAGAACAAGAAGAGGAACCGAGACTCAAGTACCAAAGAATGGGAGGTAGCATACCTACCCTTTTATCCAGTGATGCGGCGTCGTGTATAGCTGTTGCCGAACGTATGATCGCTCTTGGAACTCTCGACGGCACCGTTCACATCCTCGATTTCCTCGGCAACCAGGTGACACCTCACTCTATCGCTTTCTCTCTGTATCTTTCGAGACAATTGCTTATTAATTTGTCAAATTTCTGCATTTAGGTTAAGGAATTTGCGGCACATACTGCGGTGGTTAATGATCTTAGCTTTGATGTGGAAGGAGAATATATAGGAAGTTGTTCAGATGATGGCACTGTTGTAATTAATAGTCTTTTCACCGACGAGAAGGTTTTGAGGTTTGAATATCATCGGCCGATGAGGGCAATCGCTTTAGACCCTGGATATTCTAGAAAAACATCTAAAAGATTTGTTGCTGGTGGGTTAGCTGGTCAATTGTGTTTTAATTCCAAAAAATGGCTAGGCTACCGCGACCAGGTATGGACTAGTATGAGTATCGTGTACCTGGTTGAGAGTCTGGTTTTTGTTATTGAATGCTGCTGTGAATTTATTTGTTGCAATTAGGTTTTGCACTCTGGTGAAGGTCCAATACATGCTGTGAAGTGGAGAACGAGTCTCATTGCGTGGGCTAACGATGCGGGTGTGAAAGTTTATGATGCCGCTAATGATCAAAGAATAACTTTTATTGAAAGACCGCGGGGGAGTCCGCGTCCTGAGCTTTTGCTCCCTCATTTGGTTTGGCAGGTTAGTTAAAATGTTGACCCTGTAAGTTGATTGAATACTTTCAACTGTTCTTTTCATTGTGTTTATTATATTTTTGAATCTAGTGGTTTCAAAATTAACAACAATGTTTTTGCTCTCTGGCTTTGTGGCATCCCATCACATCCAGGATGATACTCTCTTGGTTATTGGGTGGGGGACGTTTGTGAAAATAGCATCGATAAGAGCTAATGAGCAAAAGGGTGCCAATGGGACATATAGGCATGTTCCAATGTCTAGTATGAACCAGGTGGATATTGTGGCTTCTTTTCAAACCACCTATTATATTTCAGGAATTGCTCCGTTTGGTGATTCTTTGGTTGTTCTAGCTTACATTCCTGTTGAAGAAGATGGAGAGAAGGAATGTAGTAGCACCATTTCATCAAGACAGGTATCTTCTCTTTAATTCTATGTGGACTTTATTGAATTATGAACTCTGATCCATATCTTAGTTCATCTCTTGCATATAAAAAATGAATCTTGATAGCAATTTATTATGAAATTAGGTCTTCACCTGTTTAGATCCATGACAACAGTAAAAAAACATTTATGGAGAAATACACACTGCTTATGTGTACGTGTATTCCTGAGGTCTTTATTCTAGTCTGGGGTCATTTTATCTTCAAGCTTTTACAGTTTTTTTAAGGTTCATGATTTTGCTACATCTTTTTAAACATCATAAATTCAAATTTTAGTATTTTACATCTTGAAAATGCTAGCAATCTGAACCATTTTTTATGTCATGGAGTTGTGCACTTCCATGGGCTTGAGGGTTCTGCTTTTTTTTGTCTTCTTCCTTTTCTTTTTTACAATTACTTGTTTCAGGACAAGGCATGGGTTTTATGTTTCTTGTAGATATTATATCTGTTTAGCAGTTTTTATTAATTGATCTTGTTCTCTTCAGAACCTAATCTTTGGTTTTCGGTGCTTGCTTCTATGTTTGCTGTATTTCATTTATGTTGTTAGCATGCTTATGAATGGATTGTTGACAATGACATGTTTCTTCCCAGTGTGATTTAGCTCCTTTCTGCAAATATTTTAGTTTTAAAACATGAAAACCTGTTTGCAAGTCACTTTTGTGGAAATAGGTAGAAACTGTATTTGCTCAATTATCTATTTTAATCAGGGCAATGCACAGAGACCAGAAGTACGTGTAGTTACATGGAATAATGATGAACTTGCAACAGATGCCCTACCTGTACATCGTTTTGAGCATTACAAGGCGAAGGACTATTCCCTTGCTCATGCTCCTTTCTCAGGTTAACATATTGGATTATTTGAAATTCATGGTCTTTTATACCAGAGGACTACATTTGAATAGCTTCAATACTTTTTCATGTGAAAGCAGGTAGCAGCTATGCTGGTGGTCAATGGGCTGCTGGCGATGAACCATTATACTATATCGTATCCCCAAAGGATGTGGTGATTGCAAAGCCTAGGTTATCATTGATTCTTTCTCATATTTTAGCTTTTGAAGAGAGTCATTTTATTTCCTTGCTTGTGCTATGAGCTTGTAGGTATTGATGGTTCCGATGGTGTTCTAAATTAATTTTAGAACACCTTTCAGTTCTAAATGATTCTTGCTGTCTTTTCAAGAATAGGCAGTTTGGATTTTATCCTGAATTATTCTCTTCTGTAATGTATCAACAGTGTTGTGAGTGCCTAGTTCGTTCTTTTAACTCATTTAACTCACCCATTCACCCTTCCAAATTGACACCTTATGATTCAAAGCATGAGCTTATCATGAGCATTATGTGTTAAGCATCTAAGCTTGGATTTATCAAAACAATCTGAAGTTCCACAACTTCCCCAATCCACCAGCCTGGGCATGTGTTTGTTTTTGTTTTCTCTTTTGGTTTTCAAGAGAACTTAATTTATTTTTCTATGTTAGGGATACTGAAGATCATATTGCATGGCTTCTAGAACATGGTTGGCATGAAAAAGCATTAGAAGCAGTTGAAGCAGGTCAGGGCAGGAGTCAACTCATTGATGAGGTATTTTGGTTTATTTATCTGTTAGACAACGTTAAAAGATTTAGAGGTTTGCCATGTCTCGTACAACAAATACAACGCATAACTTCTTTTATAATTAAATAAATGACAACATTTTGTTGATCTTGATTGTAGAGGAAGACCTTTTTGCTACAGTACAGAAACTAAATTTTTTCATTGTTGTCTCTCTTTAAGTACACCTTTATGAATTAGCAATTTCTGCATAAAATTTGGTGTTGCTTTTTAAAAATACAGATCTGTCTCCCCTCTCCTCTTCCTTATCAGCGCACAAATGATCAAATGAGTTTTGTTTCATTTTTCTTTATGGTTATAAATCTAGTTTTTTAATTTTCCTCTGCATGTGCTCGTAAGTTTCAATAGTCACACGTTGCGTGATAATGCTAAGCATTCAGTTTATTTGTGCTTGGTTTCCAGGAATTTAAAGATTGGAAGCACAATATTGATTGATGCATGCATAGTAAACAGTTCTTCTGGATAATGGTTTCTTCAATTTGTGTGGTATTTGAACTCTTAAGCATTGTGATGCCCTGTCTTACCCACTCATTTCTTTTCGTCAATATGTTCTTTCAGTTTTAGGTTATAAAGCTTTCATGCTGCAGTTGCATGTAATGATTATCTTTCATTTTAGAAAAAGAAGCATGCGGGGTAGATATCTTCTTGTTAATTTGTTTTTTGTCTTATGTGGTCCTTCTCTGAGATCCATGTTATTTTGAAGTGAGTAATGGCTTAAATTTTTATGCTATAAGCACAGGTGGGATCCAATTATCTTGATCATTTGATTGTGGAAAGGAAATATGGTGAAGCTGCATCTTTGTGTCCCAAATTGTTGCGAGGGTCTGCTTCTGCTTGGGAGAGGTAAGATTTAAGAAAAGCAACTAATTTGATATCTTCTCTGCATTCCTTGTTAATAACTGACTAGAGGCTTCCTTTTGCAGATGGGTTTTCCATTTTGCTCATTTGCGTCAGCTTCCTGTGTTGGTCCCATACATGCCAACAGAAAACCCAAGACTTCGTGATACTGCCTATGAGGTTAGCGGAATGAAAATAACTTCATGCAGTTCCTTTCATAACTTCTCTATTGCATTGGCTCATGATCTAGGTATTTTTGATGCACAGGTTGCTCTTGTAGCTCTGGCAACAAATCCGTCTTTTCATAAAGATCTCCTGGCAACTGTCAAATCTTGGCCACCTGTGATTTATTCTGCATTGCCTGTTATATCTGCCATAGATTCTCAGCTAAATACTTCTTCAATGACTGATGCACTCAAGGAGGTTGGTCAGAGAACTGGTGTGTGCTGTTGATTTCTGAAATTTGATGTTGCATGTCACTAATCACAACTCCTTTTGATATCAGGCACTAGCAGAGTTATATGTAATCGATGGGCAATATGAGAAAGCCTTTTCACTTTATGCTGATGTAAGTATGTTCCTGTGAATATGCACACAAACAAAGCAGTGGTTTTGTCTGCTTAAAATGATTCAGGAAACAAGGTGTTGCATTAATTTTATTTGACATATTTTTCTTATTTGTTTTCTTTGTTGGCTTTCACCTTTCAGCTTATGAAGCCGGATATATTTGATTTCATTGAAAAACACGACTTAAATGATGCCATCCGCGAAAAGGTATGACTGCATGATAAGGTGAAGCAGCTATTGTATGTTTTGTTTTTGTGGTTTTCCTACTCTGTTGTCATTGTTATGTAAGATCAGATTTGTATCTCCATTTGAAATGTTGGGTTTGAGCCTAAATTTTTGTCTCCAAAAACAACCTTTTAGATATTTACTATATGCCTGTAGTCCTGCTGACATTTTGACTGTCACGAATATGTATTGCAAGTTAATTGACCTCAAAGGAGCCTTATTATTGATATTTTGAATCTGAAATTTTTATGCTTTCTGCATATTATTGCAAAAATTGATGGTTTTTCTTTTTGCTTTCTAGCTTTTTTAATTATTCAACCTGTTCTTATTTCATCATGTGATTGACTCACTCTTAATTCTTTTGCTTGTGCTTGTTCAATTACAGGTTGTCCAACTGATGATGCTTGATTGCAAGCGTGCAGTTCCTCTATTGATCCAGAACAAGGACTTAATTTCTCCTCCTGATGTTGTCTCCAAACTGTTGAATGCCAGCAATAAGTGTGATTCAAAATATTTCTTACATTTATATCTTCATGCATTATTTGAAGCAAATCCACATGTTGGAAAGGATTTTCATGATATGCAGGTATGGAGAAGGCTGGCTATTTATTTTTGACACTATTTCTTTTTCTATCTATAATGTGTTAAACTCAATGAATAGTTCCTTCTGTGAAGGTTTCGGTTTCTTTTACAGTTTTACTAGTAGTAGTAGGAAAGGACATGATAATCTTGAATGCTGTGACCTTAGTGTCAAAATTGAAGTGACATGAACAAAGACATTCACTCATTCTTATTACAGTGATTTATACATTGTGACATGCCATGAAAATGTGTTGTGGATGTCATTGATGCAAGTAAGCTGTACATGGCACCTTGTCACAATATCATTTTTGTCTTAGCTGTTCTATCTGCCAATTTGAATTTAAGTGCCATCATGATCAAGTCACTCTTGTCAAAAATGAGCTACATGTTCCGCAACTCTGCATCTTGTTGTCAAGCTTCAGTTTAGTAAAGGTCATGTTTTTATTCTTTCTTAAGCTACAAGATCCATTTTTAATTGCTGAGAGGAGCCATGACAGGGGTTTCTCCCAAACGATTCATCCCATTCCAATTGCTGACAAAAATGTTAATGTCTCAGCATTTGGTCTTATTTTTAGCTGCTCGATATGTAATGATTGACATGTCTGTGCAGTCTGCAATATGTAATGATTGATGTGACCTTTTTATTTTTATCGAGACAGGTAGAACTTTATGCAGATTATGATCTGAAAATGCTACTTCCTTTTCTCCGGAGCAGCCAACATTACACCCTCGAGAAGGTTTGAATAGTCAATAAACTGTCAATTATGATGTTTTATGTCAATGGATGTCAATTCTTCCTGTAGTTATTTACTAATGAATTGATCAGTTGAACTCTTCACATCTCAGGCATATGACATTTGTGTCAAAAGAGATCTGTTAAGAGAGCAAGTCTTCATACTTGGAAGAATGGGAAACTCAAAAAAGGCCCTAACTGTCATCATAAACAAATTAGGGGACATTGAAGAGGTATTTATTGTATTTGGCTTGAAACCATCAGATGTTCTATTTCTTTTTTGTTTTTTGTTGCGAGTATTGGCAGCAATAAGAAAAAACATTATTGTGGCTGCAGGCTGTAGAATTTGTAACTATGCAGCATGATGATGATCTTTGGGAAGAATTAATTAGGCAATGTCTTCACAAACCTGAAATGGTACGTTTAGGACTTGTTCTACTGATTGCTGTTGTTCTTCACACATTCTGTCATGCAAAATATCTATATGTTTGTTGAGTTTCCTTCTCTTTTCTGCAACTTGGCAGGTAGGGGTATTGTTGGAGCACACCGTTGGCAATCTTGATCCTCTATACATTGTAAATATGGTCCCCAATGGCTTGGAAATACCTCAGTTAGTGCACCTGATAACTTGTTTTGTTCAATTTCTCATTCAATCCTCCCCTTCTCTTAAATGAAAGTTTTGCAATCTAGCTGTTTTGAAAAACAAGGACAACATCTAACTTGCATTGTAATCCAAGGTATTTTAAAGTAAATTACCCATGGCTTAGAATCAATGAGGCTAGCTTGCAAATAACCTTATTGAGAAGATACAAGAAGGGCCATAATTGAAGTCTAAATTGTTGTCTGAAGTCGGTCACCAAAAACAGATTGACAGAAGGCATTATACATGACTAAACCTGCAAACACATGATCTCCATGTCTCCTACGGAACACTGATTCCTGATGACCCCGCCTAATAAAATCCAATATGAAATAGCCTGCCCCAAGTTAGCGAGTCTTCTAAGTAGGATTTAAGGAACCATAGTCCTAATTAAATGAGAATACTTTCTATTCTCCCTTTTGGATGCAAAATTCATTATGATTGATCAGTGTTACATATAAAATAGCCTAGATACTTTTTAAAGCTGCAATAGTTTTTATTTAGCATTAAGAACCGAGTTCTGAGCCAACTACACAAAGGAAGCTGTATATTTGCTCATGTTTGATGATAGACTGATTTCCTATTAGCTTCCTTGTAGTCTGTTTTGGTATGGAAATGCTAATTAGATTATGCTTCAAGATGACACTGTTCATCATGTGTAATTCTTAACTATATACAATGTTGCTTTCAGGCTTAGGGATCGTCTTGTCAAAATTATCACTGATTACAGAACTGAAACGTCTCTGAGACATGGGTGCAATGATATTCTCAAGGTATCATGCTTCATGTACCTTTCCTTTTCATCTGAATAGAACAATTTTTTCTACTTGCTAACATTCTGATTCTGTTTTGAGACATACAGACTGATTGTGTAAATCTCTTGATCAAATATTACAAAGAAGCAAGACGGGCTCTTTGCTTAAGCAATGAAGAAGAAGCTCGAGTGAAAAGGGATGGCAGAGGGGATTCTCAAGCAATTTGGAGAACAGTAGGTGCAAGAGCCATGGAGGTTAAGTCAAAAACTAGGGGAGACACAAGATGTTGCATGTGCTTTGATCCCTTCTCTATACTAGATGTATCGGTTGTCGTATTCTTTTGCTGTCATGCTTATCACATGTCTTGTCTTATGGATTCCATGCATACTGTAAGTGGAAAAAAAGGGAGTGGAGCCACTTCCAGGATGTCAGAATATGACTATGATAACAATGATGAGGATGACTACGATGAGGAAAACAACGATTCTGGTGTGATTCGGTTGAGATGCATCTTATGTACTACTGCTGCAGGTTGAGATAGTAATGGGTCACCTATAGTTTTTTTCTGTTCCTTTTCTCTTTCCTTTTTTGCTCCGGGTGGGTGGTGGGGGTGAGGTGGTGTTGTGAGTCTTAGCTTTATTTTTCGTGGCGGTCATTTCTTATTTTATTTTTTTCCTGTTCATATATATCATATGTTGTGCTATTCATCAATTGTTCAATTTTGGCTGAGCTAGGTTTTTGTCAATTGATTTATCATATGGATTGTAGTTATTTTCGGGAAAAGGTTAAATTATTATTTTTTTGGCTGTTTTGTGGAGATTTCAATGTATGCACATTTGCTGCTTTTGTTTTTCAATTGTATTATTAAATTTGTATAAAAGATTGAAATTGGATGATCTTTCACACTTGAGATTTAAAAAGAGAGGAACCCAATCTTGAGTGGTTCTTTGTTCATCTTGGTGTGTAAAAATCTCATTTAACAGGTAATTAGGGCACATAAACCTCGCCTGCTTTTGAAAGATCATTAAAACACCAGTGTCACAACAAGATTGCGAATTCTTGATTGGAAAGGTCTGGGAATAAGCTGCTCGGTAATGTTGTAATAATAAGATTGCGAATTCTTGATTGGAAAGGTCTGGGAATAAGCTGCGCGGTAATAATGGAGTAAACAAAATCACAAAATCTGAAGACAAGAAACTACAGAATATCACCACCAAGTAAACCTGATACCTAACGATTTCAACTGGTGAAAATGGCAAAATCGTTGTCATTTCTTCTGTTGTTTGTGTTAATTCTTCTTAGTACTGCTGTTCATCATGACGTTAATTCTTAACTATATACAATATCATTGCTTTCAGGCTTAGGGATTGTCTTGTCAAAATTATCACTGATTACAGAACTGAAACGTCTCTAAAACATGGGTGCAATGATATTCTCAAGATATCATGCTTCATGTACCTTCCTTTTCATCTGAATAGAACAATTTTGTAGGTGATGCTCCCAACCAAGTAAACCTGATACCATATATTAATGGAAAGACACGGATCTTTCCCTCTCATATCAAAATTCATTATATAGATTCAATTATGGTCAAAACAGTAGCTAAAAATAAAAAAATGACAGGTTTGAATTTTTTTATTCTAATCTTTTTGTAATGTTTGGATATTTTCCAACAAGCCCTTTTTGAATATGAATAAAATTAATCAAGACTTGTTGTTTATTCTTTACTATTCTTTTGAAGTCCACCTTAATTTATGTATCTCGAAAAAGTTCATTAATTATCTCCTTGAATCTCTTTCCTCTCAGTCTTATAACTGCAACAATAAAACTTCTAATGGATTTCTTGATATTGAAGCTAGGACGACATTGCATTGCCTCTTGGATCGCAGAGTACAATGCTAAACTTGCCTCTAAGATTGAAAACAACGTTGGCTAACTCATACTAAGTTCTGGTTTTTTTTTCAAGGGACTGCTAATATATGTATGATCCAACAAATTGGAACTATAATGATACAAATAACAGAATCAAAATTCATTGTAAATTCAACTTTCGTGAATACTACTAAACTGGGTCGTTAAATAAACTCTATTGGCGCAGAAGAGAAGCTTAAAACCAGATGTTTTATTCTGTAACCAAAACCGTATATTCCCTAATAAGATTGTATTTTCAACTTCAGGTTTCTGATGATTTATGCTGGTGTATTAAAGTTAATGAATGTAATTTCAGTTTAGTAAAATAAAAAAAGTTCAGTGACGACTATGCTAAATGGTGCCCACATGTCTGAAGTCTGTGGATAGAAGATTCGTATCATGGCAAACTACTTTCCACTACTTGGGTATCGATAGTCCTAAGCTGGTTCCACAAGGCCGAAGTCATAGATACCCTTGCATGTATTTTTTTATTAACATAAGTGTTTGAGTTAGTTTGCATGTACCTCGACTAATCTTATGGATCCTGAAATTAATGACCATGTAAGTCTTCTGACTCTGAGAGAATTCAAACTCGTGACCATTAGAGAGCAAATTCAAAATCTGACTCCGAGAGAATTCAAACTCGTGACTATTTAAGAGCAAATTCAAAGTCTGACCAGTTGAGCTCTCTCATGTGGTTGATTCCCTTGCATTTTGGATTAGTGGATGCTAACCCTGCTAGTACTAAGTACTAACCAGTGAAAACATTTACTATCACAACTCTTGGAATTGGTCAAAATCTAATTTTTGAATTTCGTGAGAAAACTGTATCGGATACAGGACACAAACTTCAGCAATAAGACAACAACACTTCATTCGGAGTAGACAGACCACTTTCCTTAGTTTAAACAATGTTAACGGCGGACTTCGATGCAAATTTGGTTCCCTTTCTCTTTTGTTCTTCCCTTCTAGCTTTACTTGCAGTCATTCAGTTCAACAGTAAACTGGCAAGATCAATCCATTTTAATCTCTTGTGCCTCAGGTCTACCTAAGAAGATGACAGGATACTTTTACGTAACCTGTAAGAATTAGTCATTTGTTCTGTAACTTCTACCCCCAATTAAAATCATGGAAAATTTTGTCCTATGATGAATCTAAAGTTAAAGATAGAAGTCTAACTTATTTTTATAATATATTATTCTTGTTACGATGTGCTATGTATGTGATTGTCGAGTCCACATGAACCTGTAATAGTACAGCCATTTTCCAATCACTGTTGCTGCGGAATATTTATTTTGTGCCAAATGTCAAGTAATGAATGAATTCTTTTCAGGTTACATAGTTGTTCTCCGGCAAACTACAAAGTTGCCACATAAGAGGCAACTTTGGAAATCCCGAACATAGTTTAGCTGAACTGAGCTAAGGAGGGAAAACCGAATGTTGAAGCTATATAACCTGATAGCAGTGACTAAATATTTGTAGCTCAAAATGGAAGGGCCATCATGTCAGCTGTTGCTGGGGTTTCTGATGCTCACAACAATATGTGCATCGGCAGCACATCTTAGGACCACAATGAGGTTTGGTGGGATGAGATGGTACGAGGAGAGCAGTATGGCCTCCGTTAATGCGATCTCACCAGAATTTGAAGTCCATAACTACACGCAGTCATTGGATCATTTCAACTTTAAACCAGAAAGTTACGCTACTTTTCAGCAGAGATACATATTGAATTACAAGTACTGGGGTGGGGCAAATACCAGCTCACCCATCTTTGTTTATCTAGGCGCAGAGATAGATGTAACACAAAATCTTGATTTGTCAATTGTTGATCTTGCTGCTCGTTTTAAAGGTTTGCTGTTGTATATAGAGGTAATTAGTAAGCTTCATGAACTAGGTTGCTCAAATAATTATTGTTATAGAAATTTATTTATATATATACACGCATTACTCTCATTACAGAATTGCAATAAGAAATGGTAATATTTCCTATTACAGCATCGCTATTATGGAGTCTCAATGCCTTTTGGATCAGAAGATGAAGCATTCCAAAATTCCAGTACCTTTGGATACTTGAGTTCTGAACAAGCATTGGCGGATTACGCGCAGGTGATAGTAGATGTTAAGAAGGATCTGTCGGCAGAAAACTGTCCTGCTATTGCAGTAGGAGGATCATATGGTGGAAGTAAGTAAGACGCTTAGACTTCAGATATCTGTTATCGATAAATTACTGTCCTGAAGGCTGATCTTTTGCTAAATATATTATACAGTGCTTGCATCGTGGTTTCGTCTAAAATATCCTCATATCGTCATCGGTTCTTTGGCATCATCCGCTCCAATACTCTACTTCGATGATATCACACCACAAAATGGATATCATGTTATTGTTTCAAAAGATTTCAGAGTACGAAATTAATCCAGTAATATTGAAAAAATTAGATCTATCAATATTTCTAATGATGCTTATATGACCACTGGCTATAGGATACCAGTGAGAGTTGTTACAACACGATACAGCAGTCCTGGGCTGAGATTGATCGAGTTGCTTCTGAAACAAACGGGCTTCTAAATCTGAGCAATATCTTCACCACCTGTAGGTAAAGAATAAGATACATCTTATGCACCTCTAAACTCAGCCGCCCCAACGCTTCCTGGAATTTTATTCTGATATGGACCTTGTTTTGTTCCATTCTATGTTCAAGTCCTTTGAACTCTTCAAAAGATCTCAAGGTCTATACAGAGATCGCATACATGTGGGCGGCTCAGCTAGACAACCCTCCATCATATCCAGTCAATAAAATATGCAGTGCCATAGATGGAGCACCATCTGGAACTGATATTCTTGGTAGAGTTGCTGCTGGGGTCAATGCTAGTGTTTTTGGGAATTCATGCCATAGTGCATCTGGTTCAGGATTGAGCAGAAAGAGTGCATCGGCATGGGAATGGCAGGTGCTTGTAAATCCTTCATGCTTTCAATCCAGTGTTTCTTGCGCAATTTTGTTTTCATTCACTCCACAAAGTTCTTCTGCATCTTTCAGACATGTACGGAGATGGTATTCCCAATGGGATATGGTGAAAATGAGACAATGTTCCAATCAGATCCTTTCGATATAAACAACTACACCAAAGAATGTGTTGATGTATTCGGTATCAAGCCAAGGCCTCATTGGATCACAACTGAATTCGGTGGACACGTAAGCTTTTCCTTCCGAAATTCAGAACATAAACCTATCTTTTATCTCAGCAACAAATTAATATGTCACTGTTCCAAAAATCTTTTCAGGACATAAAAACTGTACTAGGAAATTTTGCAAGCAACATCATTTTCTCAAATGGACTCCGAGACCCATGGAGTGCTGGAGGGTGAGGAATCAAACTTTGATCCCTTTTTACTTAGCCATATTGCGAATTTACTTTTTTCTAATTCATTCATTCGTTCCTTTTTATATATACTCACCTGCAGAGTTTTGGAGGACATATCAGATAGTGTTGTTGCTTTATATACAGAACAAGGTACGTTGTATTAGTAAATTGTTTGGGTATGGAAAAAGTAAAATTAATTGATTCAGAAGAATGAAGATATTGTTTCTTAGATGTTTATTTATCCTATATAAAGAGATACAACTATTTTCTCTAAACCTTTAAAAGAAAAGATTAAAAATAATGACAAAGAAAAGAATTTTTTTTCTTTGTATAATAACAGGTATGTATAAACTTAAAATATTATAATGAAACTATATAATTATTAATAAAATTATATGACTCTTATATTTTTAATTAAATTGAATAACTACTATTTAGTTTTATCCCAACAATCACAAATATCAAAATTAATTATAAAAAAAAATCTTAAAATTAATTATAAAATTAAAAGAAATAAACTCAAAAAATAATTAATTTCACTGACAAATTAAATTTTAAATGTTAAATGTCACCTTTTGATATTATAAATATTTATTTAATAACTTTAGAAAACCACTAAAAAAACACATTTACAATAATTTCCACTTAATTTATTATATAATAGAAACTATACATCTTTTTTTTTTTTTCTTTTTCATTCACTTACAAACTACTCCATACTTCTTTTGTTCTGCGGAAAGTGTCTGAATTTCATTGTTTTATTTTGGCGATTAGGATCCCATTGTTTGGATCTTTATCCTCCTACTTCGAGCGATCCTGACTGGCTGCTAGCATTACGGGACAAAGAGAACAAAATTATTGCATATTGGCTTGCCGAGTACTATGCCAAGCTTAATTAGCAATAAATAGGATCTGCAATAAAAGTGTTAAGGAGTCTGTTTTTCCTTAGTTTTAGGTTTGCTTTTACTGTAATTTTAGGTTTGTATTATGTGGTTGTTAATATGATGATTATTAAAGGTTTATATAATTATTAATTTCAGAACCTGTAAAATTAATCGAGATACATATAATTTAGCCTAGATATCTACATTAATAATAA
>Ga0307510_10003248_pt1 | contig 18905 bp, 21 predicted proteins | sample 12_EM_MG_FD_207224 | JGI IMG/M metagenome (GOLD analysis project Ga0307510, IMG submission 207224) | Populus trichocarpa ectomycorrhiza microbial communities from riparian zone in the Pacific Northwest, United States - 12_EM | ecosystem: Host-associated > Plants > Roots > Unclassified | place...
AGACGGAGGATAGATTGCATTTTGGGTGAGTGGGAGTCGGCGATCTCTGGATGAACTACAGGCGCACACATACCTGGTAGTAGTGGTATTCGGCGGCGTCAATGATCGCGATATCGCCGGCTTTCAATGGCTTGCCCGCGGCATCAAAACGGTTGTACAGCTGCTGGGCGACGCTCAGTCCTCCGGATCCTATCCGCGTGTCGGGTTCAGTTGGTAATACAGTCACGGTAGGAGGGGACAGGCGGAAAAGGGATTGTGTGAGATCATGATAAGCACGGGACGCACCTCCCCCCACGACTACAATTTTGAATTTGTCCTTGGACGGCGGTGCAGCGGTGCTCGCCCATCGCACGCGATCGACGACTGCGTATTGCCGCAGGATTCCAGAGGCTCTCCGTATCGGTAGCATGACTACTCGACTTGGCGATGATAAGAAGAGCGAAGAAGACTTTCAGGTACCCTCTCAGCGGTGCATGGGAAGTGATTAAACTGATGGCGCAATTGTGCCTGTCCTAATCGGAAATCTTTCGCAACAGTCACGTAACCGTTTTCATGTCGCTATCGCTCTGACCTTAGTGCATCATGGCGAGCAAAGCTTGCTGTATGGTCATTGGGCCTATCATTCTTGCAACAAGGGATGCCTTCACAATTACAAATTCAAATGCGCCTATCGCGTCGTCATTGGCTTTTCGTTGGCGGTCGTGTTATCACAACCTTTCTCTGGCCTCTTATGCTCAAACAACGCCCGTGTCAAGCATTCAATTCATCAGCTAGTCTCCTTTATTTATAATATGCAACATCACGGCTCTCACGGCAATCCTATATACCATCATGGCACAAGTGAGTAGCCACAGTTCCTGGGCCATAAAAAATCCATATCGGTGCTGAGCACCTAGAAGTACGAGTAGGGGACCAGAGATCTACTGTAGTCCGCAGGTTCAACACCCTCTAGTGAGCCTTCAAAGGTGTTCATAGACGTATAATTCGATCCGACTTTCTTATGCCAGCTTGTTGGCCCTGTATTCTCCGTGAACTCAGAGGAACGGGGGCTGAATGCTTGCCCCGAAAGGAATACAGTATGGGAGTTCTGCATGTGTCTATTGTATTACCCAAGTGAATGGTCTACTGGTCCATGAAGTACGATCCCACTCATCTCGAAAGATGATGCGGTTCACATAGGTGACTTGGTCCTCTTTTGCTGTCCTTCTTGTGATATTTAGGTGATGTTGACCTAAAAACTGGTTGAACTGACTTGAAGAAGGGCGCGACAAAGAATCAAACACCCTCTGAGCTGAGGGAAACACAGAAGGTAGTCGGGATTGCCCATTGACATTGAAAAATGCAGTCATAACTCCGAGAGAAACCACCCCACCGGAGACAGTGACTGGTATAGGGTTTAGACGACCAGCCAGGTGTTCGACTGGCCTAAAGTGTATGTGACATATGAAATGTGCCGAGGATGTTCAAATCGGTAGATGACCGCCCGGAGAAGGTCAAGAACGCGTAGAAGGGCAAGACTGAGCATTGTCGACTTTGGAAGATACATTGATAATTGTCTATCGCGGAAGACAGCTGCTGTTCGTACGATCCTCGAAGCATTCCTCCTTAGCGTCGAACAAAATCCATGTGCATACCGATCGTTCCTGACGCAATCCGTAGCAGATGATGTGGACTTGGGAAGAGGGTCTCTGCGGAGGTGTCGGCGATCCTGGATGGTCGGTATTTCACCTCCCTTTTCCCTCGACCACCGTCGTATCATATGCGATAGCACAAACATGCAATCTGATTTCTTTACCAAACCCACGCACATGTTCTACTGATACAATGGATAATAAGATATCGCCATTAATAAATAGTAGCGACACCTCTACCTGTAATTCTATCGTGAAGTCAACAATATGTTCACTACACCCTCATAGGCTCTGCCCGATAATCGGACAGTAGTTGTATAACCTCGGACCTCGATGTCATGTCGGAAGGCGTATCGCCGCGGATGTCAGGTATATTGGGATCCGCACCGTGTTCCAGTAATAGCCGACAACATCAACGCATCCCCTCCCTGACGCCTTGTGAAGTGGGGTCCAGCCACTATAATCAGCAGGAGCATTGACCGCTGCCCCGTGCGCAAGTTAGCATTTGAGTAAAATCAACTCGTCCAGTCTCTGCCGCCAAGTACAAAGGAGTCCATTTATCCTGATCTTGGGCATTGACATCTGCACCGCAATCAAGTAGACGACGCCCAAACTCGAGATCTCCCCTCTGCATCATGCCCGGCGTTAAGTTATTGTGTAGCGGGGTCTGAAGCCAACGGCCCCGAATATCCGGATTTGGTGAATGCTCAAGTAATAATGAAGAAACGTCGAAATGGCCATTGTACACAGATGCGTGTAACGGGGTCACTTCGAGACCACCCTCGGCGTCTACATCTTCTGGATGCTCTGTAAGAATGTGTGCTGCCAAGTCACGAAGTCCGAACCGTGCGGCGTAGTATAGGGGGACTGCGTCCGGTTTTTCTGGGAACGTCGTGCGCATGGAATGACGACGCCCCAAGTCTTCGTTATAAACCCAGAGCCAAGCCGCAAAGTGTGGTTTGTCTGCGTCGAACAGACATTTCATCCCGTCCATAATCTGGGACGACACATTTTCGACTCGCGCGTGCTTGACCCAGTGTTTGGCAGCGTATTCCGCAAGGGGGAAGTTCTTGATCTTGTCACGGTCAACATGGTCGTCTAATCGGAGGAGAACACCGAGGCATGCTTTCGCAAGGATGGTATGTGCAGGCTCGGGTAGAATGTGATACCGCGACACGTCTCTGCTCGACTCCGCAAGCCGACTTGACACCAAATATTCTTTGACCGAGAAGTGCGCAAATTGAACGATCCGTGAATCCTTCGAGTCGCCCTTGACTATTATGACCAGACTCGAGCATGTCGACATCACTGCTTCTTCTTGATCCTCCCACCGCCAAGCAAGATCCAATTTTGGGATCCCTTCTGCGTTGAAGTCAAAGGCGAGGACTTCTGCCAGCTCCTCGACGCGAAGGGGGCGAACAGCCTCTACAAGACATTGCAACATTCGATGAGCGTGTTCTTGGTTCGACTTTTTGATTGCCCTCAGTATCCGCTCGTAAGTCTCATCCAGGCTTTCGGGCAGCTCTTCAAGGACGTGACGGATACTGGGTGGGAAACAGTGCCGCAGGACTTCCAGTTGGCAATACACCCATCGAAACCTGTGTCATGACATAAGAATGGCTCATGAGCATCCGATAATATCCGTACATTCCATCCGCCTTTTCTGGCAATGTCTCAATCACTAGGTCCTTGTCCTCATCCCGCCATCTTCGCATCCTTCGGTCTTCATGAACAAAAGATCTGACATAATCTGCGATATCCTGCTTTTGCCCAGTTTCATCGTGAAGTGATACAGGATGCGGGGTCAATGGTTCGAGAATGGCCTGAATGTCAAGCTCCGGGCGACTGGTAACACATATATGAACATCCGGGAGGTGAAGGCCAACCAGTTCCTCGACGAGCTCGAGTACCTCTTCTCGTGGAGACGGAACACTTGATGTGAGCGGACACTCGTCGATTGCGTCCATGATGAGGTATGTAGGGCCTTGTGCATCGAGAGTGAGCATTTCTTCAAGACATTTTATCATAGCACGATCGTTAGGCTTCCGAACTCCCCGATCATGTGAAGAATAGAGTTGGGAGAGGATGTCACAGCAGCCATCAGACCGAGTAGAAAGCTGGATGAGAAGGGAAGGAAGTAGGTTTTGGAGTTTTTGCTTGTCGATGTCCTTGAAATCGAAATAAAAATAGGCGATTGAGGCCGTTCCAGCATCGTGCAAGATCATGATATCTTGTATGACCGAGGAGCTGAGTTCACCGCGTGAGTCTGGTAGGATAGAACGAGTGAGGAAGGACGAACCAGAGCACGCTCTTCCCAGAACCCGCTGCACAATTGAGATTAGGTCGGATGTCACGAATTGAGGACTAAGAGGAACACACGTTTTCCGTGCACCCACAAAAACGAACTAGTGGACTTCCATTCGTTGAATATGGCGCCTTGGAAAAACCATTGAGCTGTGCCATCGTGGTGGGCTTTGGATGCGATGTTATGATTTGTGGACGGGTCTGAAGGCGAAAGCCAACGTAGGAGATTATCGCGGAGGAGGTTTCCTGCGAACAGATCTGAGCATTCGGAAAGAAAAGTAGGGAAGCTAAGAAATGACGAACGGCTAGTATCGTCCAATTTGCCATGGATGCTCTGGCCGACATCTTGAACTTTCTTGCCAACACTTTGTACATCACCCCCAACCTCTTTTACCCGCTCATCGACACCCGTCACTTTCCCCTCGACGCTGTGCGCGATCTTCAGCTGCTCCGCAGTTGCCATCTTTGCCTCCTCTTGTGTCAAGTTGTCCAACCTCCGTAGACTTTCTTCGATGTCTGTGTTTCCCATCAACTTCTTCAGATATCTCTCTGGATAGAATTCTGGTCAACAATGATAAACCAGTGCGAGATCAACTCACTCATTACGCCACGTTTCACTTCCTTTGTCGCGATCCCAATGATGGTGAGTACCTCCACCACTATATCCATGGCTATCCCCATCATGACGGTGGTAGGTGGTACCTCGATGTAGATTTCAAGCCGACGGAAGAAGTATTCGATACGGCTGAACAAGTCCATGAGAGTGTCCCGGCGGGCGCTGACGTCTTTGGCCGCCTACAGTGTACATGTCAAATCAGTGGCATAATGAGAATAAAGACGCCTGACCAAGAGGAGAACCCCGATGCCCGTAAATATTGTACTTGCTGGTGAGAATACCTGAGAGAGATATATTAGAGCACAAATTCTCAACAGGATGACAAGGTATCGTGACAATCACCAGACCAACACCATCGCCAAGGGTGGCGTTAAACGCGTAGAGAACGTTGATGATTGGAGTGAGACATTTTGCAAAACCTTCATCCCCACTCTGGGATTGATCGAGTGAGGGTATTTGCCTTCGAAGGACGGCGAGTACTGTATCAGGAGAATGGCAGGATTGAAGTTCGGTAGCAAGAGGATGTGAGGTGATGTCTTTCCCGGTCTTCTTCTTGTAGGCTTGGAGAGCGGCGTTGAAAATGGAATCAAGATTTGAGCGCGAGGTGGACGGGGAGGGGGTACTGGACATCGTAGCTCGTGGTGAAGGTGGAGGGTGGTGAATGGGACGCATCGATAAACTATCGATAAGTAGCCGCCCAGAATTGTCTCCCCGGCCCGAAGGCATTGGCGCTGGTGGCCGCACTGGGCTGTTTGCCCTCGTCCAACCAGTGTCCAACCACAGACAATTAACCTCCCTCAACTGGCTGTTCTTATCGACCGTACGAGTCATATTTCTCATCGGTCTTGTTCTGCAGATTTTCGGGCTTCACGCTCCTCTTCTTTCTCTTGTTCTGCGCCTTCTACGTGTGGCAAACCGTTCTATTCGTCTTGAGCATAATGCGGCTGGTGGACATGTACCACTTTCATGCATATCTCCTTCAAATACCTGACGTACGCCTCTCACCCATATACCATTGCTCATTTCTCAAACATTTACCAGGAAGATAACCAGGCCATTTCTTGGCCCGAATTCGTTCGACGGGTCGGAACTATTTGTAATTCCAACCCACTCACGGGACTCTCCTCGTAGTCTCCGCACCCACGTGCCAGCGAGGGCGCTAAATGGGATGCGCACGATATCGCGAATCGGATCTTACAATAATAAAAACTTCCTGATCGCCCTTTTAACAAAGGGCCCATTGGCCTGCGTGTGTCACCCCATCGCGGGTTGCCTGCAGAGGAATGTAATGGCCGGACGCTTACGCGTGCCCTGGAGTGGAATCTCCAATTTTATCTGATGGAATACCTGGTTGATAGAAGGGGACGGGTGAGGAAGGTGTTCCTGAAGAGCAAGAACCGAACGGCGTTGGTTGATGAGGGTTTCCACGTTGATGAGGGTTTCCACGCTCGGAAGACGTTTCATATTCATGAGCATCTTGACCACTTTTGCGTCGTTCATCTTGGTGTATCTGCTCATGTATTGGTTCTTCCGATCTTTCAAAGTACGGCTTTCTCTTCACATGATGTGGCAATTCTCATTGTGAAGAACAGGAGTTTTACCAGAACCCGTCTTTTAATAAGCGGTCGCGCATAAATACCCTTTGCCCTGTGGAAGTTCCGGAAATCCAACGAGCTTCCCCACCTGTTTGAACGACATCCCAAGGAATCATATCTCGTTGCGGCTATATACATGAATCAGTTTCCCAACGAAAAGCTGGCGATCGTCATAAGGTGAGATCCCGTGACACTTTTGTTCGATATTCGAGTTCACGCAATAACCAGATTTACAGCGTCCTTGGCTAGTTCTTTTTGCTGCCGTCCTCCTCGCCACGGTCATTGAGACCGATCTATCCATCCACCTCGAGATTACGCCTCATCGACCCGTCTTCTACCTTTCAGTGTTTGGCAATATTCTGGCGGTTGCGCGTGGCATGATCCTTGATAAGGACAGGGTTCTCGATTGCAAGGGCTCGTGACGATCGTTCAGTACTCGCATTTCCTCCCAGACGAATGATGGGACTATCACACTCCAAGACAGTGCACATGCAATTCGGAGAGCTTTTCGCTTTGAAAGCGGTCGCCTTCGCAACGGAACTCGCGAGGTCGTGTTGACGCCGTTCATCGTCTGATTTTCGCTGCCTCCATGCGCGCTGGTAATCGTCGAATTTTCTTGCGAGTCCACCGTCCACGACGGACTGGGATATGTTTGTACAGTAGCTTTGCCGTGTTTGACTTCCAGCGACACGGTAACGTCAAGGTCCGTCATGCTCTCTATCTTACTTCCGCTTGCAGACTCTCACCTCTACGTGTACATGCGCAGTTTGGTGCGCCGACGAAAGTACCGGACGCGCGGCCGATGTCGAACGATGGAAAGATGGAAATATCTTTCGTGTCTATCAAAGCAATGCACCCAGAATGGATTCCGGCAGATCTAACTGGCTCGCTGTACCTCTCGCGCATCGCGGACCTCTCTGCTCGGCGCACCGCAGACGACCACACGCCCCGCCCCCCGGACATAACTGTCGCGGGAGCCACCACAGACCGCGAATGGGAGTACGAACGGGCGCCGCACGAGTCGCAGACTGTGGCTGTGCGGCGGCCCGGTGGGGCCGTTGGCGGGAGCCTCATATTTGGTGTGACGTTGACAATGCTCGGACAGTCGACGGGAACGGTGTACCAGCCTGGGATGGCGCAGAGTGTCGCGCTGGGCGACTCGGATGGGTCCGTCGCGCTCGCCACCCCACAGCAGCAGTATCCCCCGCGGTATTCCTCTACCGTATCTTCATCGGCGAAGAAGGCGACATCAATGCCAATTCCGAGAGGTAGTGGTGAGCTCGGAGGGCGATGTATGAAACGCGCTGTGCGAGTCATATGTCAATGGCGCGTGGAGGCATCCGCGTGTCACTGGCGTCAGACGGTCAATACAGGGGGAAGAAGAGGAGGTGTGACTAGGTGCGGACGGGGGCATGCTTGGGTTGCTCGCTCAGATATATCATGATACTGGGACAGCTGGTGGTATCCATAGGACACTTCTAATCTGTCATTATCAATAGTGGCGTATTCTACACAATGACCACCACCATCGACCCGAATACCCTCCAGACATTATGCATTAAGCCCCAGTCTGGAAAATCGTAAGCAGCACTGGACGATATATGTTGATAATGCAAATCGACGTGACGATCGCCTCTCTGAAGCCTCAGTATCACGAACACGTTGCAAACACGGATGCTTTCTGCGCACTTTTACCCTTGACATCTACCGCTCTGTTCCGGGCAGCACAAATTCTATGGGACACGAGGAGACGCACATCTGCCATAAATCGCGAGTTCCGAGATAGTACGTGATACGTATTGCCTCAGCTTTAGCTGTGTGACTCAGTGTGAAACGTGTGAAGACCTGCCTTGCGATGCGATGAAGTTCACATGTCTCGGTGAAATTGCGGACCTGACTCGGATAGCAGTTATGCCACCGGCTGTTTCCGTGAAGCGTGTTGAAGGCGTGGGCTTTGCCCTCCACGGTGTTTAAATCCCTATCGCAATACAGTACTCGAAGGAACTTACACCCCCTTGGCGATACCTACCTTCCCACAGCAAATAGTCAAGGCCATTTTTATGAGGTCCTATGGCCCACTATCCGCATATTCAAGTGATATCAGAGCTGGGGGTCCCGGAAGCCGATGAACACGGTACGTTATGACCCGGATCCTGTCCTTTTCGAGTACTCACACAAGTGGCTAATCATCTATATTGACAGTTAGAGAATCAATATCTGAAATCGATGACAAAATATCCCATTATCAACGCATTCTCTTGTCATCACCTCGCTCTTATCCTTTGCGCTCTTCACATCTCCGAGCTTTGGCCGTCTTATACAACAATCGCTATATACCATCGGGTCAGAAAGAGGACTCCGACATGTCGACCCTCTATCATACAGAAGCGGTATTACTCGCATCTCATTCACATAGAGTCGGCCAAGATACCGTTCAGGGTTTCTATCACCTTGCGACCTCGCTTATGAATCGCCTGGGGCTATTCGGCCAGCCCAGCGACGCCCAGTACTGTATTGAGTACTTTCGTTATCTCGAATCCCTGCCACTGGAAGCGTCCGGTGTCTCATCAGATGCAGTCAAAATACAATTGCTGTCGGTCCTGGCTTCTCGGGTGAAGCTACGCATTGGCGATGCGGCACGGAATATTCAGGAGATGGCGGTCCGCTGCCGCAATCTCCTTGCCTCCAATATCCCACAGTCAATGTTAAAATTGGCCATTACAGATCTTATAAGATCTAGTGGTGTTTATCAGATGCAACCTCTTGTATGGGAATACATAGACCAAGTGATTGAATGCGTCCGGGAGGCGAATACCCGCCACTACTCTCCCAAGTTTGCCGACCACCTTGCCGTGCTTCTCACAATTCGCTTCGAAGGAACTGGTTCAATTGATGATCACGATGAGGCGATGGCTCTTTTTGACAAAATCATCACCAATAGAGATTCTCCAGCACCATACGTGACGCGTGCCCGGTTTCACTCCGCCTCACTTGCATATGACCGATACCACAAGTATGGGACCCAAGAGTGGGTAGAAGAGGCGATCTACCGCCATCGCGAATTTCTCAGAACACCCCCCACCGACGTCGACTGGCGTCGCAGTTTAATCACTGACAATTTGGCAGGTCTTATGGCGATCCGCGCACGCAACCTTGGTGTCACCGAAGAAGGCCTTCCAGAAGCACTTTCTCCTGATGCAGAAGTCACCCCACTTATTGCATCTCTGCGTGCCAGGTCCACCACCGACAAGACAACTTGGCTGACGGGAGAAGAGGGAACAAAGCATTTGAGGGCACTCGAAGCTGCGTGTCGCGCCACAAATATAGCGGAGATCGAAGATGCCATCGAGTACTGTCGACTCCTCCTTGCTTCAAGTCCACCAAGTCACCCCGCCATATTACACCCTGCGAAAGCCTTGGGAAAAGTCCTATTTCATGCATTCAAATCCACGGATAACATTGAGTACCTCAATAACTCAACTGCTACTTTCTATGACATCCTTCAATTGCCGGTTGCGAGGTTCGATCTCTTCGACGTCATATATGAGCTTATTATCCCTCTATCAGCCCGCTGGACACTTTCTGGAGACAAGAGGGACTTTGATGAAATCATGCAACTGCATTCTAGGGCGTCCAAAGATACATGGGCGAATGCACGTGGCCGACTCCATATGTCATATCAGTGGGCGGACAATGCACGACTCAACGGACACCACAGCACTTCAGCCGCATATGAGACTGCACTCTCATCGTTGCAGGATACTCTGCGATTTGCTCCAACCCTTGAAACACAGCATTTTCATCTCATGACACAGCGCGGCATTGTTGAGAAGCTTCCACTAGACATCGCATCATATCACGTCGGCAGAGGTCAACTGAAGGACGCAATCCAGGCTCTGGAGCAGGGAAGAGCCCTAATCTGGTCTGAGATGCGCAGCTTGCGCGCCTCAATTGACCAAATTCCAGTTGACTCGCGCTTAGCACGGGAATTCACCGTCGTCAACAAGGAACTCGAGACGTTGACGATATCTGACTCTTCGCGTATGTGGAGTAATGACAATGATGGGGTTGGGGACAGCGAAGGAATGGGAAAATTCGGACGTCTCGTGATGCGGCGTCATGAACTTTTGGCGAAGCGCAAGGATCTTGTCTCGCAAATGCAGGCCCTGCCAGGTCTTGAGGGCTTCATGAAGACACCATCATTCGACACTCTCCGCTCTGCTGCCGTGGGTGGTCCAGTTATCATCGTCAATCATTCCAAGTGGCGCTGCGATATCCTGATCGTTCTCCACCACATGCACCCTTCCCTCATCACTACCCCTGAATATTTCTATGGCCGTGCAATCAAACTAAGGAATCTGCTGCTGCACGCGCGAAACAATAACCCGCTCGAATCAAGGAAATCCCGGCGCGCTTTACGATTCGTACTCAAGAGTCTTTATGAACTCGTTGGCCAACCAGTCATCAATGAGCTGCGGAGGCTGGAGATACCGGAACAATCGCGGATTTGGTGGTGTCCGACATCTGTGTTTTGTTCCCTTCCCCTTCACGCAATGGGCCCAATTCCATCAGACGATGGTGTCCCGCGTTACTTTTCAGACCTTTACATCACTTCATATACACCAACGTTATCGGCACTCATCGAGTCCCGCAAGCCCGGCAAATCGTCTTTCGAGAAACCCTCGGTGTTACTTGTGGCAAACCCTGATGCTTCCCTGATAGGGGCGTGGCCTGAAATCCGGTCGGTGCAACGCCTCAATACTGTGACAAGAGTGACGACTCTTTTGGGTGAAAGGGCAAAGGCTTCTGTCGTGCTTGAAGGCCTTCAGGATCATCGGTTTTGTCATTTTATCTGCTACGGAAATCTGGTCCCAGAAAAGCCATTCGATGCATCATTCGAACTTTATGGGGGCGATCGTCTTACTCTCCTTGACATCGTGCGGTCTCGACTCCCCACTGCGGAGTTTGCATTCCTCTTGGCTTGTCACACAGCAGAGTTGACAGAAGGCAGCATCGCCGACGAGGGACTCCACCTTACTGCAGCGGCCCAATTCTGTGGATTCCGGAGCGTGGTTGGGACAATGTGGGGGTTGGCAGATCAAGATGGAGGAGATCTGGCAACACATTTCTACAAATCTATGTTCTCGAGCGATGAATCAGGAGTTCCGTATCATGAGAGATCTGCTCGAGCACTTCGGGACGCTGTGCAATCTATGAGGAAGGAGAAACGACTTCCTCTTGAACAATGGGTGGACTTTGTTCACTACGGCACGTGACTGGAACCGGAATATTTGTGAGTTATCGAGTCGGTTTTGAACGAGTGTTGTCTTTGCACTAACTAGTCAACAGCACGGAGAGTCGAGGGAATGATAATGTGAAATGGGATTTAGCCCCCTACATCACAATGCGGCGTTAGATTGGATGTAACTGGTACATCATCTCTCCCTAAGATGGTCGTGTGCTTTCTATTTATATTGCATGTACTATATAACAGGTGATACACGGAGACGGAATCGGTCCAAAGAGTGTTATGCATCGTTTTTACAACCAATCTCTGAGACCTCTGATATGTGATGGGTGAATACTGCGAGGAACGTCGTGGGTTCGAAGAAGGAAGGGGGAACGGGAGATTCGACAATGAATGAGATTCGCAAAGGCGGGGCGCGTCTCTGCTTCCTCGCTTCTGCGATGATCTCTGCCCCATTTGTTGGGTTGAGTCGGGGGCTACAATTTGTTGCTCATGTTCGAAATTCTGCCACAGTTCTATACGCTACGCATCCTTCTCCGCCCACCATTAGGATTCACAGCCATTGCAAGGACGGTGACCCCAGCGTTTTGTGCACCCCCACGCCTGGCGCATCGATGTCCCTTGCTGCTGTAAACGTGACCTTGCGTTGTGAATCCTGTAAACTCATTCGCCCGCGGAAGAACAGTGGGATACCAACATAAAATGACCACTTATCCAAGTATCGTGGGTAGGTTCTCCCACCACAAGATACCCCATTTCCACTGTGGTTGGCCGGCTTAGGTGTTCCACTGAGTACTGAGATCAGATTGATCATGGGATCAAACCAGAGCACCTCGAACTCTAACAGCTGTCGCGTGCTTGACAGCTTCCGCTCACCAGGTTAAGGAGCTATGTCCTAAGGACGTCTGAGGGTAGTGTCCATTAGGACGCAGAGGTCGTTCAGTACACTGTGGGGGTTCTGAAAGCAAATTTTGAAAGAAAGAACACCATTGGACACGTCGGGTCGTCCCTGGGAAAGAAAAGTCCGGGGAAACATTCCACGAAGGTACAAACAAGTCAGAGGTAGCAAGCGCAGGAGTGGAATGTACGCCGAAGACTCAGTGGGAGCATGTGGTAATTTTGGGCACATTGACAAAAGCGTAAAATCAAAGGAGAAAGGAGAAAGTCGAGACGCAAGTGTGTGTGAGCTGAAGGCATCTGGTCACGTGGACACGTGGAGCTCTCCCGGGCCAGTCCCGGGCCTCTTACGGCAACACGACAACGAAACCGCTCAACGCTAACTTATAAGATATGATTTCAAGCTCGGCCCTCCTTCCACGCAGTTGTGTCCTGAACTCGCCATCGGCCTTTGCACTAGCGTTTCACCGTTTCTCGTATACCACATCATGGTAACACTGTACTGCAGTAACTATGTTGTCCCCGATTTCCATTGCACAAGAATGTGATGGGAGGAGGCCTATGATACATGTTTGAAGAAACACGATTACAGTGAGAGCGCAGCAGGGGCGGTGTCGGGAAGGGTGGGTATTAGTATGTAGATAAGCATCAACATCCGGGGGCATAATCACAGTGACTGTGTCCTTCCTAAAACTCAGCGGAGGATCGGACGAGAAGGGACGGGCCGCAGTGCCTGGGCGGCACTCGCCGCGTTCCAACCAGCGCTAGCGCGACCAAGCAATTGAGGCTTCCGGAGCTCCTCGTCAATCCGCACCATCCCGCGCGCAAACGCGTCGCGATCGAGCGAACCCGTGCCATCCGGATCGCACTCATTCCTACCAATACAAAACAAAAAAAATTAACGAGAAGAAGTGGCTTCAATATCTGTGAGGCGATGGGTAATGATGATACGCACCAGATATCCTGCAGACGCTGCGATTCGAGTCTCGACTTGAGCCATATCGCACGCACAACCCGTCCGTCCAGTCTAGCGTCGGGCCCGGGCTCTGGGCCCGGCTCGGTCTGCGCGGACGCATGGGATGTTCCCACGATCGTGTGGATGTCGATGAAGAGGCAGGCATCCTGCGTTCCGGCGTTTCATAGGCGTCGGCGCCGACGGTGGTGGCTTAGGCATCTTTGGTGCCTGCACGCGCATGTTTACGACGAAGAGCGTGTCGTACCGCGCATGCGCTGTTAACGCCTGCTGCTTCACTCCCAGCAACGTTGACATCGACGTTGTTGTGGCTGAGAGGAAGGCACAGGAGTATTAGATGTACGGGAGGTCGTTGTGCCTTGTGAAAGGATGGAAGACCGGTTTGAGACGGAAGTACGCGCCGAGGGAGGGCGCGAGCGCGGTCGCGGTTGCGTGTAGGTGCGGGGTGGCGACGGTAGCGGCGGAGGGTGGGATGGGCGGTGGGGGAGGCACGCGTTGCGTGTTTGTCAGAGAGAGGGAAGAGCTGCTTGCAGAGGGTGTGCGTGTGAAGACCGGAGATTTTACACCAGAGGCGACGGGGGAGCCCTGCGAGGCAGAACTGCCTACGGCGCTTCGAGGTTAGGAAACCGGACGCTAGGGCAGCCTGGGCGGATGCGCTGAGGGTGGCAGTGGAGGTGGCGGCTGCTTTGTTACCACGGTGAGTGCGGGACGAGGCGGGGGGAGAGGGGCGATTGGGGGGATGAAGCAGGACGGCGCAGAGACGTTTCGAAGGATTCGCCTAGGCTTTCGCCGTCTTCCGTTCCTGTCCCCATCCAATCTCGTTCCATCGGGAATGCGTGCAGTGCGCCGGCGCCCCCAACTGGTGCGGAATCGTCTCCATCGGACAGGAGCAAGACGGAATAAAAGGAGGGCACAGAGGAGGCAGCCACGTGCGCTTAGGCAAGTCGTGTGCCGTCGGTCGTGGAGAGGTTGATGGATGTGCGTGGGGCTGGTCGGGTTCTGGGGGCATGAGCATGGTGTTAGTAGTCGGGGAGGTTGCGAGGGCGGAAACGAGACGAGGGGAGTTGAATGATGGCTTGCCCGGAGGCAAAGGGGGTGCTTTGGCGAAGTTTGGACGGCGTCCTCGAAGCTGATTAGGGGTGCGCATTCGAACGATAGCGGTTTGATCGTTTGGAGGGGGTAACCGCTGAGGATGATCGTGGCTGGCACGGACGGCCCATCGTCGTTGACATCTTTGGGGTCTATTAGAGAGGGTTTAGGTCGGAGGTACGTTTTTGGTACCGTTGGAGGGATAGGTGCTGCAGAAACTTGAAGTGTTGACGGTCGAGGAAATGCTCAGCGGTCAGGCTCGGAACGAATCGGGTGATTGGTGTGGCATCGGAGATCCGTACGTGCCAAAGTTCGAGGGTTTTCTTTTTCTCTTTGAAAGCGATGTATTTCTCAATAAGTAGCTTCAAAAAACCAACTATCGAGAAATGCCATGCCACGACGATGCGTTTACGCACATCCCAGCTTGGGGATAGTGTGGGGCTCAGGGTGGCTCAGGGCCGGGTCATACCTTGCCAATTCCATGCCATACATGATACATCACAATTTTTTTTTGCCTTCCAAAAAAGTAAGGGCCTGTTCGGGAACTTTTTGGAGTAGATAGGATTTCATTTGTAATCTCTATTTGGGGGGTGCCAAATAGAGATATCATTTTAGTGCCTCAGAATTTTTCTTGCACAGTCTGAACGCACTGTTATTAAGGTAGGGCGCATAGAGTTACGGTTCGTATCACATGACGTGACATTTCTGTGACCACATATCCCCATGATGTGACATTACTGTGACCAGGAAAGAGTTGCTCCTTTGATATTGAGTACTGGTCCATCCAAAATCAGATCTGACTGTTCTGCTGTCCCCCACTGCCCTTCCTTTTCTATCCCAATAAAATTTTGTTTTCCCTCACTACCTTTCAAAAGTTTCACCTTTCATCATTGGCAGCTAGTCAAGTATCATTAAAAGGAATAATATTATTGGAGCCAATGGTGTAGTGGTTATGATGTTTTGCTTACATGAGTGAGTGGCATAAGCCTGTTGGTTTGATTCCATGTGGTGCCAGACATTTTTGCATGCACCAAAAGTCTAATGTGCCCTTCAAAAGCACTTCAATAAAAATTCCAAGACCACAGATATGTTCAAATAACATATCTTCATCTGGCTTTGGTCACTAAAATCACACCTATTTATTTCTCAAGAGCCTACGTCGAAATCTTTCACCATTTTGTCACCTTTTGTCACAAATGATCATGTAATACAACTGGACCAAACACGGGACAAACATCACATTTCAACACCCAAAAACCTATCTCCTTGTTCAAAAATGGTTTTTAGAAGAAGATAAAACTACAGATTTGTTTTAATAAGAAATCTACATCACATTTCACTAATGAAAATCACATTTATTTCCTGTGTCAAGAGTTTATATGGTTTTACAAGGTTTTTTGCAATTGTCACAGTCGGTCATGTGATATGAACCATAACTCTGTGCGCCCTACCTTATACTGCGTGCAAATCAGGGTATTTTACTAAAAAAGAGTTGTACAAAACTTTAATTAAGTGTTAAACAATTATAAGGGTCTTTTCATCCAGGAAACTTTGAAAAAGAGTTTAAGTAAATACTTAGTAATGTTGAGTGAAAAAAAAACCCATAAAAAAAACTTAAACTCTGATCAGACTCTTCCTGGCCCAATAAGTTTCTGGAAAAAATAATCAAACTCTTTTTTCATATTTTTTTTTCATGAGAAAGAGCATGATTGTTCTTAAACATTCCCATATATCATATCATTCACATGACATTCCAGAAATAAAAGCAAAAACTCTTTTTATGTGAATGATAAATACTTTGACATTTTTTTTTTTTTTTTTTGAAAGCGTTTTATTACAGTGTAAATCTATCTTGTATACACTCAATAGAATTTTCCTGTAATAAATGATAGGCGGCGGGAGGATAGACCAGCCCCGCCTATCTCACTATAGCCGGACTCCGGACCAAGGTCTGGGTGTGAGGGAAAAATGTGTTTACCACCCCTGGGTTAGGGGTAGTGTGGGACTCAAAACGTGATGTGGACCTGCCCATTGGGAAGGCCCGTCATGCAATCCTACCCACTAAACCCTCACTCACTTATGGCTGGTTTGCCTGTATTTCCTATGTGTTCCTCAAAGCTGGGTCCCAAGTGTCCTTTACTAGTTTCGTGAATTTCTTGTTTTGTATGATTTTCAATGCTGATACCTTATCGATGGTGAGGCGTTTGTTGATCATGTGGTTCCATCTTGCGCTGATCTCTCTTTCGGTGAGTACTTTTCTTGTATGACCCTTTTGCATCTTAGGACCCATATTAGGTATGCCGATTCCGACAGGAGGATTTGGAAGAGTCAGGTCGGGCCTTGGTGGGTAATCCTTTTTTCTTGTCGTTGCTGATTGTGTCTCCTAGGTCTTTCTGGGCACATGTTGATGCATCTGCATCCAAGGATTGTTCCTATGTCGATGTTGGGCCATGTGGCAGACCGCAAGTCCCAGCTATCATCTCAACTCTCAAATGTCATTGGCGAGGGTCAAAGGAAAGGTGGCAGATGTGGTGGATTTAGCAGACATTGCGGGCACGGTGGATGTAGCAGATGTGGTGAGTGCTGTTCAAGGCTATCGTCACCAATATCACTGCCATCAAGGAGCTTGCAGGTGTCACCATCCTGTGTTCTGATACTCTACTTCGATCCACCTTGTGAAGACACCAAGCAAACAATCAAAGTTGCCCTTGGTGTCAAGGTTAAGATGGTCACTGGCCCGGGTGATCAGCTTTCCATTGCTAAGGAGGCTGGTTGTTGCCTTGGTGTTGGTGATCACATCTATCCTGCCAAGGTACTCAAGGATGGTCCTCCCAGGCAGCCAATTTGCCTCCCTTGGCGATGATATGATCATGGGTGGGATTCTTACTGAAATCTTCACCTATGCTGTAGCCCATGGTCTCTATTTGATGCTCCCCACATAAGTCCCTCTCACTGCTCCTTGTTCTCAGTCGCATTCTGATGGCTTGTATAGGGTTGTCCTTGTTGTCATAATCCTCGAGTCAGACTTCTTCCCGCGTAAGTTCCACATCCATTTGAATGCCCCACCTGGTCAGTCAGACCACAATGATAAGAAACTGCACACCATCATCTACCTCCAGGTTGCCAATCGCACATGGCATCCATCCACAAGTCATTGTACTTGAAACAGACATCGTTCATCCACCACAGTGTACGCAAGGTTGGTGTGGTGGGTACAGTGGACATAGTAGGTGTGGTAGATGCAGTGGCAGTGGACATGGTGGGTGCAGTGGGCACGGCGGATGTGGCTGACGGTTGGATGCAGCAGATGTGGCAGACTTGGTGGATGTGGCAGATATGGTGGACATGGTGGATGTGTTGGACATGGCAGAACAGTCCAGGGGAGCCTGGGGATATGGGAAAGGACCATAGGTCAACTTGTAGTCACATAGCATCGAAAATATCAGTTCTTTCTGACACAAATAGGTGTGATAATTCAGCAAAGTATCATATAACATCAGGTAGCAACAATATTCGTATTCGCACGCCTGATTGGCTTCCAGTGATGCTATCTGATCAGAGTCTTGGTGAGCTGTATAACATCAAATCAAGTCACATAGTGTCAACTCATTTCTTGTTGGGCATGACAACGTGGACTGTGATGGGCCTTGTGGTTTCAACAGCATGGCTGGGGGGAGTAATGGGTGTAAAGGCATAATGGAGGGAAAGGAGCAGACTATCATTCAGTGCTGGCTTTGGGTCAGGCAAGGATGGTTATATACATGTACGCTATGTGCAAGGGGTCTAGGACGAAAAAAAGAATAAGGGAACATATGAAATGAGACCTAAACAACCCTATACACAGTTAGATACAAGTCTGGCAAGATGTGGTCCCAACCAAGGGCAACTGGCAAGGTGTCATGTGCATTGTGCTTGATGTTGGTATGATAGCCATCAAGGGGACACAACTCAGAGTGGGCAGCAGTAGGACTTCGTAAACTGGAGGCACGAGCCACGGTGAGACTGAGCTTTGGCGGTTTTGAGCATGCGACGGCCAGAAGTCTTGAAGCTGGAGGCATAGGCGGCAGTGGCGATGGCGGGGACAGCAATGGCAATGGTAATGGCAGCGATGGCGATGATAGTGGTGGCAGGACTTCATGAACTGGAGGCATAGGCAGCGGCAGTAACAAAGGCCATGTCATTGGCAAGGTGTTGTTGGGGAGAGAGGTTGGATCTTCTGTGGCATTGTGTTGTGGCGCCGTGTCATTCCTAATTGAGGGCCCTTTTTTCAGCGCATCAGCCTTGTATATGTGCTTATCTATGCACTTGCCTTCTGCTGTGTCGTGGCATGGCACCTTGTTGTTCCCAATTGGCAGCCTTTTCGGCAGTGCCTTGCATGTGCGATTGCCTTTGTCACATCACGCTGCAGCACTATATTGTGCCCAGTCTAGTGTTGCTGGCAGCTAAGCCGGACCTTTTCGAAAATTGGCGATAACAAATTAAATAAAATAGCTAAAATTATGAAAATAAAGATGTGAATGGATTAGGTCAAGAGCCGGGGGGTCACTTAAGA
>Ga0307510_10003249_pt1 | contig 18905 bp, 18 predicted proteins | sample 12_EM_MG_FD_207224 | JGI IMG/M metagenome (GOLD analysis project Ga0307510, IMG submission 207224) | Populus trichocarpa ectomycorrhiza microbial communities from riparian zone in the Pacific Northwest, United States - 12_EM | ecosystem: Host-associated > Plants > Roots > Unclassified | place...
ATTGGCCCATGCGCAAACTATGTCAGCTTTCATTCAGTTGGCCCATGTGGGCTTTCACGAAGGCATAGGCAAATTTGCACATGGGGTTTTACGTCTACATAGTACATAAGTTGCTGAATTATGTGTGGGGCCCGCATGTCTCGGGGTGGGTAGTCAATTTCGCCTCCCCCCACATTCGCTTTCCGGTAGTGTTAATGTCCGTGGCTACATAGGTTCGACGTGAACTCAGACTCTCTTCACGTCGTTGTATAAATGTGCTGAGCGCGGACAATGTTTTCCGGGTCCTACAGCTTCTCCATCGGATCCAACTGCTCCGCCGCATTTGGCACCACCGTGACCGGCAACTTGAACGCTGGCTGTGGTGTGTGGACCACTCAGCCCAACAACTACGGACCGGGGTTCAACAATATTGGTGGCGGATGGCGCGTGGAGGATCCATAGAGCCCTCATTCGGGATGCAGGGCTTGACGCCGTGAGGGGTATTTCCCTCCTTATTCAGGTATGCGGTGGAGCGCACCACAACTTTCATCAAGATCTGGTTCTGGCCACGTCACGCTAGCATCCCAGTAGACGTGTTGAACGGCTCTGGCTCGATCAACACGAACAGGTGGGGCATGCCCACTGCGTACTTCCCGGACACCCAGTGCGACATCCAAAGCAAGTTCACTCCTTCGAACATTATCATCAGGCCGACATTCTGTGAGTTCGCTCTGTCCGGCGCCGTCGGTCTAACGCTGAAAAATACACTGTCTTGTCGTTGTACTATATAGGTGGAGACTGGGCCGGCGCGGTCTACCCGTTTCCTCGATGTCCTGGTTCCTGCGTAGGTGTGTGATATGTTGCGCCAGTATGGAAGGTGAGACAAGACCCGACTGTTGGAAAACACGCAGATTATGTCAACAACAACCCCGGCGCATTCTCGAAGGCGTACTTTGAGCTCGGCTCGGTGAGGGTGTACGAATAGATGACATTCTCGCAGGATTTGTTCCTTCGTCAAGTTTGTCTGGGTAAGAGTACAATGTCTTCACACAGGCTGCGGGCGTAGGTATTCTTGGAAGGGGTGTAGTTATTGGACCCTGCGTTAGCGGACAGTAGTCGATCCAAGCGATGATATCTATATATATTTGGGTTCTGTCCCCAAAGGCGACGTAAAAAGAAGTCGGGGAAGTAAGTGTAGCAGTGTGAAATTTGTCGATGTCAACTCTTGTCAACATTGAGGGACGTACTCTCGTGCTCGAACAACTATAGGTATATGTGTAGCTGGTCCGGATATATTTAAGGATGGAGGGATGATCAGCCTGATGACACTACCGGTATTGCTGTGCATCCTAAGGATGTTACAGGTTCGCCTAGCGTGGGCCTACTAGGATGTCCCTCCCGCTATGTCATGTGAGAGCATTTTCCTTCCTTCTCCAGATTCAAAGATCGTGCTGCAAAGGGGAAAGGACCAGGGAATCGCGGTAAGTCGGCCGAAAGCCGATGGAGCATTTTCTCATCAGAATATCAGAATACCACTAGCGCCCAGGGTGCGAGGAGGACCATTCAGATCTAGAGGGGGACTTGTATGACTCGACCGTGACACAACCAACGTGCTACCAAGTTTGTGCCTTGCCCTTGGGCGAATCACCTGCGGAAATTGATACAATAGTTCGTGTGGGGCCCCAATGAGTGTCCTGTATCAATAGCGACTGTACGCAACCACGCGGCCCGCGGGGCATAGCAACGATTTACAGAAGGGCGGCTGGCGATGGATCGCCGCCTTACCAGTACCAGTACTAGCGAAGCGACGGATGAAACGAATTGCGCGTGCGGGGGTCAATGTGTCTGTCAATGGCGCCTACGTACAACCACGCAGGGCGCAGCACACAGCAACAATTTGCAACAAACTAAGGAGCGAGCGGCGATGGATCGCTGCTCTGCCAGTTCCAGCTGGCAAGGAATCGAACCGCGCTAGCCTGGTACGAATCGGACGACCCACAAAGAGGGTGGGTCATGACACAGGAGTTGGGTATTTGGGTGTTTGTACGGGCCAATATGGTACCAAGGAGGCACCGGATCATGCCAATGGCATTTGTGTGGTCCGACGGACCCAAGGGAACACCACCGCGTTGGCTGACCTTGCCACGGATTACAAAGAACCGGATTGAGATGGGACGAGGGACCAGCGAAAGGCCAACTTGAAATGCAGCGCGGCTCTGCTGGTGGATAAATCATCCGAACCCACAGAATGTCAGTACAATACGTAGGCAGGCCTGAGAATCCGCACGAGGATGTGACGTTGACGGGCGATTCCCGAGCACAGCAGAAGACCCACCCTACTGTATGACTGAATGAGTGTCGGCAGTTCAGCACCGCCCAGGAAGGAATGCCCAGTTGTCAAAAATTTGAAAATGATCTGCCGATGCGCGAAATGACGTGATCCTGGATTTCATATACTGTAAACGATAACAAAAGAAGATCCTTTTCTGGACGGGTTCTTAGGTCCACTAGTAGCCGTAATTGTCCCACAACCGTGTTGGCTTGTATGGCAGGTTGCGCCCATATGCAACCTCCTTCTTGGTCTCCGAGTTCCAGGGGCCGTCGACCGATCCGGTTCTGTTGTGGAATCTTAGCGCCCGAGGGTTAATTCGTGGATACGGGCACATGCCACCGCCCTGGCGGGAGATAGAAACTTCACCTATAAACAGACGTGCGAGCATCGCAAGCAAGTCAGGTGATGGGCGCCGGCAACATTGCAACAATAGAGTCTTCGGCGCCCACGCGCCGCACTCGTGACCGCGCCGCACGCCCCTTTTGGAACTGAAATGTGCGGGATGTCATCAGGTTGGCGGAGGGCCAGTCTTGGAAAGCAAGTAGAAACGTGGACTCGGTGGATAATGCACGATCGACGTTAATCTAACAATTCAAAAAAAAAAAAAAAAAAAAAAAAAAAAAGAGGAGTCCGGAATTGCTGCGGAATATATACTGGTGACCCGGCGGTTGGCAACCCCACAGCCAGTAGGTACTTGACTCGGACCTGGGGATCAAAGGATCTAATCGCTGGAAGGCGCCTCGTTACCACTTCTCGGAAGTGAGTCGGACCACAATTCATTCGCTGAAATTAAGAGTGCCTGGTTGTTTGTACGTGTGCAATGCTGGGCCAAGGAAACCTGTGTGCACTCGGCTGAGCTGCCAGTGGTCTTCTACCAAGAACATCAGACATTTCATATGCACCAAAGCCATCAATGATCTTGGTTGCGAATTCATACCCACTGGGAAATCAGATGGGGACCGCATGTAGATGTCCTCCAAATGGCATTAATCTTGCTCTGGCGGTCCAGTCTACGACAATGGCGTCCGGACGTCGCTTGGCAATTCCCCATGTGCATCAAATGACTCCCACTCTTCACCACTAACGATCCAACCTGCAAACGGTGCACTAGGGCCTAACAACGATTGCTTTGCGGCCTGGTAGGTCGTTGCCGTCTGCTTTACCTTATGGTATGAAATACTCTCCCTATGGAAGCTGAGTGGAGTGTTATGAAGACGTAAACAAGCGGACACACTGGGGCACCAGGTGACCAAGAATGCTGAGAGTGGTGCGGGTAAGCTCAAATAGGGAAATCTTTGAGAGTATCGGGCTGTATGGTGGTTTGAAATGGTAAAGACTGAGACAAACAAGGCGCAAGGTCCGCACCGGAACTTAGAATTGAACCTGTGCTTTGGCGATACACCTCGCTTCTGGCCGTTGATGAGGGCCTCCCACTGGCTGTCTGCCACCCAGCAAAGTGCTGCGGAGGGTCGAAATTAGGTTCGTCCCAGAGATACGGTTACTGCTACCTGACTACGAACCATCATTCGAGGCACTACTGCCAGTGGTTGTAGCAGAAACCGAAGAACGCGAGTGTTGGAACGAATGATCCGTGAAGTAGACCGCCGGATGGACAATGCCATGTGACTCTGGAAGGTCTTTGTTGACGTATTCAGGTCAGCAGACCGCGGCGTAATACGATGCCCGTTACAAGTAAAACAGGCATGACTTACTTTCCAAATTCCCGAGCCTTTCATGGAATGCACGATCACAGTCCGATTTAACCTGTGCTCGCATAGATTGGTCTACCTCGCCAATCACGATCGCGTGGATGTACACGGGTGCTAGAATCAGACTCGCTAGCGCCCCCTGTATGCCTAGCACGGACCAGCGCGCGATCTTGTCGCTGCAGGACATGCTGAGAACGCGTGGTGCATCACCACGCCCGGGCTTAGTGCGCAACACACCGAGCCGCGCATACCCGTCGCGGCCCCGCGAGGGCGTGCTCGGTGGCAGGAGAGGTCGCATGACGGCGTCCATGCGCGCGGACACCTCGGGGTCCTGCGTGGCCGCAAGAAGTCTCATGGATGCGTCGCCACCTGTGAGGAATTGAAAAAGACAAGAATAAAGAATGGGCAATGAAAATAATAGGAAAGCCGAGAAAAGGGTCCGTCTGAGAGAGACATACATGGCACAGTCGACGCGTACATCCACAATTGCACGTTGTCTCCGAGCGCATACAGGCCGTCCGGGCGCGCGTAAAGCCACGTGGGCTCGGACTCGGACACGAAGGAACACTCGCCTGCCACAGGTTCTGTAGGTGCGCGGGTCCGGGCGTCGCGCTGTACCTCCTCGAGGAGCCACCGTATCGCGCCGCGCCGGGCGATCACTTCCGCGTGCGAGTCATGGAGGGCCTCGCCGTGTTTGGGCAGACGGGACTCCGGGAGGCATTTGGCGCCCGTGCCAAGAGAGAGAAGCCGCGTGTGGCGTGTACGCGGATCGTGCAGCGCGAAGCTGGCCAGCACGGTGTATTTTCCCGGTTGCGGGGCACAGGGCAGCTGGGAGTACTGCGAAAGAGAGAGGGAGACGACATCATTGACCGCAGTGGTAGTGTCGGTCTGCATACTGCATACATGTCCTATCTGCGGCGCAGGCTGCGGAGGTTTCCAGAGTCAGCAAATCGCTAGTTTTTCCCACTGGCAACTGACCGAATTTGAACGAGACTAAGAAAGAGAGGAGGAGATCATGATCACTGATCGGATGTAATAAAACTCTGATTTCTGTCCAGGCCTCACCTTGCCCTGTACCGCGAGACTACTGTTGGTTTTGTTAGAAGCCTGAATTGATCAGAGCACGTTGCACCTAGACCAAGTGCCTCACACCACGTGGAGGAGAGGAACTTGTTGTGACGTCAATATGTTGAAAACCCTGCGCCACAACCTGGCGTTGCCTCGCTCCATCACACCACTTGGGGCCTCCACAAGTCCCACAACATTGTTCAAGAGCTCATGGAGCTGTGACTTATGACGGAATTGCCCATGACAGTAACTGACTACGGTTCGCAGTGGATAAAAAGGGCACTCTCCGTGCCAACTTGCACGGAAAGCATTTGCTTCTGTGCCGTTGATAAGCGTATCTATTCCCCCACCCACGCTACCTGCCTTCATAGGAATTGCAAATTCATCATCACAGAAGAACCATACCTCGTACTGCTGATACCTCGCCCCTCCGAAAACCTAATCATGCCGCTATTCGGAACCAGACGTCACAGAGCTCGCGACCGGGCCTATGTCACGGAAGAAAGGCGACCTCGCTCAGGCTGGGCCCGCTTCTACCCGCGCAGGGACCCCGACCGTGTCGCCGGCGGATACCGTACGTACTCTTACGCTCAATTCCCCCTTGACAGATGTCAGCCCTGTGCCCATCAAAAAGTTAACACACCTCGCAGGCGCTGCGCTCGCTAATCCTAACACTACGCGCGAAGGTCGACGTCATGCCAAGTGGGAGCTTCGCCGCATGGTACGCGCGCTTTTTTTTCTCTTCTTGACTGGGTCTTATGACGCTACTTTGACGAGTAGGGCCGTGGAGGTGAGGCTCATGTGTCGTTCATGACCAAGGTCAGGCGCACGCTCGGCATACGGAGCACTAGCACGCGCCGACGCAGCGAGAGACGGAGGTGAGACCCGGAATACGCCGGGCGTGGCGGGTGTTTCGGACCGCGACCGCACTACTACAAGTAGTACCCCCTCAGCGACACTGTCCCTGATCTTGGGGACAAGTTTACTGTTGAATTCCGCTTATCATGTCGTGTTGATCCAGAACCAAGTAGCAGTTTTGGAATACCATTAGTTGATGTTGATGAAGATAGGGACTTGCTTCGCCGTTATCCCTCGATCACTGCATCGATCATTGTGTCCGATCACAGATAATTGACTTGCCTCAATGAGACCTTGCGTCAAGCTAACCCTCTCCCCTCGAACACGAGGCAACCAAACATGTGTTTGTGGATTGTTTATGCAAAGCCATCCAATTGTAATGGTCTGCAATGACGTACGATTACGACTGTTTTACATCGTAGTGGTACAAGGAGAGCACAAAGTTTCTGTAGGGCTTTCCCCGACTCCCAACCACGTAGCATAGCGGAAGACTTTCGAGTGAGGGTCTGATATACACAGAGGGGTAGGTGGTGTGAAAAAATGCAACCATGCGCGGATCGTCAAGAATAACCGGAATAACTTAGGGCTAAGTATACCGCGTCAGTGAGTCATTAATACAGGGATCCAGGTGCCAGGCCGGATCTCTTCAAGGCGGTGGACCACAACGCGATCCCAAGGAAGCATGATGCCATTTGTCTGCGGACGGTAAATGAGTCCATCATTGAAAGACTAAGTGCTCAGGGTGGTATTTACCTGCATGAAGTGCACGATCGCTCTTGCAGTGCGGCGTGCAAGGCTCGAGGTGTTGACATAACCGTTGTAGTCAGCGCTCAATGGGATCTCATATGTATTCGAGTGATAGCCAGACCACTAATGACGCAATAGCGGGTCATGTCAGTCAAGTGTACCCAACAACCAAGGGGTTCACAAAGTCAGGCAACTCACCCTAACTTTCAGCGTAATCCTGCCAGTCATGTCCGGAGCGATGTCTTGCATCAAGTATCCTTGACTCTGCGACAGGCGCTCCCTGTGCAAGGCCTCGTTTATCGAGATGCCAGAGTGGGTCTCGTTCTTTAGGCGGAACTTGACAATGATTCGGCCCCCAGGGCGATGGTACATGTCAGGGGGAACGTATCCCATTCCCATGCCAGGACCGACGCTCGATGCGCGGCGCGTGCGCTTGGGGAGACCGAAGTGCGACGGATACGGCGTCATTGTTGGTGCGGAAGGCACCAGGGCGCCGGAGAAGCCACCGCCACCGGTGCTGAGCGTGCGTCCTCGGCTGCTGAAGCCACCGTCGTCGACCAGAGCTGGGAATTGGTTATCCGATAGGGGCGAACTGTCGTAAGAATTGGGATATCCTGTCGCTGGTGGTATGCCGGTTGGATTGAAGCCTGGAGGAGATTCGTAGCCCTGGAAGGAATGCTGCTCACTGTTGCCCATGGGGTATGAGGCGCTCAAGTTGCCAGGGGGGGGGGCCGGGAATGACTGCGGCATAGAAGACGGAGGCGGCACAGAGTTATGAACATTCGAATACGACGAGTGACCGTACGCCGCCGACTGAGGCGGAGGGTGATTGGGCGGGCCGCTCACCTCCTGGTAACCGTAGTCATTGTTGTTGAAGCTGTTATTGCTGAAACTGTTATCACGATCACGGCCGGGACGGAATGCATCGACATGTTGTGGTGGGATACTACTGGAAAACGAGGAGCCCCGGCCGCGGCGAAACGAGTCGAATCCAGTGTTCATGGTGAATGGTCAAGGAGGAGTGATCGGTGTCAGGTGAGAATGGAGGGTAAGGGGAAAGGGGAGGAAGGAGCGGGGCTGATTGGAACCAACGCGGGGGGATGATTATATACGGGTGAGGGGGGCCAGAACCCACACGAACTCGACAAAATGTTTTGCTTGAGGAGGAAGGGACTAGAATAGGGGAACACCTGGGGCTGCCTCGAGGAGGGTGTTGAACAACGGGATCCGGGGGGACGATACGTCAACAGGGGACTGATGAGCCAAAAGGGGGAAGGAAGTCCTGGCCAATCTTGTTACGCCAGTGGGATTGTGGATGGGCAGGTTTATCTTCACGCGCGTGGGTCAACGTGGAAGCTGGGTGTAAGAGGGCACAATCGGGGGGGACTTTTGGTACTTCCTGTAGCAGCGGATCGGCATTCGGATGGCATTTTTATACCCCCCACCCCATGACAAGACGAGGTTGCCTGTATCCGCATCGCCCCAGTACGTTGGCCCATCATAACCGACCCTTGAGAAAGGATTATGGCTAGGAACAACTCATTGACACCAGATCTGGGCGGGAACGGGAGGTCTACCATCGTCGCTTGTGGATTGAATAAGGAAACCGGTTCGAGCTCGTGTTTGCCACGTAATTCGAGTCATACGCAGCCGCAAGCCAAATTGTGGGTGGTAAACACAGTTCAAAAGAGGGGAACTGAATCTGGTGATCACATCACCCGGTGGTCTGGTCTTGAGAAGAGAAGACATGGCTGTGACTCACATCACATGCATCAGTCACACGTCACACAACACACCACATACACAGCCAAAGGTTCTCCACCCTGGGGCGACCAGATGACTATCACCTCGATAATTAATCAAGGTCCTCACCCGCATGCTCTTCTTCTCGGAGATGCGCGCCAAAACGGCGCGGTCTCAATTGCTTGACCCTCGATGTAGTAGTTTGGGGTCCATTCCTCTCATATCTTTACACAGCCCTCATCTCGCCAAGTTACGACGGCCACATGCAATTCGTCCCAGTTCGTCACACTATTTGTCAACTCGGGAACAATTACCGAAAGCCAAATAACCGAATAACCAGGTGCCAAAATCTGGGTAACATCAATGCCACATAACCAAATGACCTCGAGAACTCACTTCCGCTTTGAATTCGTATTATTACCCCAGGGCCCCAGATCTGGGTTCCACCCCGTGATATGGCGGTAACCTGATATCCGCAACGCTGCACAACCAATATCGACCCGGCACATTGGAGAGAACCAGTGGATTCGAGCCAAAAGCGCTACCCTCTGGCTCCTTCTCTCGAGGGGCTATTGAGGGGGACTTATTGGATGCTGTGCCCTCACTCATTCGTCCCTTACAACTGTTCTCGGTAGCTCGGACCGCTCATATATTATTTCTCAGCGGAATTCGTTCTTGATTCCTCTCCATTGATCAGGCAACTCCAGCAGAAGGTGTGGGCGTATTGCAGCATCTCCACACAAGAGCGCACGTCGGCCGACCTCCCGAAAGCTTGTCGACAACGCTTTCCTCGGGTGGCTCACATGGAGCTGTGCCTCGTGTTTTGAACAAAGGTAAAATGTGGGCTCACTCGACATATGACCCTTACTTTCAACGTTTTAGTTCACAACGTGTACTGGAGTCCCGGGAAAGCTCCGGCCATCGAATAAAAAAAGACCTTGTTGGTATGAGGTCTCGAGTACACACGCGACAATATGGAGTTGTATTTCACTAGGTGGTGTCGGCGTCGCATAACGGTAAGTGGGCGTTACTGGTTTGCGTGGCATCCAAACATACGGCGACACAAGGAAGAATGTTAACCCGTCCGTCTCGAGAGCCGGAGAACTGGGGATAGCTGGTTGGTTGGGAGTCCCATCCTAGTTCCTCGGATGTATGATCTCAAAGCCTGGGCTTGCGTAGACTTTGCGCAACGTGTTGCATGTTCCATTCCTACCTGGTTCGCTTGCTGTATTATCATCCAGTTTTCCCCCAATTGTAGGGTTTTGCCTGGGCAATTATCGCTGGAAACCTTGCAAGGCAAATCGGAGCTACTCGTGACCAATGTCCTTGCCCAACGGATGGAAGTACGAAAGATGCGTGTGCCAGCCCGAATTGACCAAAGGGTACGAACAACGCTCGACGGCCGAGGCATCCCCTTGATGTCTATCACAACTTGTCCCGGATGCCATACGTGGAACGACAAGCAGATATTGACAGCCAGGTACCTATCCTGACGATGATCTGCCGCGTGTATAAGAAGCTTCGGAAGCTTGGGTACCCACTATCATCGTCATCTTCATCATCGTCTTGCAATCCGGCGGCATCTACCGCTAGACGCTGTCTCTAGCCTCGAGTAAACGACGTAATTCAAAGTATGACATGTCATCGAGCCACCCCTTGCATACGTCTGCGGGGGTCTGCGAAGGGCTGGAGTAGCTGCGTGCAGGCATGTGGGTTATCCCCTGGAGCGATGCTACTATAAGCTTTCCGCAGGTACCTCGGTTGTCTTGCGTAAGTGTGTATTCTGACGCCTATGGAGCTACCCTCTGTGGATGAATGAACGAATCAACCGGGGTATGCATATTACGCTGCCCCAGTTGGCGATCGTGGCGTACTTTGCAGAATCATGATAACCGTCTCGGTGCCCTATGCCCTGCTGCCATTGTCATACCCGAGAGTCCCCGCTCACCCTCGAATGACAATGAACGACCTGAGACCAGATTCGTGGGCCTTCCCTCCGCCTTTCGCTACGTCCTGTGATCGAAGGGAAGAAAGGACGGAATCGGAAGCGGGTGCCCTGGGGTACCATGGACGGATCCGGATTTCGGTCACGGGAGAGTGCCACCGAATACTCTTTCCTGCATGAAGAAGAATAGAAGACAAATGTAATTAGGGTGGGCGGTGATACACGCCTTCTTCTGGACCCTCATTAGTGCACGTAGGATGGCCAGTAGGTGGCGTTGGACATGATGCGCTGGAAGGAAGAACACACCGGCCATTAAGATTCTTAATCCCAACTTCCCAAGTATACGAACGTGCAAGGATTCGGGGACCAGCAGAGGTCTCGTCGGAATCGGGCATTTTCCGTGATAGTTTGAAAAGGTCCACCCTCGTAGTCCGCTGTCGGGGTTTCCACTCTCAGTCAGGGCGCTTTCTTCTGACACGGCCGGCATGGCCCGAGATATGGGCACCATAGCTTCGATAACACTGCAATTCATCCATGTCGGTGGTATTCGTCGACCGTGCTGAGGTAAACTCAGGTGGGATACAGTAGGGTTCGCAGGTCTAAGTGGAGTGGCGATAGTAGTTAGTGGTTGTTGATATTGTTTGCGCGGGCGGAGCAGCGCGAAGATATCGAGACCATACGTACAACCAATTGGCAACACCGCCGACCATGACATCGCGAGTTGCATGATTGGCCATCGTGGTAATATTTTCAGTAGATTTACAGACTGTCCTAGGGAAGTCGTGGTCTGACTCACACGGGGAACCATGAAGGTCCTCGAAAGATGGTCGAAGATGGGATGGGCGGTGGGGCGATGTAAAAGGGTCGGAATGGACGCCGTCCAAGTCTGTCCAATCGGTTTTTAATGAGCCCGACGCTGTTCCCACTGGAGTTAACAAATGTCAATGCGAGCCTCGTTGATGGGTATCCTTGCCTAGGGCGCCTGGCGGTGGAGATGCTCGTGACCATAAACAGTTTAGATAAACTCGAGGATCGCAGCCCTTTCCATTTTGGGCGGCTCAGTTTTTGGTCTCAACCTACTAGGTTCGTGGAACAAGGCCCCGATATGAGCCTCCACAATATTAATGTGCGGATGGCGCTCGTCGAACGCCCATGGTATTTGTCACTGAACCCGATTTCGATGCTACAGGATCCCGAAGGAATCAAAGCCCTTTTGGACACCCTGCGAAGCTCCCAAGCGTGGGCCGACGCCCTCGAATCCAGGCAGGCGGCGACCCCGACAGCACAGCCCCCCGCCCAAAGAGTCCAACGTCTTGATTCATTTCCCGCACCAGCCCAACGTCCCGTGGACGCATTGGCAGGCCGAGACTCAATAAGACCATCTTCGTTTTCGGGTGATACATCGCACGGTATACCTTCGGTCGCCGATCTGTTGTCCCAGTTGAGAGCCTCTCAGAGCCTAGAACCAACTCACGATTCCATCGAGGGAGACCGAACACTAGAACGATCCTTCCCACCACCACCCCCGGGTCCTGACCATACGAACAACTCGCCTGCACCTCAAGTCGCCTCTGCCCATGTCTCCAAGCCCCCGCAGGACATCCGCTCCCTATCATTTCAACAGGCTTTACCCCATATATCACGTCTCATGGAGGATCCGCGCGTCATCGAGAGCCTAAACAAGGTGATTATGTTCGCGTTCGTCACCCCTGCATGTCACTTCTACGTCCTTTCCGAAGATGAAAGAAGAACAAGATAAACTTGAGAAACATTTGTGGGAGGAGAGAGAAAATATCCAGAGGAGTCACGAGGAGAAGGTGAAAGTTGCGAAGGACAAGTACGCAACCAATTCTCTATCTTCTGTTCCCATACCGACCGTCTTCCAGGGCAAAGATGATCGGAGTCGGCTTGTCGAAGCAGGAAGCGCAGGTGAATACATTCTACGTCGTAAACCCCTCTCAGTCTTTTGTGCCGAGCTGAGCCGTCCTCTCCGTCACACGTACGTAGTCGATGTCCGATGCTTTCCGGACGGAGCTGAGAAAGTTTGACGCGGAGCGGGTGCTTCCCGCCTGGGACGGTCTCGTACGGGGCCAGCAAGCGCGTCTCGAGGCGTTAAAAGTTCCGACGATGTTCGTGACCAATGATGCTGGTGATACAGAGGTGCGCGTGCCTTATCTCTCAACACATTCACATGGCCAGTTCCCGTCCTCATGCAAAACACCCTTTCCGGCAGAAGCAGCGTAGGGTTGCGCATGTCTTGGAAGACATCTTGTCCACGGGCAGTCCAGCCCAGTGATCGCCTCGTCCTGCCCCATCGCGCTCAGGCGGCGTGAGAGTTGATGGTTCCCCCCTTATTTGGCCCGTGGTGGTGTGACAACTTGATGGGCAAAGTGTTTCAGGGTGATCCCCAATTGAAAGGCTGGACCCCGGGGTCCTTCCCCATGTATCCGGGCGAATATAGGGTACGGCACCGGATTTCTCCTTTCTGCCGTGCTCTCTGTAGGGTTCCCGGGTTACCTGATCAAAGCAATATGACCCCTCTATTTTGCTCGCAGGTGAACTGAACTAGTCCGCTTCGCAGGACGGCTGATTCGCCCCGGACACCCTATTCATCTGTTCAACGGGAATGAGGGCCCACCGTTTACCGACCGTCGGACATTGAGCGCAATGTAGGCTGTGCGGCCTTTCACCGCGTTCTTGTAGGAAGGCGGAGGTCATTAGTGGGTGATGGTGATTACATGAGCCGTCTGCCGTCAGTCCGACATCGCGCAGTTTGGGCGGAAATTATATTGTGGCTAACCCCCACCCATACCCATAAAGTCTCACCCTCTTCACCACCCCGGCATAAGTTCCTAGTAATAACTATCCCTACACACAGCGATACCGTGAACTCGCCTGACTCGCCCAACCTGACTTGGCCTTCTCGACACCTGCATTTGATCAGCTACTCCTTTCCATCCGGCCAAAGAACGTTTCAAAAGGAGGACCGTGGACATGATCCTGGGCCTCGCTCGACCTTGAGGTGTGTCTGCGGCCCCGTACCCATGATGTTATTCGTATTCCAGGTGTGCCCGAGGTCACCCTACTGTCTGCGTGTTGTCAGAGAGAACAGGGTGTGGTACCCAGGTTTTCCTGTATATTGCCTTGATTGATGACCCTCTCCGCCCCATCAGCAAGCGTGTGTAGCCATGACTTTCTACATTTCATTTCCCACGTCCCCGCATGCTTATAAGCAGCTCGTCGTCGCCAGGCTATACACTGTTTTCCGCCGGATTAGAGAATGGCCACGCGGCCGTGAAATTTCGGAAAGAATCGGATGGCTAGGAGCAAGCTGCGGTCGATACACTGGCACTGGCAGTACTAGTATGTGTCTCGATTGATGCACTTCCATCAGTACTCACGCCATTGGGTAACCCCGATTCTTTTTTTGTTTCATTTCCTGTGTCTGCGCCTGCTTATAAGTACCAGCTCCTCGCCGCCAAGCTACATGCAGTTTTCCGCCGTATTAAACAATTCCACTGGCGGAGAACTTCCGGGAAAGTCGGATGGCCAGGCGCAAGCCGCGGCCGGGGTCGCTACACTGGCAGTCACGGTACCAATATGTGTCCCGACTGAATCGGAATGATGCCCTTCTATCAGGATAGACACTGGTGGGTAACCATGATCTTGCTCTGATTCTTCTTTTCCATTTCCTATGTCCACGCCTTGCTTATACTCGTAAGCGCCGAATCTTCGCCGCCGGACAATAGGGTCTTCCTGCGGCACCACTACAGTAGTAGATGATGCCTCGCGACCGCCGTGAATTTCGAAGAGAATCGGATGGCCAGGAGCAAGCAACGGTCGAGGTTTCTCGCCCTGGCTACCATGATGGTGTGTTCACTTTACAGATACAGCCCTCCCAACTATTCAGGTGCTACAGTACCCAATGTGCACTTTTATGGCCATTATTGAAGTTTGATCGCGCGGAGCGGATCGATTAAGATACACCCAGTACTACAGTACATTGACAGCCTGCATTCCTAGCTCTTGACAGGAGTTTAGTACTTTAGTTGCACACTAGTTTAGTTCAGTACCCTACGCCCCATTATATACTGTATGTAGTTTGTTTTGTGCCCTCAATTCGGCTTTGACCACGCGTTCTGAGGACTCAACGCGTGACAACCACCACTATGGCACCTTCGAAACTCCATTATGCCTTAATAACGAATTACGGCACTTTGAGGCGTACACAGTTGACTAGACTGAACATATCCTAATCCTCCTTGTGTCTCCTGTTCCTGTCCACTACCCACCCACCAAGATTGCTTTGGTATGGTACGCATGTGCTCTCTGGCATTTTGCATCACGTGGTTCAAGTTGAAAAATTCAAATTTTCGCATTTTCATCCAGCGCGTCTGGTTGGTGGCGTGGCCGCGGGCATCGATGAACATAGGTAGAACTACGACTCACGCCGGCAGTAATTACAGTGGGCACATGTTCAAATTTCCATCAAAACCCTTGTTTCAGTATTGATCTGGATTGCATATTCCGTGAAGCCCGAAGGGATTCCCGCAAGGCTCGGGTGCACTCAAGGAATTCCTGGTTTTACATTACCTTATCACGATCAGCCCACCCCATCCACGTACGGCCAGGTGGTGTTTTTTTTGGCCGCTCGGATATTGTCAAAGTTTTTCGCCAAGGACTTGAGATAAGCGGAAGGAAAATCGAAAAGGTTATTCCGCGCGATGAAAAGGCAATCTCTGACGGCCACGGCCGATTTGGGAAAGCGCATTAGTGCGTCTTTGCGCCACCCCCAATGCGCTCCGTTCCCTTTTTCCTCTGCGTTCGCTCCCACGGATGAGCCACCTTGCCTTTCTGGCCTAAGGCGCAACAGGGGCGCTGAGACGGTGAGTAAACGCTCTATACCGCATACGTACGCAAGCGGGGGTTCTTGCGGCAGCATTAGACGCCCACTAGTGAACCTTACCTCCCACTTATCAGTGACCTGCCCTTCCACGGGCGCCGAGTGCGCAGGAGTGAATGAGCACGGGCTGTATCTGTAATGGAAGTCGGTGTGTGTATGAATTTCCTGATACGTATCCACCCCTCCATCATGGCATGCTAAGTCGCGGCTTCGATTCTTTTCTATCTTTTTTTTTTCATCAAGCTACGCGGTCGGAAGATGTCGTTGTGATCACTAAGGCATGTGGGGGGCAACGACGGTGCTTCTGAAATATGTCATCGTGTTGTGTTAACAAGACCTCGCTGTCATTGGTTTGTCATGTGTCATGTGCAAAGCGGGAATGAAAAACTCACTCACGTGAAGGGCGAATGAAACCATTTGTTGCGACTTGATAGACCCATAGAAGTATAGCGCGGGCGGGTTTCGAGAGACAAACGGCGGCAGGCGAGTCGTGGCTGTCCTTTTGCACTGTCAATCTTGCGATTCTAGTGGGAGGGCAAGTTGTAGTATTGTTTAAGCGACGAGCCGTCGATCGGCAAATCGTTACTTCCTGCGATCGGAGTCTGGCATAGGTGGACGACCAGTGCGCGAAGTCCCCATTTAGAATAGCTAATGGAAAATCGAGCGACTTCGACACGTCCCAAGTGTCGAATAGGAAGTCCCGGAAATCGAGGGGCTTCCTTTTAACGCCCGTCGACAGCGCAACGAGAAAAATGTCGGACCCCCTCTTGCCCGCACACTAAACATACAGTTCACGGCCCACAACGATAGCAGGAGGCGAAAAAAAAAGATGCCATACGTCGATCTCCCGAACGCACACGACGACTACGCCTCGCTTTGGTATATCACCAATTCTTCGACGGGAACCGTGGGGGGCTTCGATCCGGCCAAAGCGACCGTCCTCCTCCTTCACCCTCAATTCCTCGACTCGGCCTGGCTCTCCGCACAGTTCGAGGACCCACGCCTCTCGACGTCGTACAACCTTATCGCCCTCGACGCGCGCCATTCTGGCCAGACGACGTCCCGGCTGAACGGGAAGCAGGATAGTTGGACGGATGCAGCGGACGTAGCATTCGCGCTCGAGGTCCGTAAACGCGTCTTTTTTTACTGCACAGTACCGCTCCAGCGTGCCACGTACACCCTCTCCTTCTTCCTCCTATCCACCTCAGAGGGACGGACGACTGATACTCACACCCCGTCCATCGCATTTCAGGCGCTCTGTCTCCCCGCTGTTCACGTCTGGGCGTGTGAACTATTCGCAACGTCGTGCGCGGTGCGTTTCGCGGCGATGTGAGTGTCAATTATTAGAATTGTTCGGCTACTGATTGCGTCCCTGGTATCGCTGATCCGGTATCTAAATTGGGATCACAGCTTTCCCGAAAAGTGCCTGAGCTTGACGCTGCTCACGGTGCCTTGTGAACCAGACGTGTGAGGATCCCGATCATCTCCTATTCTAACGTTTGCTTACTTTGGGGCTCTCAGCTCTCATTATAACTTGAACGAGATTGTCCAGTCATGGTGTTACGCCCAGGAATTGGAAACTATCGAACACGCTTTCATGAATCTCGTTACGACGCTGTGTGGTCAGGTACGCTCTACGTTACATACGTCAAGATGCGCCCACCAATAGTATACGCCAGGACGTAAATGTGGACCTTGAAGACGACGTGAGCCACTTACGGGTTACGTAGTGTGCCACCAACTAACGTATCTGGTAGTTAATTGCGCACCTGGAAGTACACTATCCACCATTCAGGAGAACCATCGTTTCACATCTAGGCTGTCTCATCGCGAGTGTGAGTTCCTCTGACTTGTTTCACGATTGTCTCTCTTAGCTTTGTCCAGGTCGAACGCCCATCACAAGATCTGTTGGCATCTATATCTCAACCCGTGTTACTCATTCATGTACGTATACTGGTATTTTGCCGCCGACGCTCTGTCTGACAGAACCTTCGCTTCCCAAAGGGGGACTCGAATGAGGTTTTTCCTCCGGACGGTGCATTCATCGTGCAAGAACAACTTGTCAATGCTAAGGATGGTGCTAAACTTTACTTCATCAGAGGTACATACGGTCTCAGAGCGCGTAAGGACTCACGCTGATATATGACCCAGGTGCTGAAGGGTGCCTCGGTGTTGTGCCCGAGTCCGCATCAATTGCAAATCGTGTGTTCGCATCATTCCTCGCGCGTCTGCCACCTGCGCGTTCGGACACCGTGCCACCACATCCCACGCGCCTGGAAGATGCGTTACGATGCCTCTCAGAGATTATGCACGATCCCAGCATCCGCTCGCGCGACGCCTGCTCACCCATGGCGTTCTCCTGCGTGCCGCCAGCAGTCGTGCGACGGAGAATGCAGCTTTATGCGCGGGCCGCTGCCGGACATAGGTGTGCCTTCTCACCACTGGACAACAACGGACGACCGAAGCGAAAGTACGTTTGGTTTCGTAGTTGATTGTTGTTTTGATTGATCGAATATGTTCGCCCTCCGGCTGTTGCCGGTTCAGATACTCAGAACGAGTGCAGGAAGAGTGGTTCGAGGTAGACCGAAATGGGATTTCCTACTCGGGTGCGTGTGTCTTGTCCCGGATCAAGTCTCGGGGTCTGGGAAGGAAATCTCACGGAACGTCGCTTTGATATTATAGCACAGTCTGAGGAATTTCAGACGCGCAAGCACGTCGCAAGTCTCGACGAGCGCTTGGAAATGTTGTCCCAAAAACTCGCGCGCGAGCTCTCCCTGACCCGTCTCAGGTGGCACATCCCTCGCATACCACCGCAGGCCATTGAGCGTATCACGTTAACGACCGGGCTCGTCAACTTGGCCACGCGAGCCATCCAGCGCTTGCCCGTTTGAGGTTTGTACGCCTTTGGGTGACGACCCATGCCGCGTGCCGTGACAACGATTTTATGTGTCGCGGACGTGGGTCCGTGTTGGTCCCTTTTTTGTGAAAAGCCTTAGAGGGTTGGAACGCGCGACAAAAGTGATTTATGTGTATATAACCGCATTAAATTTCTCTATTGTATCACATGTATGAATATATTTCCTTGTTAATTCTTCCATACTACAGACATTTCCGACACCTGACCAAGCATGAAATTTATTATTTCAACTGCTCCCTCAAAACACCACCAAATCACTTGAAACCAAGTGCATTTGGATCGCATTTAGGAGTAGACTAAGCCCTATACATTAGTTTTTAAAAACAATTTAAGCGCTCATGTAGTCGGGCCTGAATTGAGACAAAATATGAAACAAATGGTATTCCTGGACTGTGCGCGCCTAAAAAACACCTGAAATGAGAAATCTAGACTATTTACGACAGGACAGGGCTATTTGTTAGGGCTTGGAGGGAGGGCAAGCAAGGGTGCATATAACGCTGCGTATACAGACAGTAAACTTAATGGTACCTACCGGGCCGGGAGCCGTTGTCCATGTACCGCATACTGATATGCGCCTATGTGTGCTATCAACAAAGTACGGACGATCTCTCTAATGACTGGTGTACATACAAAACGCAATTAAGACTGCCCTGCCCCTTTCTAGATGGGTGCTTAGGGTACAAAAATGAGATCTCAAATTGAAC